>Ga0114953_1002083_pt1 | contig 14117 bp, 10 predicted proteins | sample SidtaG_FD_87298 | JGI IMG/M metagenome (GOLD analysis project Ga0114953, IMG submission 87298) | Marine algal microbial communities from Sidmouth, United Kingdom - Sidmouth_Male2 metaG | ecosystem: Host-associated > Algae > Red algae > Unclassified | place: Sidmouth, United Kingdom | collected...
CTCTTTCCCCGTGCTCGCCGCTTGCCCCCCCCCCCTCTATGCACCGCTTTGCCGTTGTGTGCGAGCTCAATTGCCACACGTTTGCATTCCACCGGCGTGCTCCACCGCGGTGGATCTGGCGGTTTTGCCATTTTCGCGCCCTCGTCGTCCGCCCCCGGCGGGGGTGCTGCACCCCGCTTGCCGGTCCTAGGTGGAGTTGTGTGCGTTACTTCACTGCAAGGGGCGCTTTGAGGCGGTTGTGGCGCTCCTGCGTGCTCGTGGGGGCCCTGGCGTCGTGGCCGACCACGCTGGCGCCGCTCCTCTTTGTGGGATCTGAGGGCATTGGTGCTGGTGCTTCGGCGCTGGGTGCGTCTGGCGGCGTCGACGGCCACGGCCACTGATGCCAGACGCCGCGGTGGTCGATCTCGGTCTTTTTTCGACAATTGCGTGGCGCGGTTGATGCGTCACGGCTGCGGGCCGCCGCGGCCGACGCCACTGGCAGGCGGTTGCGTCTTTCACGGCGGGTTTGAGCTGTGCGCCGGGGGGTACTCGGCCGTGGTTGCTGTGGTGGTCGGGGGGTGCATGTGGTGGGGCGTGGCGGTTGTGCGGGACTGCTTCATAGCGGTGCTGCTTTGAGCATGTGCGCGTCCGAATCCCTCCCACGGCGATGGCGGACCAACGACCTACCTTCCCCGCTCCCGTCAAGTTCCCGTTCGCGGGAAGCATGGCTGACGCTCAAGCCGTCGCCGCTAGGGTCTCTTCTCTGCCCCCCAACCAAGGTGTACCTCAGGTGCAGCACGTCGTCGCACTCGAATCGCGGTGCGGTCCCGTGGGGTCGCTGGCAAGTACCGAGCTCGCACGGGTGACACCAAGAGCAGGCGACGCGGCGCGCATTGCTACCGCCAGTCGCGCGCACCGCCCACGTCGGCAGGGGCCCAGTACCGGGCAACCACGAGTAGCTACTGCAGCCGAGGTGCAAGGAGGACCAGATGACCTGGAAGGGCAAGCCGATGAAGGTGGAGGGGATCTCCTTGACGGCGGGCGGCCACCTGCTGTGCTCCGCCCCTTTCGAGTGTTGAAAGCGCAACACAAGGTGCTGGTGGAGGATTACATCCAAGAAGCGCTCGTGTCGTGCCTGCGGCGGGCGTGTGGCGTGCCGGTTTCGGAACCGATGAGCAACCGCCGCTCCCCCGTGACGGCCAAGATCGTCGGGGACGTGGCGTCGCGCTCGCGAGCCATCTCGCTGCGCGTCGGGTCCGGCAAGAACGACATTGCCGTCTTGTGGGTCTCCTCCCGCGGCGGCCTGTTGTGCTCCTGCTTTTCCGGAACGCAAAATGCCCTCTTCCTCTCAACCTCGTCGCGGAGCACCGACTGCCGGCACACGCACCAGCTGCAGTCGGCGATCACCGCTTCTGGCCTCGAGGTCGGCAAGTTCCGGTCACGGATGCGTTTGAGCGCTGATGCGTCCAACTTTGCGTGCTGCTCCGCCTACGGCGGGTCGTTGGTGTGGACCGTGCTGTACCGGTCGGTCTTCTCGGTCGTCTCCTTCACTGCGGCCAATGTCGCTACCTGTATTGCTCCGTGCTGCCGCCGCTTCCGTGGTCGGTGTGGGCACGTTCAAGTGGCCCGGGAGCATCAGCGGCGTGTCGGCGTGACGGGTCACACCGGCCTTCCGCCCGGGGTCGACATTGAGGCCAAGCAGGTGCCGTCAACAAAAGCCCGTGCTCGATTCGTGCGGAGCGAGGACGAGGACGACGGCTTGGAAAAGCTGCCGTCCGACACGGTGCGGGAAGCTGGCGACTCGGACCAGAGCAAGCTCGGCGCGCGCCACGCTCGCAATATGCTGCCGTGTGGAGGCGAGATCGGTCGTGGCGACGCGTGGAACCGGACGGCAGATTGGATGCAATTCTACCAGAACGTCGCGCACTCGGCCGACGCAGAGACCAGCGAGGACATGGCCATGATGCGGACGTTGCTTGCCTCCGCCAGCCGACGAGGCATAATGATCAACGTGGAGGACACACTCGTCGATCCCACGTGCGGTAGCTGCGGGCAGCGTCGACAAGAACGGCACCATGTCGTGAAGGAGCCTGGCCTCCTTCATACACACCATCCGACGGCGCCTCCCCTCAAAGTACGTTGTGCCACTGCTACTACCCTTCCTCCGGCTCCATCTGGTTTGGTGTTCATCCTCTGTATGTGACGGCTATCTACCTCGGAGCTATTGTTCTTTGTCATAAGTTCTAACCACAGCAGTGATCCGCCGTCTGCTTTCTGTTTTCTTTGATGTTTGCTACTTGTCTTCCAAAGGTGACCGTTGGCCGGTGGGTGTGTGACGCCCCCACCTGCTGTCGAGTCGTCAAGTACGATGGCTATGCAGATTCTATCTTCAGCCTTCAACGCCGGAATCGTCAACGACAGTGGCTGCTCTACACGCGGGGGGTCATCGACAAGAACGTGTCCTTCATCATCAACGGGCGTACCACCTACACGGCGGCTACTCGCCACCTGTCTTCTGATATTCTGTCGTTTTCGCTACGACGGCAGGACGTGGTAAAGCTTGGCACTGCGGCCATCAAGACGTACGCCATTCCCGCAGAGACAGCTCTTTGCCCACTCTGCGGTCCGAACCCGAAGTTCATCGTGATTGACGCTCAAGCGCTCGGGTGCACTGACCCCAACGACGTGGAGCCCGTGCGCCCCGCCGAGAACTGCCCCGTCCTCAATATTCCGGCTTCAAAGCTGTGCGTGATCGAGACGGCCGGCTTACGAGTCGCAGTGTCCAAGATCCTGACCTCTTCCGCCGACCTGACGGTGGCCCAGGACAAGCTGCTGCGGGAGTGGCACGGCTCCATCGTCTCTGTCGGCCGACCGTCCCCAAGTGCCGCCGCCGCCGCAGTGTTCTTCCGGTTCTTCCCTCTCGGCCAAGCCGTACCACAGACGGCAAAGAAGGCCGCAGCTGCAGCCACTCGGGCATCGTCTACTTCTCTCGCTGCTGGCGCTGCTCCAACTGCAGCCGCGGGTGTGTCGGCTCCTGGTGAGGCCGCTTCCGTCGTGTCAGGTGCCCCAGCTGCACCTCCCGCTGCAGCGGTGATTGCCGCAGCACCTCCCACCAATGCATTGGCGGGGGCCCCACCCGAGACGGCAATCTCAGGTGACCTGGCTCCGGCTGTGCCAAGCACTGGGGGGGGCGCCGGCAAGCGCAAGCGGAAGACAGGTAAGGCTGGGCTCGACAGCACCCTCGAGAACGCTCTGCGAAGGGACGAGGACGGCAACCTCGTGCTTGGCGGAAAGGGAAAGGTTGCACGCGTCGTAGATACGTGGCGGGACCGCACCGGCTTGTGCGCACCCAACTTTGGGCGGTATGCACGCTCCGACGACGGGCTTTGGACGTTTGTGCGCCCCTTCCTGCAAGCGCTACTCGCGGAGTCGGTCGCCGGCATGTTCCTCAGCCACGATGTGAAGGCTGTACGGCTGATGGCGGACACGCTCCGCGTCGGGGGGGCCAACGGGTGGCGTGACTTGACGGAGGCGCTTGACGGCGTCGGATTCCTTGCCAGCATCGTCGGGCTCTTTGCCGATGCGCTGACCGGCGACAAGCGCTTCCGGTTGAGCATCGGCGAGATCCTCCTGCAGGCCATCAAGGTCGAGGAGTACGCGGCGGAGGAGTTTGCGAAGCAGGCCGGCGCCAGCCAGACGCTGGCGCTGGGCTGGATGAACGCCGAGTACTGCCGCCGATGGGGCAAGTCGCCGACGCCCGCCGACTACCGCAAGTGGAGGGGGGAGCAGATGCACATGCGCGGCGTCAACGAGGACGACCCACTCGTGTCCTACGAGTCGTTTGCGTGTCTCCCTCGAGTGCGGCCGGGCATCATGGACTCGGAAGCGGCCAAGCGGCGCGTCGCCTACCGCGGGAAGGACAGGCATGTGGCCGACGTCGAGGGAGAGGGCGATGCCTGTAACAAGGCATTTTCGATCAAGGCGGGCCTGACGCAAGGCGTGTTTAACGTGGTCTGCCCACACGTCATCACGCTGGGCTTCCGCTGCCTTTTTCGGGCAGAGAGCGTCGGCGAGGCGCTGTCGGTGGTATTGGAGCGCTTCCCCAAGCTGCCGGCTGTCGTCTTCTACGATGTTGCGTGCAAGATCGATAAGAACGCGATGCGGCGCGTGTACCCCATCATGCGGGAGCACCACGTCCGGTGCATCTTGGACAGGTCGCACTCCATCACGCACTCCTGCTCTCCCATGTACATGCCGGATGAGAGTTTAGGCCACACGGCGGGCGTCACTACGCAGGCTGCCGAGGTCCCCCATTCGATCTCCGTCTTCAACCGGACGAGTTTGGCCTACATGCGGCCGGCCACGTACATGGTCCACCGTATGCTGCAGGTGGCTTTTATGAACGTGCGCAAGCTCTTCCGGCTCTCAACGAACAAGGGCAATGGGGAGGTCGACCACCTTCCCCTGTCGCCGTTTTTCCACCGCGTCGTGTCCCGTGTGTGCCAGCTCGGGTCCCTGTGTGCTTCCTGCGTCCTGTCCGATGACGCACGAGACGTGGCGGCGCAGCGGGCGACCGGTGGTTTGCAAGAGCAGCCCTCGGGTGACGGCGCAGGCACGGGTGGCTTGACGGCTCCGGGCTCCGTGGACGATGTCGTCATCCCGGCCCCACCATCTCCCTCCCAAGCACCTCCTGTGGATCAAACCGGCCCCCTGTTATCTCTACAAGCTGGTCTTGAGCAGTACGCTGACGCGTTGGGCGGTAGGCGCCCGGGGGTTCCGCTTTCCCTAGTCGACCCCGCCCTTCTGGTGGACCGGCAGGCAGGCGCCACAACAAACACCATCTCGGCCTCCCCTGGCGGCGGCGACATGATGAGCACCCGCCCTCTCTCCGACCTCCAGGAGCAGTTTGTCAAGGCAATGACCGAGGACCGCGACGAGGGCGAGACGGTGCGGCCGGTCAACAAGGCCAATGTGACGCTCACCGTGTTTGATTTGCGGCGCCTGTTGGGCGAGAGGTGAGTGAACGACGCCATCATGGACTCGTTCATCTTGTTGATCAACCACCGGAGCAAGGCTCGTGCGGCCGCGGGCAGCAAGCAGCTGAGGACCAGCACGTTCAACACGTACCTTTTTTCGCGGCTGCTAGCGCGCCCCGGCTGGTATGATTACAAGGGGGTGCGCAACTGGGGCCTCAAGCTCGGACTACAGCTGGGCGAGACCGACGCGGTGCTCGTCCCCATCAACCTGGGCCAGGTCCACTGGGTGTTGGTGCAGATTCGGCTGAAGGAGCGCGCCTTCCTCTACTTTGATCCCTTTGGTGCCAAGGACAACAACGGCGTGGTGGGGACTTTGCGTCGTTGGCTCCAGGATGAGATCCGCCAGCATCTGGGCGAGGATGCCGTCCATGAGTGGGACGTGGACGCGTGGAGTCTGTGCGAGGAGGTGGAGTTTCCGAGGCAGACGGACAGCGGCAGTTGCGGTGTGTTTGTGTTGATGGTTGCTTACTGCTTGGCCGCTGGTCGTGCCGTCACTTTCTCGCAGGAGGACATTGCGGTGCTCCGGCAACGGCTCGCTATTGCTTTGTTTCTGGACGACCTTGACTTGGAAGGTGCTTCTTTATCTGACATTGAGCCGGGTCCCCAATCGGGTTCCACGGACGTTGTGCACATGGACGACGCCTAGCCATATAAAACGTTCTTTTTTTCACTACTCTGTTTGGACATGCCAGCCAGGCCTTCTGTGTTAGAGACGGTGGTACGGTCAGCCGCTGTAGCCCTCCGTGGCGCTGCTCGGTACGGCCAGCCGCTGAACCGAAGCCCTCCCGCAGCCACAAGAGCATCGACCACTTCCGGCGGAAGCACTGCAATAGCTTCTGCCCGGCCGCACCCACCGGTAGCGGCACTGTTGGCTCGGCCTCTCTCCGCCCGCCGCCGGCTACGGATTGATGCCTAGATAAGGCGTCTGGCACCAGCAGACTGCAAAGCCTCCGCGACGTCCACCCCCGACACCGTCGCCCTTCACAAAAGAGACCACGCACCCTGGGAAGACCGCCCCTGCCGCGGCGGCAACGCAGCTCACCCCTGGTCGCGTGGTGACGCGATGACATCAGCCACCCTGTCACGCCTCGCATGGGCTCGCTACAATCAGCAAGTAAACGCCGGCTCGAACACACACCAATGAATCCGACTTCAAGCATAGGCAGAAATGCCGATTCTGGCTATGAACCACGGACCATTGAGTGGCGAAATACTTGGGGGTGTTGTGGTCTGCATACTAGTTTCATCCATAGCTGACGCGCCCACGGGTTTCCCCACAACCCCGTACAGTACGCGGCGCCTACATTCGTGGCAGCCCGCCGCTGCCCGCCCGCCCCCACCACTGCTGCATGTCGCCCCCGCCGCTGCCCGATAGCCCCTTGCAGCCTGCCGCCGCTGCGACTGCCTCACTTCACATCCGTGCCTGCATGGCCGATGCCACGCTCCCCCGTAGCTACGCGCCCGCCCCTATTGCAACACGCTGGCAGCTTGTCAAAGCAATGCCTGCCGCCCTTGTGTGCGTCCAGTTACACCGCAGTAGTGGTCCCCACGGCAACTGCCTGTCAGGTGTGTCGCTTCCCCGCAGCGTGACAGCCCGTCCGTCCCTCGCGGCCAACAGGGACAGCGCCACCCACCGTCTGTTGCAGTGCCTGTGTTAACCTGCATTGGTGGCTTTCGATAGCAGCGTCCGGGGGAAGATGACAGGCAGCGAAGCCGCCGCCAGCAGATGCGCAACCCGGCTGTGGGTGCGTGGTGCAGAACATCCTCCAATGTTTATCACTTTCTCTGCACGGGCCATCTTGTGTGAAGAGTTTATGAACATGTGTCGGCTTGGCGACACACAGTAAGATCGGAGAGCTACAGTTACGATACGAGCACCCCCCGACCATTGCGGCCTACGTATGAATGCATTGTCTACCCAGCCTCGGCGCTACGCTACCCCCGTCTGACGACGGCGACGCGCACAGACAAATATTAGCCAGGGACAGTGACCGAGGGTCTGCGCACCACCATGAGGTGGTCCCAGAGAGATGATCGCAACAGCGGCAAACGGTGGCCACACCATGAGGTGCTCCGATAATTGTGCGAGCAACAGCGGCAGAGGTGGACACACGAACCACGGGAGCTGGGGCCGGCTGTAGGTGAGACGAGTGGCGATTGGGCAAAACTGCGATGGCGGTAGGGGTACCGCTGGGCAGGGATGACAGGGTGCAGGACGCAGAGGCTGGCGGTCACGGTGCCTGACAGTGCTGTGGTGGGGACCTATGGTGTAGCATGGCTGGAGCAGACGACAGCGCGCAGGCGGCGGTGGTGGATGCTGCGGCGGTGTCCAGGTTCTGTGGCAACGAGGGGCAGGCGCCGCGGGGGGGGCCGACCGGAGTGGCAGCGTTTGCCGGCGGTGGCTGCAGCGGAATCGGCAGTGGCGTCCACCAGACAGCTACCGCAAGCTGGGGTTGGTGGCGGCGGCAGCAGGGAGGGTGGCAGCCGGTGGATGGCGCTGCCGCGGATGGGGGGCAACGTCGTGCCGCTGGGAGTGCCACCACTACAACGTAGACCTGCGTGCAGCAGGCCGTGTATGACCGGAATTCGGTCAGATACCGTCGTCACACTTTGATGGTGGTCGATAACCACCAAATAGTGAATTTTTAGGAATATTATACGAGTGTGCCACCGCACGTCAGCTGGTCTTTTTCTGTCCCGCCGATCAGGGTCCAACGGCAAACGAGAAACTGGCCTCTTCTGGCCTACAGATGCAACTGCGGTTGCGGAGCTCAACCGTGCACATCGATTCGGATCAAATAGTATGTTCGGGTTACAAATGTATCTCTGTTCACATGCGCCTAGACCAGCCACAGAATCCCATATTTTTTGTCGCAATACGAATTGTGTATTATGTGCATTTTTGTCATCTCCGTGCCCTCTGCCTTCGACGCGTTCCTCCTCTCCAGATGGTCATTGGGCACGTCCTCTGCCATGCCCAGGGACCATTTTTTGAACTCGGTTCCGCGGTTGCATCCTTGGCAGGATCAGGATCTCATGAGATGCACATGGTCGGCGGATCATGTAGAATGGATTTCGGACATAATTGTCCAGATCGATCTGCAGATGCCTTTTTCTCTATTGAAAATTTCCGTGGGACCCAAAAGGCAAAGTCCTGGCATTTGGTGCGGGTTCCCGCGATGCCCACCTGCGCCCGCCTGGCACAAGCGCGGGCCCGCCCTTCGGTTCGGTACCCGCGCTTTGCGGACACCCCGCCCAGCCGCTCGAACGTGCCTGTGGTGGGAACGGACACTGATTGTCAGTACCCCTGCCCAGCGTGCTTGCCACTGGTACGTGATCCTCGAGTGCTGTTTCATGCGTGCTGGGGTGCGCTGTCCCCTTCCATACCAGGTTGTGGGTGCTGCGCCGCCGCCGGGTCGACGACCCACACGTGCCTCACTGGGGCACTCGCTGGGGATGCGAGTGGGTGCCCACACGAGATACTGACGGCCGGCGCTTGCTCCCCCCTCGTAACCGGATCGTTTGCTCCTCGCGCTGTTCCTGTGGCGCACCGGCCCAGGTGGGGAACTGTCCGCCTGTGTATCGTCGTGCAGCATCCTCCCCCACCCCACCACGCTCACGCCAGCCTTCACATCCACCCGCACCCCCGCGTGCTTGCCCTACCTCTCCTCCCTTTCCGCCGCCGCATGCCCCACGCGCACCTTCACACGCCCCCCCACTGTGCCCCCACTCGCCACCGCGTATTGCGTTTCATGGCTTCGACGGCTGCCAAGGGCAGGGCCCACCACTACATTGGCGTGGTCACCCCGCTCCTGTCGGTGCTCCATGGGGCCTCGGACGGTGACGGGCTCGCCGAGCGGCTGCTTTGCAGCGACGAGATGATCTTTGTCACCAGTTCGTTTGCATCGCAGGCGGAGGCCGTGTGTTGGGTGACGGACCCGGCGCAGGCGTCCGCCTTGGTGGAATACCCAACGGGGCGGGCAGCGGCGCTGCTCGACGGGCGGTGCTCCTCGGGCTGGCTCGCGGCACTGACACGGTCATCCCGCACGTGCTTAGAGCTGGACTCGGCCGGTGTCTCGGCTGCGCTCATGCTGATGCGTGACCCAGCTTTTGGCACCTGTGTCTTCTACTGGTTCCCGTACCACGCGCTTGCTAGGCGGTGGCTGGCCGGTGCCGACGCCGGGATGCTGCTGTACAAGGTGTCACCGAGCGGCAGCACTGTGGCCTCCTCGCTGGTGAAGCCATTGGGTCCGCCGCGCGCGGCAGTTCTCAGTCCGCTGTCGGTCGCCACTGCATCTTGTACGACGACCGGCACTTCATCCCCCCGCTCTCCCGACCCCGCTCCTCGACGAAATGATGCCGCCAGTCATTCCAGCAGCAGATTTGCCCCGTGGCGCTCCCCATCGTCGCTTCGCAGCGCGGCGCCTGGGTTTTTCCCTCGGCGTTCCGGCCGCTGGACACCCAACCCCCGGGTGGTCTCCGTCGGGCCGTTCCTGGGTCGGCGTGCTGCTGGTTCTGATTTTGGGCCAGGACCCACCGTCGCCATTGTGGAGGTCATGGACGGGGAGGATGGCGGGTCGTCTCCACGGCGTGTCTTCTCGGCCGTGCCAAGTGTCTCCTCCCGCGAGCCTCCCATGCGCTCTACCAAGAAGCGCAGGACGGCTGTCATGGTCGGTGGTCCGGGCGACGCCCTCAACCCGTCCTACACGACGCCCGACGGATGGGCCGGCATGCTGTCGTATGACGAGATTCGCAAGTGCTCGGAGGGTGCGCTCGTCGAGGAGGAGCTGTGCCCTGCGGATGCTACCGGGTACAGCTCTGCTTTGGTTCCTTACGTACCGTCAGAAAGACCTGAGTCGCGTGTGGGCGGCCCCATTGCCTTGTCTGCCGACGTGGGCTCTGTGCCTGTTGGATGCCGCTCCTCCACTGCCAACGGTGCAATTGGAGAGTTGGCTGGCCAAGGTTTGATGGCCGCCGTTTGTGACCGGCTGTGGGAGCGACGGGGGAGCGTGTTTGTGTCCGGAGGTCCAGGGACGGGCAAGTCCACACTGCTGAGGCGCCTCCGCCAGTACCTGGTCGACCGGCTCCCTGGTGATGGAGCAGTCGTCGTGCTGGCGCCTACCGGAACGTCCGCTAAGACAGCTGGTGGCAGCACCTACCACTCCTTCTTCGGGTTTGTACGCGACTACACGCCTGTGGAGTCAGATCCTGCCGAGGAAGCTGCTCGATTGTTGAACACCCCGCGCTTCACCCCCATCAAGCAGCGGCTCCGGGCCGCCCGCGCCATCCTTCTTGACGAGATCTCCCTCGTCAACGCGGAGAACCTCGACGTCATGCACGCTCTGCTGCAGCAGTGCCGTGCGCCGTCCTCAGCGGCGTGCCTCTTCTTTGTTTTCGGCGACTTCCTGCAACTACACCCCGTCACCGGGCGGCCGGCGTTTGCGGCGCGGTGCTGGATTCCCCTCTTTGGCAACTCTCTGCTCGACCTCACGGTTGTGCACCGGCAGCACCAACCGGATTTTTTCCAAGCCGTCAAGGACGCCCGGCGGGGCGCCTGCACCCCTACCGTCTTGGCGCTGATGCAAGAGCGCTCCGTCGATGGTCGCGCGTACGACAAAGTGCGTGACAATGTGCTTCATCTAATGCCGCGCCACGCCGATGTGGCAGCGCACAACCGCAGCTGCTTATTTCGTCTGCACGCGCGCAACCAGCGAGCGTGCTACGAGGCGGCGGACGGAGTGGTACTCGACAAGGACCGCGACCCCAACATCCCCCCCCCCAACCTCAAGAACGTGTCCGCCTTTGCCGTGCGCGCAGCGTTGGCTGACTGTGTCGCCCCACCGACGGTCGCCCACGGTGTCGGTGCACGCGTGATGCTGGTGGACAACCGAAAGAAGGACGCCGGCCTGACGCACGGCAGCATCGGCAACATCACCAGGTACACCAAGGAGGCGGTTGCCGTCGTGCGTTTTGAGTGCCAGCAGCTTCCCGCTGGCCCTTTGCCCAAAGGCCTGGGCGTTGTTGGTGCCGGTGGTACGTGGCTTGAGGTGGAGTGCCCTAGGGTTGAGTTTACGGCGCGCATTCACTCGGTGCCGGGTGCATTGGCAGCTCGTGTTCAAGTGCCCTTTGTGCTGGGCTGGGCAATGACAATCCACATGTCCCAGAGTTTGACGGTCTCGGAGGCCGTTCTCGACTTGGCAAGGTCGTTCAAGGCGGGCATGGTGAACGCTGCATTGAGCCGCGTGAGCGACAAGAGCAACGTGTACCTGAAGTCGTTTACTCCTAGCCGCTTGTATGCTGATCCCAATGTTTTGCGCCTGTATGACGAGTGGGGTCGGCTGTAGTTGGTAGTTCACCAGTCTTCTTTTGTTTTTGCGTTGATGGATGTGAGGTGTGCTTGCTTTGATGGCTTCCATCTGGTGTGCTGGCTATGTACTGTCCTTCACACACATAGAAAAGAATCCTTTTTGGTTTATTTTCAGTTAAGTCAACAAGGTGGAGCACCGGGGTCTGGTGCTGCAGCAAACTGAATGGGAGGCAATGGGGCAGATCGAAGGTCGGGAAGAGAAGCCAACAGAACAGCAGAGTTGAGCGGGGATGCAGTGTCAATAGTGGCTACCGGTGGAGATGTGGCGCGCTGGGCGACGAGTGAGCCGTCGCCACGAGCTGCCATGGGTGTGGATGACACTCCTCCAGGAGAGGTGGGCGACGTCGAGCGCGGCCTCTTGCGGGCCCGGGCGCCAGCAGTCATTTGACCCGGCGCTACGGGTTCAGTGTCTGCGTCGCCTCGTCGGGTTGGGGGCTGGCTGGCCGTCACCCGGGACGTGGGAGCCGCTCTGTCAGCTTTTCGCTGCAGCACGCGCTTGCGGGAAGCCCGCCTCTCTGCTGCGGTGTCGACCTTCTCGGCCGCCAGCTTGACCGCCATGCTCGCGTACTGTGCGTCGAGCGGCTGCTTGGGCACGCCCACAAACACGTCCTTGGGCGGCGGGGCAGCCGCTGCGGGATCATCACTCCCTGGTTGATGATGCCGGCGCCCACTCGGTTGGGAGTTTGTAACTGCCGACGCGACAAACTCGTGGACGGAGGCAGCAGCCAGACGGGTTGCGCGCTGCGGCTGCGCCCGTCCCGTGGCAGCAATCTTCATCAACACCGAGCTGTACCCGGGCTCTTTTGTTGCCATCAAAAGAAAGCACGCGATCACAACCGTCAATCGAAGCGGCCTTGCTTGGACGAGGCGAACGACGACCTCCACAGCACATGGCCCGACAGGCTCGAAGGCCTTCGGGTGGTTGGCACGGATCCGGTCGAGCCGGCACTTGATCTTCTCCATGTCGACCTTGATGCACCACCTTGTCGACCACACTGCGCGAAGGGAGTTAACCTCGTAACCAAAGGTGCCGGGGACAGGCCTCATCTTGGTCCCGTCTCTTGGGGCTTGCCACATCGGCCACCATGGCTCAACCATCGCGTGCACCGGGCATCCACCGCCACCTCCACGGGTAGAACTTGCACTTGGTCCGTCGGACTTAGGGGAAGGGCGAGAGCGTAGCATGCACGTCAAACTCTCCAATAGCAGACCGCGTAGGACGGCCGGGGCGTCATCCCGCCCCTCCACCACATCCAGCACGAAGGACACGGCCTTAAGCGCGTCAGCCGATGGCTGGACAAAAGGTTGACGCTCGTGGACCGTGCTGGGCAGGCCCGTCACGTCGCTTTCGCCGCCTTGATGATCACCATCGCCACCATCTCGTCGTGTTGGTGTGGGTGCCCCTCTTGGCCGACAGGCGACCACGACTCCTCCAGGAGCGACACCACTGGCGCCTTGTTCATCTCCATCACCACCACCTCCAGCTTCCACCAACGCCGTTGCAGCGGATGTGCCAGACCGTTTGGCAATGACGACACCTCCACGGTCAACGCCATCTTCTTGATCTCCTCCGCCAGCAACCGCAGCCGCACCCGCCGCCGACTGCGCCTCCGCGGCTGGTGGCCGATCAAAGGTGACTCCACCGGCAGCAATGTCCGCTCCTTGGTCGTCGGCACCCTCCCCCTCCGCTCCCTTCTTGGCGCCACCACCGCCGTTGTCCTCATCGCCAACACAGACCTCCACTGCCCTCATCTTCTTGACGGCGTCGGCCTCTTGCATCAAAACGCCGGACGCGGCCAGCGTATCCAGCTGTTTGTGCCGGTACGCAAACGCCAGCCCGACGTTAACGATGCGCTTAGCGTGGTCGTCACCGTCCGTGAAGAACCCCATCCGGTCAACGACGCGGATCCAGCAAAGGGAGGGCACGTCGTGGGGGTTGTCGGTGGTGAGGAGCCGGCTGATGGCCGAGTGGAAGGACGCCCCATGAGGCTCGAGGTGCAAGTCGAGCTTGGCGGACGTCTCGTATACGTCTCGAAGAAGCGAAGCGAGAAACGACACCTTGGGCTTGTCTGTGATGCCCAGGCTCTCCAAAAAGAGCGCGTACTCCTCCGGTTCCTTCGCAGCCGCGGATGGCATACTGCCTGCCCGTACCCGAAAAGCACGAGAAGCACCAAAAACCAATGCACGGGGTCAACATAGAATCGTGGAGTACACGCAAGCAGAGCAAGCGGACGGTCAGCAAGGCCGATCACGCGCATGGCCAACCACATGCACGGGAGGACATCCACACGGCCATAAAGAGGAATCCCGCACACAGACGCAGCCCCCGCACACACAGGAGGCACAAAAAAATACGCACAGGTGGGGGGGCTGAACCTCTAGGTGCTAGACAACAGACGAGTCCAGACGCAGTCGCAATGGGCAAGGAGCAGGCGGCACGAAGAAGGGCAGCAGCATGGAGGAGCGGGCGGGTGGCGGGTGTACCATCGTGGAAGCGCCACAGAATTGCGCGCCCTGGCAGCACCCACCATGCGGATCGGCCACGGGCCTGCCGCGAAGCGCTGGCGGCGGAACCGGCGGGCCGATCTGCGGAAGCGCCGTGCATCTGATGCAGCGGCAATCGCGGATGCGATTGCAACGGTAGGCGTCGATGATGCAGGAAAATCAGCTGCAGCACCCGAGCGAAGGCAATCGATCGAATGGAGGCTGCCGATCTGATTTGGGCAGGGTCGACC
>Ga0114953_1002085_pt1 | contig 14110 bp, 11 predicted proteins | sample SidtaG_FD_87298 | JGI IMG/M metagenome (GOLD analysis project Ga0114953, IMG submission 87298) | Marine algal microbial communities from Sidmouth, United Kingdom - Sidmouth_Male2 metaG | ecosystem: Host-associated > Algae > Red algae > Unclassified | place: Sidmouth, United Kingdom | collected...
ATTCCTTGAAACCAATTCACATCAATAAGCAGCATGTCAGTGTTGAAGATAAACAGGAAAGGCAGCATAGCTGTTCTTAAACTGTAGAAGAAGGCGACAAAACCAGTCTTTATAGGATCGCCTCCTGAGATGGCCGCTGCTGCAAATGATGCCAAGCCAACAGGTGGTGTAACGTCCGCCATGATGCCAAAGTAAAACACGAATAAGTGCACTGCGATCAAAGGCACAATCAATCCTGATTGCTGACCGAGGGTCACGATAACCGGCGCTAAAAGTGATGAAACAACAATGTAGTTTGCTGTTGTAGGTAATCCCATACCCAGAATCAAACTCAGGACAGCGGTGAATATCAACATCAACATCAGGTTACCCATCGAGATAATCTCAACAAGATCTGCTAATACCAGTCCTACACCTGTTAACGACACTGCGCCGACAATAATACCTGCTGTGGCTGTAGCGATACCAATGCCGATCATGTTTCTGGCACCGGTGACCAATCCATCAATCAATTCATCATAACCTTGCCTGACGTACGGGCCTAACTTGAAGTTGCCACGGAACAAAGCGAACAAGGGGCGCTGAGTTAGCAGGATGAAGATCATTAACACCGTCGCCCAAAAGGCTGATAAGCCTGGGCTCAGTCTTTCAACCATTAGGCACCAGATAAGTACGATAACTGGTAACAAGTAATGCAGACCGGACCGAATAGTGGGTACAGGGTCGGGCAGTTCAACGACGGCCGCATTCGGGTCGTCGATTTCAAGATCGGGGTATTTTGAACATGTCATGGCAAGCAATAAATAAACTAACCCAATGCCAGCTGCGATAATCCAGCTTGCACTATCTCCTGCTACAGGTTTTAGCCAGCCTAGCCCGTAATACACAGCAAAGCTTAATAAACAAACGAAGACTAAGCCCAATGCAAAACGCATGGCAGCCTGAACCAAAGGTCTTGGTTCGGTGCGTCGCGGTAAACCCTGCATGTTGAGCTTCATTGATTCTAAATGAACGATGTAGACAAGCGCTATATACGAAATAAGTGCGGGTATGAACGCGTGTTTCACCACGTCGAAATAAGAGATACCAACATATTCGACCATCAAGAAGGCTGCAGCCCCCATCACTGGCGGCATGATTTGACCGTTCACAGATGAAGCTACCTCTACCGCACCGGCTTTTTCACCACTAAAGCCAACACGTTTCATCATGGGTATGGTAAACGTACCGGTTGTCACTACGTTAGCGATTGATGAACCCGAGATCAGGCCAGTCATTGCTGATGAGATAACTGCCGCCTTTGCAGGACCACCTCGGAAGTGCCCTAACAAAGAGAACGCGACTTTGATGAAATAATTTCCCGCGCCCGCTTTGTCGAGCAATGCACCGAATAGAACGAACAAGAACACGAATCCGCTCGATACACCCAGTGCGATACCAAATACACCGTCGGTGGATAACCATTGGTTGTCAGCGATTGCGCCAAATGATGCGCCTTTCCAGGCCAGGATGCCTGGCATGCTTTGCCCGCCAAAGCAATATATAAGAAAGATGATTGCAACAATCATCAGCGGCGGGCCAAGTGCTCGCCATGTCGCCGCAAGTAGCAGCACCATCCCAACGCACGCCACAATAATGTCCAAGGTGTTTGGATTGCCTGGACGGCTTGATAAAGAATCGTAAAACAAAAACAGGTAAGCGGCACAAAATGCACCGACAATGGCCATGACCCAGTCGATAGTCGGGATGTAGTCTCGTGGTGATTTTTTAAATGCAGGATAAGCGGTAAACGTTAAGAAAATTGCAAATGCCAAATGAATGGAACGAGACTCGGTATCATTAAAAACTCCGATTCCAAGAATAAAGGGTAGCGGTGATGCTATCCACAATTGAAACAAGGACCATGCAAGTGCAACCCCTGTTATTAATTTTGCAATGGATGGGTTACTTGGATTTCGTCCACCGGTATCTGAAGAGGCGACTAGCTCATCTAGATCGACTTCGGGTTCGGGTGCAACATGCTCGGGATTGGCACTCATAGCTAATTCGCCTCTGACATCTATGTTTTGTAGACAATATTAATTGACCAGGTTGGCAGAGCAAGTCTGGTCAACTGTTTATTTACTAAGTTATTAGATAAAGTTATTAGATCAGTTTATGGACAATGTTTGTGGACAAAAAAAACACGCCGAAACGTGTTGTTCTATAACTCAAAATCGTATACCTAAAGCGGTAAACCTCAAGCTGCACAAATTGCGCAGCCTGAGCATTCAGCCTAATTACTTACATCCAGCCTTTTTCCTTGTAGTACTTAGCAGCACCATCATGTAATGGAGCAGAGATGTTCTTCGTGATCATGTCTTTTTCGTTCAGGTTTGCAAACGCAGGATGAAGACGCTTGAAGCGATCGAAGTTTTCAAACACGGCTTTGACAATTTCGTAAACAGTGTCTTCACTAACAGTTGAAGCTGTGACGAATGTTGCGCCAACACCAAATGTCGCTGTGTCAGTATCGGTTCCGGTGTACATGCCACCAGGGATAGCAGTGCCCGAGTAGTAACTGTTGTCGGCAATCAATGCGTCAATAACCTCACCTGTTACAGGTATTAAAACAGACTCACAAGAAGTGGTTGCTTCTTTAATTGTGCCACTAGGATGGCCAACGGTGAAAACCATTGCGTCAATCTTGTTATCGCATAATGCTTGTGATTGCTCTGACGACTTAAGCTCGGCGGCTAGTTTGAAGCTGTCCATTGTCCAGCCCATTTTTTCCATCACCACTTCCATAGTGCCGCGAGCACCTGAACCGGGGTTACCCACGTTGACGCGTTTTCCAACAAGGTCTTCAAAAGTCTTGATACCTGAGTCAGCGCGAGCGACTACGGTGAATGGTTCTGGATGAACAGAGAATACAGCGCGCAGGTCTTCGTAGGCACCATCAGGAAATTGAGTAGGAGCGGTGCCATTGTATCCGTGATATTGCCAATCTGATTGAGCTACGCCCAAGTCCAGATCACCAGCGCGGATACCATTGATGTTCTTGACCGATCCACCGGTCGTGTGTGTGCATTTAATGTCGTGGTCTTTCGTCCCGCGATTCACCAGCTTACAGATGGAACCACCAACAACGTAGTAGACGCCCGTTTGGCCGCCTGTTCCGATAGTCACAAACGTCTCAGCAGAGGCCGTGCCGACCGTCAATACCGAGCTGATTGCGATACCTGCTGCGAGCACAGGTTTCTTAAAATTCAAAGTCATTTATTTGCCTCCACGGCCTTATTGAGTCTTCTGCCTTTTACAAAATGGCTCGTGCTTTTCCCACAAACTGTTTCATGGCAGTGACCGGCTAGGATGCTTCGAATTGAATTTACAGAAAAGCCGTATGAGCACAGCCGTAATAATACGGCCGTCGTATATACTAGATAATTGTGCGCCATGCCTGTTTCAGCTAATACTTTTGCGTAATGGCAGCATTAAAAGTGTGACGGTTTCCCACCGCAAAAGGCGCTGGTGTTACTGACGTCACACGCATTTAAGCGTTACAGGCACGCGGCGTTACTTACGCCTTATTGAGTAGCGGCACACGAATATTGCTCAAATCAAGCTTTTTCCAGTCGCTAAAGTATGCTTTGCGCCAAACTACAGCTTTGTACCAAACAATGGAACTGCAATTGTAATGATCACATTAAAAGGACAATCGGTCTTAATAACCGGTGGTAATGGCGGTATTGGATTGGCTGCGACACAACTTTTGCTTGAGCTTGAATGCCAATGCTGTGTCGTGGATTTGCCAGAGGCATCAGCGGACATCGTTAATCTGCAGACTCAATATAATAATAGCCTGCACTATTTGACGGCCGATTTAACCAGTGCGACTGCGGCCAACGATGTTGTTAGCGCTGCCTTATCGCAGATGGGTCAAATCAACGTGCTCTTCAACAACGCGGCTGTTTTTGACATGGCACCGCTACTTGACTCTGACGAGGCTATGTATGAACGAATCTTTTCTGTCAATGTTAAAGCGATGTTTCTGGTTATGCAACGAGTAGCAGAACAAATGATAGAACAGGGTAAGGGCGGTTCAATTATTAATATGGCTTCACAAGCCGGGCGAAGAGGAGAAGCTTTAGTGTCTCACTACTGCGCTAGTAAAGCCGCGGTTATTAGCTATACACAAAGCGCAGCTCTGGCACTGAGTAAACATCAAATTCGAGTCAATGCGATTTCACCCGGGGTTATTGATACACCGATGTGGGAAACCGTGGATGGCTTATTTGCAAAGTACGAAGATCTGGCTAAAGGTGAGAAAAAGCGTATGGTTGGTGAGGCAGTGCCACTGGGAAGAATGGGCACGCCAGAGGACGTCGCCGGCGTCGTTGCCTTTTTGGCGTCTGAGCAAGCGAGTTATATCACTGGACAAACCATTAATGTCGACGGTGGGAATGTTCTTAGCTAACTTCCCGTGATACATGGCCCAGTCGATGACCCGATAATTAAATGTGATTGCAGCAAATGGGTTTGCGGTTTCATGTGAGGGTTATCTATTATATCGAGCAGCATTTGCGCAGCGATGACACCGGCTTCGCGAACTGACGAACGAGTAGAAGTAAATTGTGGCACATGCCCGCCGTTGTCAAAGTACCTTAATTCATCATCATGAATAATAACTGACACATCTTGTCCAATAGTAAGTCCTGCCTGAGCAAGCGCGCGCCTGATGCCTAATGCGGCGATGTAGGATGACACCAGGAATGCGGTGGGTCTTTCGTCAAGAGAAAGTAACTGCGAGGCTGCGCGATATCCGTAAGTTTCGGTTAAAGCATCAGAGCACATTAATTCCGATTGATGTCTAAGACCACTTTCAGTCAAGGCTTCCTCAAACCCAAGCCGGCGTAACCACGCAAAGCTTAACGTCTCAGGACCATTTATTAGCGCTATGTTTTTGTGTCCTAAATCGATCAATAGTTTTGTGGCTTGCTTGAATGCACTGCGATTGTTCATATCAATCCAGTTGTATTGTTCAGTGCTATCGCATGAACGGCCATGAACAACATAAGGTAAACCTATTTCTTTCAACAGTTTTATACGGGGGTCATCGCGTAGTGGTGAGTGCACGATAAATCCGTCAACCGCGCGTTTTGCCGCGATACTTCTGTATATAGATTCTTCGTTTTTGGATTCAGCAACCGTCAGGCTGAGCTCATAACCGTTGACGTCGTAGGTTTGACTTGCCCCGGCGATAAACTCGGCAAATATCGGATTAACAACATCGTGAGTGTTTGCCACTGGAATAACATGCCCAATTGTCATCGCTTTGCCAATGGCTAAACTCATTGCACGAACATTAGGGCGGTAATTGCCTGCTGCAGCTGCTTGCTTGACGCGCAGGCGTGTGGCCTCATTCACTTCGGGGTAACCATTTAGCGCACGGCTTACGGTAGTTTGTGATAGCCCTAATTTTTCGGACAACTGTTTTAAATTCACGCTGGAATAAGCCCACAGATATTGCTAAGTCAAGCAATTTGTTCAAATAAAAGTGTATCTGACTCGATGACAGCGTGTCAAAAGTGTGCCTTAATCGTTTTTTCTTTGCTGGTTGTCTTCACTGTATTTATTCAATAAGGGATTTACGCTTGAGCGCCAAAGTACTAATGTTTCAGGGAACTGGCTCAGATGTCGGTAAATCAACGCTTGTGGCTGGCCTGTGTAGAATTGCAGCCCAGCGTGGGTTACGAGTGGCACCATTCAAACCGCAAAATATGTCAAACAATGCGGCTGCCTGTAAAGGCGGAGGTGAGATAGGTCGCGCTCAGGCCCTACAGGCCAGGGCTTGTGGTCAAGAGCCGCACCTTGATTTTAATCCGGTACTACTTAAGCCCCAGAGCGACCGCACAGCGCAAGTTATTGTTCATGGTCATGCGTTAACGACGATGTCGGCGAAAGACTACATGACTCAACAACGAGCCACGCTAATGCAATCTGTATTAGAAAGTTTTGCTCGTTTAAGCGATCAGTATGATTTAATTTTGATTGAAGGTGCTGGTAGCCCGGCAGAAATTAATTTACGCACACACGATATTGCCAATATGGGATTCGCGCGAGAGGTTGGCTCACCGGTTTGTTTGGTTGGCGATATAGATCGTGGTGGTGTTATTGCGGCTATTGCAGGTACAAAACAAGTTATTGATAGAAGCGATGCCAAGCTGATCAGTAGTTTTATTATTAATCGATTCAGGGGTGATCCCAGCTTGTTTGATGAAGGCGTTCGCGCAATCGAATCAATCACAGGTTGGCCTTGTCGTGGTGTTGTGCCGTGGTTAAACAGCGCCCTTGAACTACCTCAGGAAGACGCCGTGGTGTTAGACAACGTTCAACACGACCAAACTAAGCAAGACGAAAAGCTGCTAATTGCTGTTCCGATGCTTTCGCGCATTGCTAATTTTGATGATCTTGATCCATTAAAAGCTGAGCCAAAAGTCAATTTGGTTTTTGTGCCTCCGGGTACACCCATCCCGCTTCATGCTGATGCCATTATTATTCCGGGCACCAAGTCAACAATTGCTGATATGCAGTTTATGGTTAAACAGGGCTGGGACCATGACATTATCGCCATTGCCCGCTGCGGAGGAAGGATTCTGGGAGTGTGTGGCGGCTATCAGCTTCTCGGTGAAAGCATTCACGATCCGCAAGGTGTTGAAGGAGATACCCTCGCTATTGATGGGCTGGGTTTGCTTGCCGTTTCCACAACGATGATGGCTTACAAAAGCACGAAACCGGTCGAGGGAATATGTGTACGAAGCCGATTACCCATCAGCGGGTATGAGATTCATATGGGTGTCACCAACGGAAAAGACGCGCTAACACCGCTGTTTAAGCTGGCCGAGTGTCAGGATACGGCCGATAAGGATCAATACAATACTGAAGACGGAGCTCTTAGCACCGACGGTCGTGTGGAGGGCACTTATGTTCACGGCCTGTTTAGCAGTGATGCGTACCGAGGCTGGTGGTTGGATTCGCTGCGGCCAGGTGCATCGAGTGATTTGCGTTATGAACGTTCAGTTGAGCAAGCATTGGACAGGCTTGCTGGTGGTTTACGCCAATCGCTAAATACAGATGCATTGCTGAGCGATGCCAGGCCCGCGCGGGGCCTGACACTGTAATCGCAAAATAAAATATGTCTGTGTGATATCGCTCTACAAGCAATTTTATAACGCTATTGCACTGGGGATTACTGCTTCTGCCAAGCGCGTATGTAATCGATTTCAAATGTTTTAGGAAGTGATGCTGCATCAGGTTCACCAATCCACTCACTACCTACAACCAATTGCGCAATAATATTCATTGGTTCGTCAGATACACGCACACCCGTTATACGGCGAACCTCGCTGCCATCGATATACCAAACAATCAGACCAGGTTCCCACAATACACTGTAGGTGTGAAAACCGGCACCAAGATCACTACCGTACTGCGTTTCCATGGTGGGCGTTGAGTGCCGTTCACCCGTGGCCCAGCGATTACGATTACTGTCATAGTAGTGATAGGTTTGATAAGCCTTGTCAGGTCGACTACCGATATATTCGATAATATCGATTTCTGGTTTGTTCTTTTCAAAGTCCTGGTTGAACAAGTAAAAAGTAGACAAGAAACCCTCACCGCTCGTGACCTTTGCGCTCATCTCTACATAGCCATAAGTCATTTTGAAGTTATCGGACGTGGTTATGACGCCCGACAAATAAGGTTGGTTGTTTGCTCGGCTAAGTAAATTAGTCGGCGTGATCGAGCCAGTTATTTTTAGCGTGCTACCGTTGAAAACAAAGGGATCCACAGGCAGTGGGTCGCTGCCAAAAATATTGACAAAGTACTGTCGCTCAGAATTTATGATCTTATTTTCGCCCCATGGGAGTGCTGTTTTCCATTTTGAACGATCAAGACTATCGCCTTCAAATTCTTCCGAGAAAACTTGCGAATAACCACTTAAGTTTGCACTGCCGGATTGACGTTGAGCCATCTGCATCACGACTGGAGCAGAGAGAGCAGATTTCATGCCCTCGTTATCGATGGCCGCGACTTGGTAGGAGTAGCTACTGCCGGGTGCGATTGGGTTGTCACCACAGTTGGTGTAACGAGTGTAGTTGCAATCCATGTAAGAGGTTGTAATCCAGCTTTTATAGTCGAACTCATAAGTTGATAAGCCACTGAGGGTGTAGACCAATTGCCCATCACGATAAATTTCGTATGCCTCAACTGATTGGTCGTCTGTGGAGGGTATCCAACTAAACTCGACAAAGTTCTCGCCGCTCATTAGTAGCGTCAGGCCTTCGGGTACAGATGGCGGTCCCGGGCTGCGGGAAGTGTCTTTGATAAATGGCCCAACCAGTGATGCAGTCTCAGTGGCTGTAGGGCTGTCATCCTGACCACCTGATGCGTCGCTGCCAGCAGCGTTGGCCTCAACTGTATTCTCCGTTGATTCAGGAGCTGTCGTTTGACCGCCAGTGCCGTCGCCGCCACTGCCGCCGTCAGTTGTACCTGTTTCTGCGCCAGTAGTATCTTCCGAACCTGAGTCACCTGTGCCTGAAGCATCTGTATCTGAATCACCCGTATCTGAGTCGCCTGAACCCGAATCGCCTGTGCCTGAGTCGTCTGAACCCGAGTCGTCTGAACCCGAGTCGCCTGTCTGAGCACCATCCTCGGTGCCACCTGCAGTCGACTGAGTATTGTTTTCGCCTGTCTCAGCTGTATCGGAACCATCAGCTGTTGATGAGCCACTGTTGTCTTGTAAGCCGGTGGTTTGAACACCATTCTGCGACTCATTGGTCCCTGGGTCTGACACCGCGTTGCCTGAATCTGAACAGGCCATTAAAACAACTGAAGAGCAAAGCAGGGTGAAGCCGGTAATTCCGGATTTCAAGGTAAATTTCATATCCATTTGGTGACTCTTATTAGAATTGCGTGAGTGTTGGGTGCCAGTCGTTGGCTGTCAATCCTCGGTCGTTGCAGCTCGGAAAGTATAAAGATTATGGTGTGTCCAAGGGGTTAAATTTACCTTCAGCAACTTATAAAAATGCAGTTTCTGCAATGACGGTTCTCAGGAACTTGGAACGGCCGAATTTTAGCCTGTCAGCACTGGCTGCTATGTGATTAGCCGCGCAATAAGCTGGTTGAGCATGCGCTCACATTGCTGCAATTGGTGCAACTCTAGATATTCGTCAGGTTTGTGGCCTTGATTCATCGAACCTGGTCCACAAACCACAGTGGGAATCCCAACTTTGGACGAAAAGAGACCTGCCTCGGTGCCGAAAGCCACAAAGCTGGTTTGATCTGTTTTAAGCAGGGATTGGACAAATTGTACGACCTGGCTATCCGCTGGTGTGTCCAGGGCCGGGTAGCTGTTCAGTATGTCAAAGCGGATCTCCACAGTGGGAAATTTGAGTTTCGCTTTATCGGCCAGTTCCTGTGCTTCACTTTGAATACCTTCAAGTATTTTCAGTGGGTCGTCGCTTGCAGGGTGTCGAATTTCAAAGTTCACTGTACACAGATTGGGAACAATGTTTAACGCTTGCGCGGCGTTAATGCGGCCAACGTGAATCGTTGTAAACGGAATGTCAGCCTGCGCGTCGTGTGGTACATGTGCGACAATTTTGTCTTGCACTGATCGTAGAATACCCACAAGGTCACAAGCCAAGTGGATGGCATTTTGATAGTGCGGCGCTAGTGCTGAGTGGCCCTCTGTGCCACGACAGTGGGCGAGCACCGCCAGCTTTCCTTTGTGTTTTGTGGCTACTTGCAATTGCGTAGGTTCGCCAACAATACACATCCCGGGTTTCGTGGGTGCGTTGTTGAGCATGTTGAGTAAAGAATGGACGCCAACGCAACCGATTTCTTCATCGTATGACAGGGCCAGGTGCAAAGGTGTCTGCAGTTGATGTGCGGTGGACTTTATTAACGCCGCAATTGCACACGCTACAAACCCTTTCATGTCCGCAGTGCCACGCCCATACAAACGTTGCTTGTCTTTGGTCAGCTTAAAAGCTGGATAAGTCCAGTCTTGCCCATCAATGGGAACAACATCAGTGTGACCAGATAGCATGACGCCACCTTCTACTTTGGGTCCAACGCTGGCGTAGAGATTCGCTTTGGTTTTCTCGTTGTTGTGAAGTAGTGTTGACGCTATACCGTGCTTATCCAACAGACCGGTAACATACTCAACAAGCGCAAGATTAGGATGTCGACTTGTCGTGTCAAAAGCAACGAGCTTTTCCAGAATGGCTTCCGAACTTATAAACGGCCTTTTGCTGTTCATGATTGATGATCGCGATTACTGATAGCAACTATTTTTTCTCAGGCACCTTCTCTATCGGGCCACCGGCTTTTTCCCAATCCATAAAACCATCCTTAAGATGCGCGGCTTGAAAGCCCATGTCGTTGAGTGTTTGTACTGTCAGCGCTGAACGCCAACCGGACGCGCAGTGAAACACGAAACGTTTGTTTTGCGCAAAAATTTCTTTGAAGTAGGGGCTTTCGGGGTCGACCCAAAATTCAGCCATCCCACGTGGGCAGTGAAAGCTGCCAGGAATGAAGCCGCCACGTTGACGTTCCCGGATGTCCCGTAAGTCTACAAATATTACATTGCTGTCTTCCAAAAGCGCAATAGCATCTGTTGTCGAAATTTCTTCAATAGCCTCTCGTGCGTGAGCGACCATTTGCGATACCGGTTTTTTTAAACTAGCCATATTGATTTTTTCACGTTAAGTGTATGAGCACAGCACAGGATACCAAGTAGGAAAGGGATACACCTAATTTGCGAAAGACGCAATAAAGTAAGTTTGTAACTCGTCTTTATCAGTTGATGACAGCCGGGCGGCGGATTTAATGAAGAAGTAGTTGTCACATTAGAGCAAGCAGGAGAACGTGTGTTTTTGTTACTGCAGATATTGTCTACCCATAGGTATTTATACTTATATGTAGAGTAAGAGGGTAGAAATGCCATTGAAATTATCCTTGGGACTAGTTTCAGGCCCTAGGTTTAAGGTATTCTCGATTGGGACCAAATGGTCGCGTAATTGAAAAAGGAGATTAAACGATGCACTTGATTAAGTCTTGTGGCGTAGCAGTTGTTGCACTGTGTAGCAGCTCGTTGGCCATGGCGGTAAATGTTACCTTCCAAAGTGATGACGATGGCGCGTACCTTGCCAGAAATGCTGTCACATCAAATATCGATTGTTTTGCACCGGATACATGTGATGTGTCACCTGGCCGATATCGGCTTATAGGTTTTAACGATGAGCATAGTGTCTACATAACAATCGGAACTGATGGCACAGTTAGATACACCTATGGTGGTGGTGCACCATTTCCTTTCGCTGGTCCTGCCGGCGGAAATCCAGACCCAGATCCAGATCCAGACCCAGACCCAGACCCAGACCCAGACCCAGACCCAGACCCAGACCCAGATCCGCCGCCAAATGCACAATATAATATTCAGACGGTGATTCAAACCAGAGTGTGTTTTGTTCCAGAGCCTGGTCGACCTGCCGAACTGGGCAATCCCCTCTGTGCTGCACAATGTCCGGGTGGCTATACAGTGACTGGTGGTAATTGCCGAGGAACCACAGATAGCGTAAGAACATTTAATGCCACAAACGATGGTATTTTCCTTACTGATATACGCCAACCGTTAATTGAGACACCGACACAAAGTGCTTATGAATGCAGGTTTGATACTGGTTATCAATACACTGCCAGCCAGTACGACTTTAACAACGGCCAAGGTACTGAAATAACGGCAACAGCGATTTGTGCAACTATAGTTTCGCAATAAGCTATACACAGAGAGCTATACACCACAACCTGGTACGGCTATCGTACGTGCCAGGTTGTTGGAAGTTAGACAATCGAATGATTCAACGGAACCGCTTGATTGATAAGGTTATCTGCTAATCTCGGATTTCTGTGGACGGACCTTCCCCTGCCTGACGCCATTCGTGCGGCCAGCGCTTACAATTTCGACGCTGTTGAATGCCATTGGCCTTATGACGTGCCGGAGGCAGACATCAATAAAGCATTGCAAGACACAGGCTTACGTATGCTTTCGTTAAACACCAGGAGAGGTGATGTCGCTAATGGTCAAAACGGTGTGACAGCTCTGCCAGGGCACGAACAAAAAGCACAACAATTCATTGAAGAGGCCATAGGGTTTGCCGTGAATCTGGCGTGTGACAACATCCATGTTATGGCCGGAAATGCTGATAGCCAAGATGCAGCTGCTCAGGACGTTTTCGCCAAAAATCTTGGCATTGCCTGCGTTGCCGCCGCTAAGCAAGATAAAACCATACTGATTGAACCACTGAATAAGTACGATGCACCAGGGTATCATCTGGCCACTCTTGAGCATGCTCTAGCGGTTATTGAGAAAGTTGGTGCACCCAATTTAAAGATAATGTTTGACTGTTATCATCAGCAATTAATGGGTGGTGATTTATTGTATCGATTTAAACAGGCGCTTGATCACATTGGTCATGTTCAATTTGCCAGTGTGCCAAACCGATCTGAACCAAGTGCTGGAACTGATAGTCAATTTACTGCTGGAGAAATTAATTTTCCGTGGCTGCTTAATGAATTTGTTGCAGCTGGATATGGCGGTATGTTTGGAGCTGAGTATAAACCTGCAACGACAACGGGCGCAGGGTTGAAGTGGATGCGAGATTATAAATCCTGACCCGACTTGTGTATTGCTGGACAGTACATGCCGCTGCCGTTACCGAAACCCAACCTTGACGTTGTATTCGGCTGAGCCACCAAAGATAACGTTATCCGCCGGAGCTGTACCGCTCGCCTCAGACTCAATGGTGTAGCCGTTTGGTGCTTCAACGTAATCTAATATATTTACCGATTGCATCGTCATCGAAAATTCTTGCATACCGTTGCGTATCTCGTTCCAATCCTCAGGTAATTCCGCAATCAGCTGTCGACGATCGTTGCCGTTAATATCCGCTCGGATGAATAACGATAATGTATCAATAAATGAGAAGTCATCTGGTATGCCGTTTTCATTAGCATCGCTTCGCGTATCTTCCGATTCTGGTAAAACCGCTAGTGTGATATCGGTCAGTTTGATCGAATTCAGGTAATCGTAATCATTTGAATTGAAGGCAGCGCTATTTTTAACATCTAACGAAAAAGGTGTGAAAGCCGTTGGCAAAATCGATATTAATCCACCGCCTTCTACTGTGGTTGCTGGTAGCTCTTCGTCGGCGGTAAAACTAGCGAAGGTTGCGCCATCACAGGCCAGTAGAAGAAGAGTGCAGAGAGCTGAGATACCACGGAGTGCTTTGTTCATCGCGATTTTTAACTTTTTATTGAATTTTCTTTATGTCGCTATGCAATTGCAGTGCCAGTCAATACATCGGTGACTAACAGCCAACTTGTTTAGGCGAAATCCGAGTGTCCGTGAATGGTATTATGAAGACAGGCGAAAATGCTGTCCACGACTTGGATCATCTGAAAATAGATGCAAGGCAAAGCCGGGTTCGTCACTGGTTTTAACGCGATGCACCAGATTTTCCCAGCAAATCACACGACCCATCCAGCTACCGTCTGTACCAATAATGTGACGGCTGTATTGTTCGTGGCGCGCAAGCGCATATAACTGTTTGGTGTGTTGTAGTGCGATCATATGTGTAACCAGCAATCGTGTTGCTTTGCAATATCAGACAGCGTATTGAAATCATCAAACGCGCCTCGAACTGTGGTTCCTGCGGTACCCATAATGGATATCGGAACACGACCGTTTTGCTGTGCTTCTTGCAAAAGGGCACTCAGCGAGTCTGTTTTCATTGCACCATCTTCATCAACCGGTACTTGGACAAGTGAATCAAGCCCTATGGCAGCCATAACCATGGCTTTGTCCATAGAGTAGTGTGCTTCGGCAGATACAAACACAGACAATTTAGGTAAGCCTTGAACACCATCGAATTTTATATTTGGGAATTTTGCGTGCATGGCCAACAACAAAGCCAGATAGTTGCTGTTGCTGCTGCCGGTAGTCACTTGAGCATCACCTGATTCGAAACCAAATACCTGTTCAAACCTGTCTAGAATTTCGTTCTCG
>Ga0114953_1002088_pt1 | contig 14097 bp, 21 predicted proteins | sample SidtaG_FD_87298 | JGI IMG/M metagenome (GOLD analysis project Ga0114953, IMG submission 87298) | Marine algal microbial communities from Sidmouth, United Kingdom - Sidmouth_Male2 metaG | ecosystem: Host-associated > Algae > Red algae > Unclassified | place: Sidmouth, United Kingdom | collected...
CGGGGGGGGGGGGGGGAGGGGTCACACCCGGGCGGGACGGGCGAGTCGACGCTCCGCGCGCCAGGCACGACGCCGTCAATGGCCACCCTAACCGAGTGCCAGAGGGCGGTGGCCATGGCCAGGTGCTCGTCCGCGTCGGGAGGGGTGGCGTCTGCCGCCGGTGCCGCCGCAGCGACGGCGCCGGTGCCGCCATTGGCAGTCGCGCCCGCGGCGCCAAGCAAGACCGACACCCAGCCACCCCCCCCCGCGTTGATGCCGCCGCCGCCCCCAGCCGCCTCGCCCACCGCCCGCGTGAACGCAACGACCGCCGCGGCGGCGGCGGCCGAGAGGTCGAGCAACGCTGACACGCCGGCCGCCACCACCTCGGGTTCGGCGGCCGCCGCTGCGGCCGCCGCGGCGGCGAGCGCACGCCCCCACTCCGCCACTGCCGGAGACGCATTGAGCGTGCGGAGGTAGCGGCGGAGGACTCGCGCAACGCCGGCGATCGCCAGCACCCGCGCTTCCTTCCACTGCTTGGCCTGCGTGTCGCGGCTGTGGTGCAGCAGCAGCTGCACGCAAGGGGGTGCCGACGGAATCGCGCTGCGGCTCGATGCGACCGCCGTCGTGTCAGCGTCGGTGCCACCGCCGCCGCTATTCTTTGAGACGCTGCCTGCAGGGCCACAGCCGCCCCCATGGGCGCCATTGCCGGCGGCACCAGCGGCTCCACCGACACCGCCGCCTCCGCGCCAACCCCCGGCGTCGCCGAGCATGACCGCCGTCAGCAGGGGCAGGAGCGTGCGGCGCACGCAGCCGCGCCACGCGGGCCCGTCCAAATGCGCTCCGAGCGCGAGCAGCGCCCCCGTGAGCGTCCGCACGGCGCCGTGGCGCACCTATGGATGCCCGTCTGTGGCCGTCTGCCCCAGTTTCGCAAACAGCTGCTGCCACAACTCGCTGACGGCGGTGGCCTACTTGGCGACGCTGTCAGGCTCCTCCTTGGCGTCCTCGTCGTCACCTTCGTCATCCAGGTCCGCCTCGGAATCCGTGTCGAGTTGACCGTCGACGGCAGTCGCCGGCTTGCCGTCGGCCGCGTCGACCGCGGCGGCAACCGCGATGGCCGCCGCTCCGTCGACACCGCCCTCCCCGCCCGCAGAGAACGGCACAGCCGCGCCCGCGCTGGTCTTTCCACCGCCCACCCGGCCACCCGCATGCGCCGCTTGGATGTCCACCCCGCCGGCGCCGACCCCCCCGCTTGTCGCCCGCCGCCGCACCGGCGTCCGCTGGACCGCCACCGGGTGGGCGAGCGCGTCTGCCGTCCGCCACAATAACCCCACCGCCGTCAGCGCCGAGTTGACATACGTCCGCCGCGCCTCGTAGGCGGCGAGCACGTGCGTCCACAAGCGGAGGGAGCGGAGTGAGTGGGAGGGGAAGAAGTCGCCGCCAACCAGCTGCACCGCCCGGAAGCCGTTGGTGACGGCGTCGGCGGCGGCCTTGCCGCGTCCACCGCCGCCGCCGCCGCCGCCGCCGCCGCCGCCGCCGCCGCCGGGGATGTGCTCCCGCGGGAGGGTGTTGTGAAACGAGCGCGAGCGCAGGGGGGGAGGCGCAAACGCGCGGCCGCCACACGCGCCGCCGCCACCTCCGCCGCCGGCTCACCCCCCCCGCACCCGCCGCCGCCGCCGCCGGATGGTTGGGTCGGCGGCAGCCGCCGGCGCGTGCGCCACGTATTCTTCCGTGGGCGGCCAAAAGGGCGCCGCAAAGCACAGGGCGACTTTGTTGAGGAGCCCACTCCCGACCTGCCCGATCGGCAGCGTCTTCCAGGGGGGGAGGGGAGGGTCAAACGCCACGTCGCCGGCTTTGAGCACACACAGATGGAGGGTGACAATGGCCGCCGCGGCCGTGTAGGTGCGGGGGGAACCGTTCGCGGCGGAGGCGGTGACGCGCACGCCGAGGCGGTGAGGGCGGGACGAAGAGTGGGCGCGGCCGCCGCGGGTCCCAGTCACGGCCGCCCGCGACGCGCCGCGGCGGGTGTTGCCAGCTTTCATCGCATCGGTGGGCGCCCCCCCCCCCGACCGCCGACGCGAGCGACGGCTGAAGAAGCACCCCCCTCCGTCCCCCCCCTCCAAAATGGCCGCGTTTCCGGCGCTGGGCTCCGTCACTTCGATTTTGCAGCCATTGCCGCCGCTGCCGGTGTTGTCGCGCCAGTTGTCGGGCAGGCGGGCGTGCCGTGCCGCGCCGCCGGTGGTGGGCGGATGACGGGGCACTCCCCCGGCCGCTTCCGTTGCCGTCCTCCAGTACGAGGGGGCGCGCCCGGCCTCCGCCGCCTCGTCAAGCACCGTCGCCGTCACGGCAGGCCGGGGGCACGGGGGCGTCGACCGCAATGTGGGGGGCGCCTCTTGCCCCACCCATGCATTGACTTGTGTTGAACCGCCGCTGCCCGTGCCTGTGTCCCGCGCGCAACAAGCGTGTGTGTAAATTGTTTTCTTGTCCATGGAGCTTGACAGAGAGCAATTCGAAAAACCCAACTGCACCGCCACTCTCGCGCCGCCGCACACGAGGTCTGGCGACGTTGGCAGTGTCGGCGCTGATGTAGACGGCGAGTTGTGTGATCCGAAGAGCCTGGCCGCCGCCACCTCCGCCACCAGCACCGACGGCGCCGGCGCCGGCGGCGCCGGCGCACCGCTGGAGGCCGCCGACGCCGCGGGGCACGCGGGCGGCCGCTTCCTCACCGACGCCGAGCTAGCGGCGGCGGCGGCGTCGCCAGCCGGCGCCGCCGCGACCGCCACCCTCCGCGATTGCGTCGACGCGCTCCTTGCCGCTGCGCGGGCGGCGGTTGGCGACGCGCATCCCGGTATCTTTGACGCGGGCGGCGCCCTGCACCCGCCGTTTCGGGAAGTGGCGTTCTGGCGTGACTGCTGGCACTTTCTCCGCGTTGCGTCGTACACGGTGGCGGGGGGGAGGGCAGGGGGAGCTGGACGCTCGACGCGGGGTCGGCGGTGATGGGCGAGTTGTATGCGGACCTCGGGGTGTGCCGCCGGTCAGTGTTTCTTCCACAGTCACTTCCAGGACTCCCTTCCGCGGCGTCGCACCCACAGCACATTCGTTTCATTCCGGGTGGGAACTGGCGACCGCACCCCGCCAACACTTGTGCCACACTCGTCGCAGCGACGCGCATTGGCAGAGGCGACGCAGCATGAAGCAATTCTGTTTGAAGCGTTCTGCATGCCAAGTAGTATTGAGCCACGTCTTTTTACCTGGAGTGATCGCACCTGCGAGTGCCGCATGACTTTTACGTCTTTGCAAAAGAGTGCTTCATGACTAGTTGCTCGATCCCATGATATGATTCCAGGCATTCCATGTCTTGCACTGGCAGGTACATAGCACGTAAGAGTCATGGGATACTCGCTCGCCCGTCTTGGAGAGCGTAAAAAAAGGTCCCTCAGTACACTGTTGCACTCAGACGGACCCCAAAAGGGACCTTTTATGCCCTTTTTGAACCCTTCAGCTGCGCTTCTCGCCGGATGTAGAAAGATCAGGATCTATCGTGAATGTGGATCCCAGTGAAACTGGTCGAATTACTGGCTGAGCGATAGAAGTCACACAATTTCGGAATGATGACGTGTCCGCGTGCCGCCTGAGTGCAGCACGACGTTGACAGTCCTTGCCTGAAATCCCATTGACAGGCCTCAGAGGGCGTGACATTTGACTCATGCGTCTACGGGCGACAGTGGACTGTGATCATGTAGGTGTATCGCACACTTTGCCACGAAATTTAATAGTATGACAGTCCACTAATGAGCAGCTCGCACTTTCTTCTGGAAAGACCTCTTGTTGTGGCTTAGGGCGCATGTGTTGAAGAGTCTTCGCCGGTGTTTCGAAAAATAACAGTAGTCACTAGAATATGAACATCGGATGGCACTACTGAGGCGACTACTGTTTGATGTGCCGGTGGCTTCGTGGGACACATCCGCACATTCATGTTTTGCTATCATTGTACCAGTGCGTCCTTCGTGTAGCTCATGTGTTGCGAGACGTGGTTGGTCCGCCGTCCCCATTCCTGGCCCCCTAGTGCCAGTCTGCTGCTGCGCATCGACATCGTCTTTGTGACCGGCCATCTGGTCTGTCAACATCTTCGCCCTTGCAGCCTTTCCACACAAGTCGTTTACCATGCTCACTCGGAGTGACGCGCGGTCTCGCCGTCATGTATTCGACCCGAGGGATTCGGAGGCGCGTTCTGGGGACCGCGTTGCACCCCCTAGTGAGGCTCGAGATGCGCCGGACGACGGCGGAGACGTCGCCTTTTTGCACTCCCGTGGCCCGTACAGCGGCATCCAAGTCACTCGAACGGATGTCCGGAGCATGGACGATGGTCAGGAGGCCCGTGATGGTGTCATGGACGCCCTCGCGCGCTACATCTGGCAGGAGGAGCTCGCATCATCCGATGTGCGGGGGTGTCTCGTCTCTTGTAGCGTCTTTCAGAAGGTGCTACGTGTGCGCGGGCCCGCTGCGGTGCTCTCCTTGACGCAGAGTGTCAACGTTTTTGAGTACTCTACATGGGTGTTCTTCTTTTGGGAGATAGGCCACTGGTGGTGCGGTGCGGTCCACGATGCTCCCGGCCTGGCGAAAGCTCTGAGGATGTCGGCCGCTGGAGTGACGGCCCAAACGGGCCAGCCTGCCGGCACGCTGGCATTATTCAACTCACTTGGCAGCGGAGGTGTTTCCAAGTACTCTCACGTGCGCACCACTCTTTTTGGCTGGGTGCGCACCGTGGCGCTTGAGATGATGCGTGATGAAGCCGGTACGCCACCTGCGCGGTGGGTTTCGACGTGCTTGTCCATAGTGTCGCCGTCTGTGCCTCAGCAGGGGGGCACTCTTGATTGTGGTGTGTATGCTTTATCTTTTTTTTCTTCATTTTTTAAGTGCTCTGTGGCGGAGCGCCGTGTTTTGGTCTGCGCGGGTGCAGCAGGGAAGGCCGAATGGTCGGCTGCGTTTGCGCTTAAGACCCGTGAGGAGCTGCGAGCCGTCTGAAACGTCTTGGAGGGACGCCACACAGTGACAGCTGCTTGCCAAGCGGCAACTGGACAGGTCGTGGCGAGGCGGTCTCCAGGCGCGTGCAGCTCAATCCCCATGCTCAGTGAACCCTCCATGGAGAAAGAGCAACGCGACTCGGCCAGCTCCCCTCCGACGGCCACGATCCCTGGGGCAGGGAGCGCCGCGGCTGTCAAAGCAGTCCACAAAGCCGGCCGTGAACCATCTGGGCGTGGGCTTTTTGTGTCGACAGGGGCAACCTGCGTGCTGGCGTCGGCCCGAGGTCGTGAAGGTGAAGCGGCAGGCAGTCTCATCGCAGCACGCGCACGAGGTCATGGTGCTGCGGCAGGAACTGTGACAGCGTCTGCACGCGAGAAGGACGCAAAGCGACGGCGGCTGAGCAAGGCGGACGCCGCGGCGGCTGCCTGGCTCGCAGCGTTCAGCACTTGGAGCCTCAAGTACGAGCCCGACGTGGCGCGCGATTTGGTAGTCATCTTCGCCGCGTGCGACGCCCTCTTGCCGTCCTTCATCACGCACTACGCCACTGGTGTCGCCCAGTGGTGCCCTCCTGCAAACCGTGACGCGCTCGAGTCGTGGTTTGTGGACGTGCTCAAGACGGGATCTGGGTGCGGGCGGCCAGGTGACGCGCGAGAGGGAGTTGGTGGTGGCATCTCTCGTGTGATGCGCTCCGGCGTGCACGGCGTGTTTTGTGCTGCGTACGCCTTCCACGGGAATCCGATGCCCGGTGTTTAGTATTTGGGTCTCGCCACCATTGCATCGTGCGTCGAACATGTTGGCTGGTACCTTTATATTTTCTTCAAACACGTGAAGAAGAACGCCTTCTGACACAGCCACATCTGAGACCCTTCCGACTGCTCTACTTGTCATGCGTAAAACAAGACACGGAGTGCCGTAAACAGCGTCAGAGCTGGCTTTCCCAACAACACGGCACGCGCAACGGAGAAACACATGTACAAAATTAGCAGCACGGCGTCATCAAGTGCCCGGGCCGACGTCACCGCTCGACCCACGATCCCCGTCGTGGCTACGCCAAAAGGTGGCCCACTTTCAATGGCGACCACAAGGAGAAAGGGATGCCGTCGTGCCGGCGGTCACCACCAGTTGCACCTCGTACTCTGGTGCCCGCCACAAATACGACGACGGTGGCGCCGCCGCTGCCCGCCGCGTGCGCCGCGTGCCTCCACGTGGGCCAATGTTGCCGGTTGGTTCTCCATGATAAAGAAGGCACCCGGACGGCCACAACGTCCTGCTGCGGCGCCGTGAAGCCCCAATAGACTGTTTCCGTTGTGATGGCCGCGGCAAATGGCGTGCCATCCGCGGCGGGGGCGGGCAGGTGGGAGGGGGCGGGGAGAACGGTCCACCAAAACACAAATGGGTCGAATGCGGGAGCGGGGGGAAGTGGGAAGGTACGAGGCCGAGTGGCAGAGGGGAGACACAACACCGCGGGCGCTGCTGCTGCGGGAAGGTCGGCGTCGGAAGGGGATACAAGAAACGGTCGTCGTGCTGGGGGGTACGAGGGCAGAGCAGAGGCAAGCGAGGGGGCGCGCTAGGTACAGTATCGCATCCGCGCGCTGGGGTCGCCTCCGTGGCCGCGGCCAGGGGTCTTCCTTCAAATGGTTGGGCATATGATTGCGGACACGGGCTGCGCCGCCGACAGCCACCGCCTGGGTGACCGCGGCCACGAGCTACCTGCGCTGGCTGAAGGTCACAGCGACTGGCTGGGAGCTCACACGACACTGGCAAATCTCGGAGACTTCCGCTCGCCGACGAGTGATGACCACAAATGGGGATGCTAGCATGTGCTTGCACGATGCGTAAATTGCATATAGAGCAACAAAGAAAATCAGTCTATTGTTTCAATAACAGAATGTAACAGAATACCAAAAACAACACAGAACATACAAGAAGTCACATTAGATATTCGAGAGATAGTATGCAGTCAAACCATCACATAGAAGCAGCTCAAGAAGGAAAGCATGAGAACCTCGCAAGAATAAACCGCATCAAGCTGTCAGAACGAAAGAACTGAAACCTGCCCTAGATGGCGACGTTGCTGCGCACGCAAGGCTAGGACACGACCACCTGCCGGCGGAAGATGCCCCAAGACATGACCAAAGACAGCGAAGCAACCAACTGACCTGCTCTGAGCGCCCTCCATGCTAGTTTTTGGGAGCAATCGAGGCTAGCATGACCCGCGCCGGCCGGCGGGAGATGCTTCAAGACACGACCAAAGACAGCGAAGCAACCAGCTGACCTGCTCTGAGCGCCCTCCATGGTGAACTTTAGGAGCAGTCGAGGCTAGCATGACCCGCGCCTGCCGGCGGGAGATGCTTCAAGACACGACCGAAGACAGCGAGGCAACCAGCTGACCTGCTCTGAGCGCCCACCATGGTGAATTTTAGGAGCAGTCGAGGCTAGCATGACCCGCGCCTGCCGGCGGGAGATGCCCCAAGACACGACCGAAGACAGCGAAGAAACCAGGTGACCTGCTCTGAGCGTCCTCCATGGTGATTTGTAGGAGCACTCGAGGCTACCATGACCCCCGCCTGCCGGCGGAAACAATCCCAAAGCGCACGACTGTATCTCGATTGTTTCTCGGTGATCTTTGTACGAGTCCGGCATGATCGGTGTGTCGCACCGTATCGTACTATGCCGTCAGGTTCGGCTCAGGTGCGCTTGAGAACCGCGTACGCAGGTGCACTTCCGATTGCAGCTTCTCAACCAACACGATATTGCTAACCTCCAAAAAAAGGCGGTTGCAGAGAGAAGGGAGGCACGGCCGACAACAGGGCGTAGAAATGAAGTCGAATTCGCTGTTCCACAAGCCACGATCCAACTATTGGCTGAGAGTTGCCGCCAGTACTCCTGCACGCCAATCACCGTGTCTTGCAGGAGTCACGCCGAGCCATTGCAACCCACAATGAGATTTCCTGAGATTTTTGGGCCGCTTGCTTGGGCCTGAAGACGGCATGGAGAGGGTTCTGGGCCAGACCTGTGATTTCTCAAGAGATCAACATATTTCTTCAGATTTGTTGAGATCCTGATGTGCGTTTCCAGTGCGCAGAACTGCATGGGGGGACTCTGTAAGGAACTCAGCTCATTCCTATCCGTTTCATTGGTCCACGTACGCTGTTGCACGATTGCAACAGTTCTGCAACCGCCATGTTTTGCAGGTCAGCAATATCAAGATTGTATGTTTCCCACCACTTCAAACCTGAGTATCCCAGTGCACATAACCACCCGTGTAACCGAGTTATCGGAAAACCGGAAAGTTTCCCGTCGGAAGTGGCACCCGTCATGTCACGCACTCATTGTATTGTTTGTCGTCAGACGGTCACCTTGGTTGATCGTCCTTTGTCGAGCGATCAAGCTGATCGAAAGCGGTGGTGACCCTGATTCTCTGCGGTCGATTGGGACATAAGCGCCCACTGCATCGTCGCCTACAGCCCCGTCGCCCACTGCACCGTTGCCGGCAACCGCGTCGGCCATTGTCGGTCCCCGTACCGCCGCGCCGCGCGCCGCCGCGGTGTCTGTTGCGTCCTTGTCTCCCGTGCCCTTGCTCTTCCGTCGTCCCTCGCATTCTCCCCCCCCTCCTGCTCCCGCCACCCGTGTCTCCGCCCCACCTGCTCCCCACCCGCCTGCTCACTGCCCACCTGCTGCTCTCCATCCTGCTGCTCTCTCGCCTGACGCCCCACGCCCCGCCGCCCCCCTACCTGCCGCGCCTCCACCGTCCTCTCTGCCTACCACCTCTTCTGGCGGAGCTGCGCACGGCGCGGTGGCCGCAGTGCGCCCGCCGCGGCCCTCTGTATCCCTTAAGGTTGCTGCTCGCGCGGCAGGCAATAGTGCGGCGGCCGGAGCGGCGGCTGCGGTAACATCCGCGGCCGCAGTAGGCGGCCGCGCGGCTGGCTCTGGAGCGCCGGAAGTGGCTTGCGCGACTGCTCGTGCTCGTGCAGCGTCGCTGGAAGCTGACCTTCACCGCGGTGTCGGCGCCTGAAAGGGGAGCAGCGGCGCCATTGCACGTTACCCTGCTTGTGGATTTGTCCCGCCGGTGCCGACACAAGTGCTGGACAGCGCTGACACGACAAGGGCAACGCTACAAGCCCTGTGCTCGCAGCGGACCATCTTATTTGGCGACAACGACTCGGACGCGTCACTCAAAACGAGCCTGCTGCGATTTAACGCGGCGGCGAGCACTGCGTGGGGCGCCGACCTGCACTGGCTGTCTGTCCACGTGCGGCGCCAAGCTTTGACGCGCCGCGGCCGCTTGTCAGCTTTTCAGGCGGCCGTGGCGCATCCAGACTACATGGCTGTACACCCACTGACAGGACAACCGGCGCCTTCTCGAGCCCGGCGCGCCCCCGCCGTTGCTCAGTTTCCCCTCGCACCCGTTGGCTGCGCCACACAGCCCGAGAGAGCACTCTCCCCGCAACCCCGGATGCCGGACCGACGCACTTCTTCCCCCTCCCGCCTCTCCCCAACTCCGCGCCGGCGGGCTGACCACCCCACCTCCCCTCGTCGCGGCCATACTCCATCGCAGTCTTTTGGGACCCTTCCCCCCGCAGGCGGGAGAACCGACTCGGGCGGCCGGCGGCCGGCGGCGTTGCACGCGGCCCGACTGGTGCAGTCGCTGCTGGAGAAGGAGGCGGAGCGGGTAAAGAACGTGGCGACCTCCCAGCAGGTGGCGGCGGTGCAGGGGACCGTCGACTAGGTGCTCACCCGGCTCGACAGCTTCTCGCAATCGCAGGCGGTGGCCAACACCCGGTTGGACGCGGCCTTCGTCCAGGTCGTCAACGGTCAAAAGGATACAATGGACGCCGCGGCGACGATTACCGCGTCGGCGGGTCGGTGCAAGCGGCCAAGTGGGCCGCCCGCCATCGGGCAGCAGCCCAACCGTGGCAAAGCTGGAAGCCCCCGGCTTCCTCTGTCTGCGCGTGGGGCTGCGGGCGGCGACGCTGTGACGGCGGACGCGGGCGTGACCGTAGACTTTTATAGCGCGTTGGTGCACGACTGGAGGATGCCTTCGTAGATGCTCACCTCGACGTTAGTCTCGCAGCCGCTGTTTGAGCTGTTGACCGATCTGGTCAAAATGTGTCATGTGTCGGTCGGGGAGCAGGGACTGTCTGGGTCTCACGCCTGCCTTTAGGTGTATGAGGAGGGCGTTGTGCGGACTGCTGAGGTGTTGCAGGAAGGCGGTAATGCGGACGTCATCAACGCGGAGAAGACGGAGCAGATGCGCAACGTGGTCAAGAATAAGGTGAAGCTCTACATCAAGCAGCTACACTGGCTGCACGGCCTGCTCCCGACTGTGATTAAGACACCGGAAGAGGCAACCTTTGAGAAGTTGAGGTCGTTCGTCTTGTCGCAGACCGAGCGCGCCCTGCTGACGGAGGCCCTCAATGAGGGCGCAGACGTGGTGGGCTGGCCGACCAACCACGCCACCCGGACGCCGGCCGAGGCGCGCATCAATACGCTGCGGACGCTACTCGGCGCCATGGTCAGGCACGTACCCGCAGTTGTGGAAAACGCTGATATTATTCTCCACTCGTCTCCCTTTGGTAGATTGCTGGCCAAGGCGACCGAGAATGTGAGAAAGAAATACACGTAGCCCTTTTCTTCTGCTCTTGCAATCTTCGTGGAAAAAATAGATCAGATAGGCTCTCATTTCATGTGCTTTCCTGTTGTAGTCAACCTGGTAAAGACGAGCCCAGCGGACACTCATACTGTCAGCCTGGTTTTGTCTATGGGCTCATCGAAGAGCAGCCAGATGGCTTCCATGCTCGCTGCCTACTTTCTCGGTCAGCTCGACAACGCGAAACGAGATGTAGTCCCAACTTTGGTGGTCAGGATGATGGCGTTGGCACGGATGAACCTGGTGCAGGCCAGCCCAGCGTACTTCCGCCATAAGTAACTTTTTCTCATTGGACGCTGTTGTCCGTTTGTCACAGAAAGAGAAAACAGGAGTGTTCTTCCCGGGTCGCTGCCGCCTCGTGGCCGCCTCGTGATGCGCGCGCGACACTACGTTCATTGCGCCCCTATCAAGAGCAATTCTTCTCACTCAGGAGCATCTAGGCACTTGAACGGTTGAGACTCTGAATGATTTTGGCTGTGTGATGGACTTTGATGGCACAGCAATGTAAAGATTTTAACAGTGATTCGGAATCACGTTCAATCACCAGATCACATCTGCCAAGCGGCAAGAAGCGCGGATCCCGAGTGTCTTGTGCACGCGCGGCAACAGCTGTGACCAAGTGGCCGAGGTAGCCAATGGACGGAAGGGAGGCGTCTTCCAATGATATCACGCCCCAGCGTTTGCACCACCCTGCACTCCAGCCTGCAACTCGGCCGGTGTCTCGACCAACGCATCCACCACGGCGATAACGGCACCACTGTCAACAGCACCGCCAGCCTCGATGGCCACTGCCGGCCTCGATGGCTGGCGCGTACCATCCCCTGAGCTCCTCTCGCTGCCCCTCCTCTATCGTGTAGACGGCCATATTGTTGCGCAGTCCTCACGCTGTAGCACGCTGTGGCGCACCACACAGTCGGATGGGAGCTGATTTCTTTTTGTTTGTGTCACACGAAAGTGACCATGCCAGTCGCAGTGCCGCTCATGGCACCTGCTCCTCAGCCGAAAACCCAAACTCGCACCTACCTGCCGCAGAGCCACCGCGCAGCCCCCCCAATCAGAGCTTAGTCTAGGTCCCATCTTCCCAACGAGAGAACGCAGTCCAGCGAGAGCCACCTCGACTATCCCACCGGCCAGGACCGCGTGGTTCTCAAACGCCGGGGGGCCCAGCATGCGCAGACGCCTGCGATACCGCTGCTGTCGTCGAATCTTTCCCAGCAAAAATGCTGGTGTAGAGTGGAGGCCGCAGACGCAGCGGCTGCTGCGACTGCAGCGCCGCCTCGTCCCCCGTCTGCTGCGAGGCGCCGCACGGGCTTCGTCCCATGTCACTATGGCCTAGAAAGCCCCGACGTGCCGTCCATGCCGCCGCGCGCCCTGCGACCCCCACCCACCACCAACGACGCCCGCAGTGGGCCGCTGCCGCCTAAAATCCGGGTTCGTGTTGTGCAATCCGCCCATTGGCACACGCTTGGCATCGCCGCCAATTCCAGCAGCGTCGCGGAGATGACTCGGCTGAGGCGATTGCGGTACTGGAGCTGTCGCCCCACACTGTCGGTAGGTGCCCAGGGCAGAGGCCGAGTCACCGACACGTGCAGACACCAAGGGGGCCTCACCGCCTAGCAGGCGCCAGTCGCACCCACAGAGTCGCAGCAGCAGCCGCGGTCCTCTTACATGCGCGTGCTGCAGCATCTGGGGCGCGGTAGCCAGCGGCCTGGGGGAGGCGCAGAGAGCCACCGATCACGCCAGCCACGCCACCTCCTCCCCCGTCAGCACCGACGCGCTACCGTTTTTTCCCACCGTGCCTTCGCTACTCCCCCCACCTACATGGCGCCGCCGACGCTCCTGCCATCGTCGGTGTGCCCCCACACCAGAAATTCCCGGCAGCGGCCAACTGAGGGATGCGCTCCGCGTGCAGGGAATACGTGGCAGAGCACATGACCAAGCCCACCGGCCCTGGCCGTCCCTACGCTCTTGCGTGCGGGGCTTGCAGCCCCGCCGACGCCTATTCCACCTGCGCCAGACATGGCACTGCCCCCACGTTCGTCACTTTGCGCACTGCCGTTGTGTCCAGCTGCCCACAGCAGCTGGGCGCCATCTTTTTGGGACAAAACAGGCTGTGAGCAGGACAGGATGTATAGATGACAAAGTGTTGCGACTTCTGAGATAATAACTATCCTCATTATCGTCTGAAAAGCCTTCGATCTCGCCTGTCCCCTGACGCAGAACAAGGACACATTGGCACACAATGGAGCACAACTTCTTGACATGGGTGGCCTCAACCTTGGCCACGCAGCCAGCATCCACGCTCCCGTCCTGCCCCAGCGCGCGCGCGGACAAGTCTCGCACCACCGCCGCGGTCCACTTGTTGTAGGTCGCCATGACCTGCGCCACGACGTGCGTGACCTAGTCCACTTGGAACGACCGCAAGGTTGACCGCAGGGTGCCCCGACTGTTCATGGCAGTAATGTACTTGAAGAAGGAGCTCGAGTCTGCCCGCCAGCCGCCGAGGCGCATCTCCTGCTCGAAGAGGCCGGTCTCATTGAGCAGCGCCATGGCGCCGCCGCGTCGGAATCCGTACAGTCGACAAGCCCACTCCCCGTTGATGTAGGCCCGCCCGATGCGCCCCAGGTCGGCAAGGAAGCGGCTGTAGACCTCCGTCTCAGTGCGCTTCTTCAACAGCGCCGCTGTCCCCCTGACGCTCCGCTGCATCAGGATCGGGAACAGGTACTGCTGACCAAGCCGGCTGATGTCGGCGCCGACACCCGGCGCCGAGCAGGCGAAGTGCACCAAGCCGCTGAAGAGCTGGAGGAAGTTGAGGTGCTCGCTGTTACAGCGCACATAGGCCGACTGCCCAATGGTCTCCTCGTTCGACGCCGTTACCTGCGTCTAGAAACTGTAGAATCGGATCCACATCTGTTCCGTGGTACCTGCGCCCGTCTTGACTACCCGTAGGCACACGTTCAGGAACCTGTGGTGTCCGTGTCTGCGTGCCGATGGTCACAACAAACACGGGAAACACAGAAGCAAACGGAGAGTCTCAAAGGCGGGTACACCGTGGAAATTAGAGTGCAAGAGGAGGCAACAGCGGTGGGTCAGCAACGTCAGCAATACAGCCCAACTGAAAACACAAGGCACACCCCGCGGACCCATCATCCCTCAAAAACAATACGGATGTAGGACCCAAGCGCAACATACCTGTTGAAAAACTCCTGGTTCTCCGCCATCTTTATGTCCGGGAAGAAGACATCCTCAAACTTGAGGTCCATGATCTTGACCGGGCGCCCGAGGGTGAAAAAGAGCATAACGTAGAAGACGTAGTTCAACTCGTCTGCATCGGCATCGGACGGCGGCGTGTAGGCACGCGGCTGCTCGGACACCTCCGGGGCGGGGGTGGTGACTGACTCGGCATCATCTACCGGCGCCGCGACGGCAGGCATGTGGCGCACCCA
>Ga0114953_1002089_pt1 | contig 14097 bp, 14 predicted proteins | sample SidtaG_FD_87298 | JGI IMG/M metagenome (GOLD analysis project Ga0114953, IMG submission 87298) | Marine algal microbial communities from Sidmouth, United Kingdom - Sidmouth_Male2 metaG | ecosystem: Host-associated > Algae > Red algae > Unclassified | place: Sidmouth, United Kingdom | collected...
CATCTGCCAGTCAATCATCAGGCGAAAAGAGCGCCACCCGGTCAACCGCGAAGAAAAGCACGGCGAAGAAGAGTCCGGCGGGGAAGAGCACGTCTGGGAAGAGCACGTCAGGGTCGCGCAGCGCGAAGAAGAAAGCGAGCGCCAGGACGGCGGCAACGAACAACGAGAAGACAGCCGACAAGCCGTCACCGTCGAAGCGCTCGGCGACGACGAAATCGGTCGGAAATTCATCGAAGAAAGCGGCTGCGACGTCATCCACAGCCAGTCGTTCCAATTCAGCGCCCGACAACAGCAAGACGTCGGCAAACAAGAGTTCTAAGGCGACAACCCGGTCTGCCGACAACTCAACGGTCGAGGCGAAAGGCGAAAGTGTTGTGAGCAGCAGCCCATCGGTAAGCAAGAAGACAGCAGGCAAGACATCGGCAAAGAAGAAGCCGGCGAGCAAGAGTGCCTCCTCCACCAGGAAGAAGGCCAGCGCAAAGGCGTCTGCCAAAAAGGTCGCTGCCAAGTCGGCACCTGAAAGGATCAGCCGTGTCAGCAGGATAGAGCCGCTCGATGACGATGCGGACGCGAATGCGGAACTACCTGATTCGAATTCGACGATCATCCCGTACGAACGCGATCGCTCCAGTCACTACATGGACGCTGATCAGCTCGAGCACTTTCAGCAGAAGCTGGTCGACTGGAAGCAGCAGCTTATGGAGGAGGTTGACCGGACCGTCGGCCACATGAAGGACGATGCAACCAACTTCCCGGACCCCAACGATCGCGCGACGCAGGAGGAGGAGTTCAGCCTCGAACTGCGTACCCGGGACCGCGAGCGCAAGCTGATCAAGAAGATCAACGAAGCGCAGAAGCGTATCGATGATGACGAGTACGGCTATTGTGAAACCTGCGGCATCGAGATAGGTGTACAAAGGCTGGAAGCCCGCCCGACGGCCGAATTGTGTATCGACTGCAAGACGCTGGAGGAAATCCGCGAGCGCCAGATCGCCTGAGCGGACGGTTCGCTCCGTCGCCGACAGGCCCGCTGCATGTCGGCTCGCTTATCGCCGCAGTCGCCAGTCGCTGTGAGGCGCTGTCAACCGGTGCGCCGTGGCATCTGCGCATGGATGACATCGATCCGCCACGCGAAAAAGCAGGCGCGCGTGACGCCATCCCGCAAAGTCTCGCTCGCTTCGGCCTTCACTGGAGTGGGCCGATCCGGTACCAGAGTGAGCGTCTTTCACGCTATCGAGAAGCACTGTCAGACCTTGCCACCAAGGACTTGCTCTACCGATGTCGCTGCACCCGCGCCATGCTTGACGGTGCGTCTTGCCACCCGGGCAGCTGCCGGCACCGGGTAGCTCGTCCCGGTTGCGACACCACGCTCAGCCACTCGCCTTGGCCAAGCGTTGCCGATGCCCTCCGCCTTCGACTCGACGGCAGCATCCATATCCACGATGCGGTGCAGGGGCGACAGCACACCGTACTTGAGCAGAACCCCGGCGATATCGTGGTCAGGCGTCGCGATGGTCTTGTCGCGTATGCCCTGGCCACAGCCGTCGACGACGCCGACGTCGAGACCGTGGTCCGCGGAGCCGACTTGCTCGAAGCGACCACGGCACAATGCGCCATACTCGAGGCGCTGGACTTGTCAGCGCCTCGCTGGGCGCATGTACCGGTGGCTCTCGATAGCAACGGCGACAAGCTCGGCAAGAGCACGTCGGCGCGCGCCATAGACACCATGGAGCCACTCTCGACCCTGCAGGCCGTGTGGGATTTTCTCGGACAGGCCAGGTTTGCAGCAAACACCCTGGACGCATTCTGGCGTGAAGCGCCACGTCGCTGGTCGATGCAAGAAGTCCCGGCCGTACGTTCGCGGCTCGCGCCGTCAGGTCTCGCATGAACAAGCCCACAGCGACACCCTCGTCAGCATTGGTGTTCCTTCTCGGCGTGTTTCTGTTCGCATCGCCATTCATCAGCTGGTGGTCCTCTCTGAGCCTGCCCTGGTATGCGATCTTCTTGCCGTGGGCGCTGTTGATCACGCTGTGCGCCGCAAGCTCCCGGCGTGAGCCGTGAGCATTCCGATCGGATGGCTGTTCGGCATCGCGCTCGTCTATCTGGGACTTCTGTTCCTCATCGCCTGGAGCGCGGATCGCAACCTGCTCTCCCCTGCACTGGTCCGCCACCCGCTGGTCTACAGCCTCTCGTTGGGCGTGTATGCCACTTCGTGGACCTACTACGGCAGTGTCGGCCTTGCAGATCGAAGCGGCTTCGTCTTCCTGACAATCTATCTCGGTGTGACGGGTGCCTTTCTGCTCGGCCCCTGGCTGTTGCGCCCTATCCAGCGACTGTGTACCGAACAGCAGCTGAGTTCGGTCGCCGATCTGCTCGCCTTTCGCTACGGCGGTCGCGCCACAGGATTCGTGGTCACTCTGTTCATGCTGGTCGGCATCCTGCCTTATGTTTCCTTGCAGATTCGTGCCGTTACCGAGTCCGTACAGATTCTCAGCCGCGAAGCGCCGCCGGGACTGCTTGCCTTCGCTTTCTGCCTGATGGTCACGGTGTTCGCCATTTTGTTCGGCGCACGCCACCTCGCCCCGCGCGAGCAACATTCCGGTCTCGTCGTCGCCATCGCCTTCGAATCGGCCATCAAGTTGCTGGCGCTGCTGATTGCCGGCGTGTTCGTGTTCTTCGGCGTATTCGAGTCACCCGCCGCCTTCGCTGAATACGCCCGCTCCTCGCCCGACATGGTCGCTGAACTGTATGCGCCACTGCGCACACCCTTGTGGCCTACCTTGCTGCTGCTGGCATTCTGTGCCGCGTTTCTCCTGCCCAGGCAGTACCACATGACCTTCGTCGAGAACGGCGATCCCAGACACCTGTCCTATGCCGGTTGGACGTTCCCGCTGTATCTGCTCCTGCTGAATCTTCCCATCGTGCCTATCCTGTTCGCCGGACGCTATCTCGAACTCCCGCTTGAACCCGACTTCTACGTGCTGGGCCTGACCTCGGCCCTCGGGCACGAATGGCTTGCCATACTCGTCTTTCTCGGGGGCTTGTCGGCAGCCAGCGCCATGATCATCGTGACCACCCTTGCGTTGTCGCACATGTGCATGAATCACTTGCTGCTTCCGGCATCACTCTCCACCGGACCACGCGACGGAAGTCCGGCAAGCAACCGCCGGCCAGACGCCTTCTACCGTCAACTGGTTCGAAGCCGCCGGATAGTCATCGCCTTGATCATTCTCGCCGGATACGGCTTCTATAGCGCCACCGAACTCGAGGCGGGCCTTGCCAGCCTGGGTCTGATTTCCTTTGTCGCGGCCGCGCAACTCCTGCCGGGCGTTGCCGGTCTGCTGTTCTGGTCGCGCGGCACACAGACGGGGTTCCTGCTCGGCCTGCTGGGCGGAGCCACGGTCTGGTTCGTGCTCCTCATCGGCCCGTTGATCGGCATTGACGGCGAGCACTTGCGACACTTTGCACAGGTCTCGCCCGAGGTCGATATATGGTCCTTGTCGACATTCTGCTCCCTGGCTGTCAACAGCGCGCTCTTTATCCTGGGATCACTGATGACGACACCGTCGCGCGACGAGATAGCCGCCGGTCGCACCGCACTTGAAAGCACCTCGCTGTCTCTCGAAGCGAAGACCCTGGCGCGCTCCGCTAAACACTACGGCTATGCACTTCAGCATGGCCTTGGCAACGAGGCGGCTCAAACGGAGCTGCGCCGTGCGCTCGAGGAAACCGGGCTGTCGTCGGACGAGACGCGGCCTGCCGAACTGCGGTTGTTGCACGAGCGCCTCGAACGCAACCTGACCGGGCTGGTCGGCCCAACCCTCGCGCGCGAGATGCTGAGCAGCACACGGCCACCACCGCGACCGTCCGGTCGGGGAGCAGAACCGAATCCCTATGCAGATGCCGCCGCAGAACGCCGCTTGCTCGAAGTCCGGCTCGAAGCTTCCCGCGAACGCATGCAAGGGATGACCCGGCAACTGGATGATCTCAGACGCTATCTCCGCGACGTACTGCACGAACTGCCCGTCGGCGTGTGTTCGGTGGCAAGCGACGGCCGCGTCTACCTCTGGAATTCTGCGATGCACCGATTGACCGGGATCAAGGAGGCGCTCGCCCGCGATCGACTCCTGGAGGAACTGGCCACACCCTGGAACCATCTGCTTGCCGACTTCGCGCAGTCGGACGAGAGTGAACGCATTCGCTGTCGCGTGGCCGTTGCGGATCGACGCCTGACGGTCAACCTGCACAAGGCTGACATCGGTATCGACCGACGCGCCGATGCGACAGCAACCGGACAGGTCATCCTTACCGAAGACCGCAGCCATCTGGACACGCTCGAAGCGGAGCTCGCGCACAGCGAACGGCTTGCCTCGATCGGCCAGCTGGCCGCAGGCGTGGCACACGAGATCGGCAACCCGCTCACCGGCATTGCCAGTCTCGCGCAGAATCTCTCCGATGACTTCCAGCACGGTGAGACGAATTCAAGCGACGTACGCGAGCAGACCGACGACATCCTGGTGCAGGTTGCTCGCATCAACGAGATCGTCCGTTCACTGTTGACCTTCTCGCATGCAGAGAGCGCGACCTGCGGCGAGCGATCGCCCGTCACGCTCGCGGATACCGTCGCCGAAGCATGGCGACTGGTGCGCCTTGCACCCGCACGCAGTTACATTCCCCTGCATACCGAACTCGACCCGTCGCTGATCGTCGAAGGCGATGCCAACCAGCTCGTTCAAGTGTTCGTCAACCTCTTGAGCAACGCCTGTGATGCGACGCCGCGTGGCGCAGCTGTCCGCGTAGACGGGCGGCCGGAGCTTGTCAGCCCAAGTGGCCTCAGTACTGCCGTGATCCAGGTCTCCGACGAGGGTTCGGGTATCGATCCGCTCTCGCGCGCAAGAGTCTTCGAACCGTTCTGGACAACCAAGCCGGTCGGTACCGGTACCGGACTCGGTCTGTCGCTGGTCTACAGCATCGTCACCAATCACGGCGGCAGCGTCCGCATCGGTGAACGCTTTCCAGGCACGGACGTCATCGTCACCCTGCCGCGGATTGCGGCGACATGAAACGACTTCTGCTGATCGAGGACGAAGACGTCATTCGCCGGGCACTGAGTCGCCTGTTAGCCCGTCGTGGCTATGACGTCGTGGCGGTCGGCGACATCGACAGCGCGATCGAAGAGCAACCGACGAGCTTCGACATCGTGCTGGTCGACCTGCGGCTGCCCGGACGCGACGGGACGACGATCATTCCGCTGGCCGATCCGGTTCCGGTCATCGTCATGACAAGCCACGCCAGTGTGCGCTCGGCAGTCGATGCCATGCGCGCTGGCGCGAGCGACTACATCGCCAAACCCTTCGATCACGATGAATTGCTGCTGGTCCTCGAGCGCGCACTCGGGAGAAATCTGCTTGGCGCGCGCAATCACGCCTTGCAGCAGGATTTGCATCGGTCTCAGCCCGCGCTGGAGCGCGTCGAGGGCACTTCGCTCGATGCGTTGACCGTTGAACTCCTGCAGGCACTCGACGCTGCCAGCGATGACATTGCAACCGTCAATCTGCACGGCGTACCCGGCTCGGGTCGCGAGGACGTTGCGCGTGTCCTGCATGCCCGCAGCTCGCGTGCGGATACACCGCTGTTGATCGTTGACGCTTGCGATCACGATGGCACCGCATCGACGCTGCTCGGACAACCACATGAATCCGGCGGGCTGGTGCGCGCGGTTCGTGGAGGCATGCTTGTATTGAGAAACCCGGAATTCCTGTCGATGTCTTCGCAGGCGCAAATAGCCGCGCGGCTGGCCATCGACAAGCTGCGCCTCGTCACGATCACCCGGCAATCGAAGGACGTACTGCTCGCCACGGGTGCTCTTGATCCGCAGTTCGCGACAATCATGGGGCACATTTCCTGTGCAGTACCGTCACTGAGCGAGCGACGTCAGGATATCGTCCCGTTGAGTCGTCGCGTGGCGGCAGCAGCCGGTGTACGTCATACCGGTCATATAGCGACGCTGAGCGAAGCCGCGATGGCGGCCCTCGTGGCACGTGACTGGCCTGGCAACCTCGTCGAACTGGAGGCGAGTATCGAGGCGGCCATCGTCAGGCGCCTCGCAAGCGCGCAGCCTGAAACTGCCGACGAGAGGTGTGACGGGCCGGTCGGAATGATGCTCGAGATCGCCGATGTCGGTCGTCTTCCCGACGAGACGACCGAATTGCATCTGGATCTGGATGGATACTTCCGCTTTGTCGTCGCCCACCTCCAGGACAGGCTTTCCGAGACGGAGCTCGCCGCCCGGCTGGGTATCAGCCGCAAAGCCCTGTGGGAACGGCGTCAACGCATGGCCCTGCCGAGAAAGACGACAGAACCGGGGGGCAAAGCAGAATGAGACAGCTGATCTCGAAAAAATGCCCCGTTTGACGGATCGCGGCGGGCAGGTACACTGCGCCGACTTCCCGAATCTTCACCCCTAGCCGAATGTCCGAACCCGAGATCTACCCAGTTCCCGATGATCGTGCGCATGACGCACATATCGACGCGACGCGCTATGCCGAGATGTTTGCTCGCTCGCACGCCGATTCTGACGGGTTCTGGGCAGAACAGGCGGAGCACTTCCTGGAGTGGTTTCGTCCTTGGGACGAGGTGCAGTCGTGGGATTACCACAAGGGCGAGATAGCCTGGTTCAAGGGAGCCAAGCTCAACGTTTCATGGAACTGTCTGGATCGACATCTGGAGGAACACGGTGATCGGCCCGCCATCATCTGGGAAGGCGACGACCCGAACGAAACCCGCACTCTGACCTATCGCGAGTTGCACCAACAGGTGTGCCGGTTTGCCAATGCCTTGAAGGGGCTTGGTGTCAAGAAGGGCGATCGGGTCTGTCTCTACATGCCGATGATCCCCGAGGCGACGGTCGCGATGCTCGCTTGTGCGCGAATCGGTGCGATCCACTCTGTCGTCTTCGGCGGATTCTCGCCGGATGCGCTGAGAAATCGCATCGATGACTCCGCCTGTTCGGTGATCATCACGGCAGATCAGGGATTTCGCGGTGGCAGAAAGTCGCCACTCAAGGCCAATGCGGACCGCGCCTGCGAAGGCGCCGCCAGTATCAAGCGCATGGTCGTCGTCAAGCGCGGTGGCGATGAAATAGAATGGAAGGACGGGCGTGATCTCTGGTACCACGAGCTCGTCCAGTCAGCCCCCGCCGAGTGCCCGGCCGTCGAGATAGACGCGGAAGACCCGTTGTTCATCCTGTACACGTCCGGCTCCACAGGCAAGCCCAAGGGCGTTCTGCATACCAGTGGCGGGTATCTGCTCTATGTGGCAATGACGCATCGCTACGTGTTTGACTATCAGCCCGACGACGTCTATTGGTGTACCGCCGATGTGGGCTGGATTACCGGACACAGCTATGGCGTCTACGGGCCGCTCGCCAACGGCGCGACGACGTTGATGTTCGAGGGCGTTCCTTCCTATCCGGACGTCGGCCGTTTCTGGCAGATCATCGAGAAATACAAGGTCAACATCTTCTATACGGCGCCGACCGCGATCCGCGCTTTGATGGCGCATGGCGACGATCCGGTCAACGCGACTGATCGCCGCTCCTTGCGCATTCTCGGCACGGTCGGCGAACCCATCAATCCACCCGCATGGGAGTGGTATTCGCGAGTGGTCGGGAACGGTCACTGCGCCGTCATCGACACCTGGTGGCAAACCGAGACTGGCGGCATCATGCTCGCCCCCCTGCCCGGCGCGACGGCTTTGAAACCGGGCTCCGCGGCGATGCCCTTCTTCGGTGTCGAACCCGCACTTCTGGATGACGAGGGCAACCTGCTCGAAGGCGTCGCTTCCGGCAATCTGGTCTTCACTCGCCCGTGGCCCGGCCAGATGCGTTCTGTCTACGGTGATCACGATCGTTTCCACGAAACCTACTTCGCGACCTTTCCAGGCTATTACTATTCCGGTGATGGCGCACGTCGCGACGAAGACGGCTACTACTGGATTACCGGGCACATCGATGACGTGCTCAACGTTTCCGGCCATCGCCTCGGTACGGTCGAGGTGGAAAGCGCGCTCGCATCGCATGAGGCCGTCGCCGAAGCCGCAGTCGTCGGTTATCCCAATGCAAACCGCGGCCAGGGTATCTATGCCTACGTGACCTTGATGGACACTGCCGAGCCGAGTGACGAGCTGCGGGATGCCCTTATAGACCAGGTTCGCCGGGATATCGGTGACTTCGCGGCGCCGGACCTCATCCAGTGGGCTCCCAGCCTGCCGAAGACCCGCTCCGGGAAGATCATGCGGCGCATACTCAGAAAGATCGCCGAGAACGATGTCGACAATCTTGACGACATCTCGACACTGGCAGACCCCGGCGTGGTCGACGGACTGGTGGAGAGTCGCGCGGCCGTAAGCTCTTAGCGTCAGCATTCCGTCGGGCGGCGCAATCGTACACCGCCGCACGGGCCCTCACTGGTCAGCCATCGCGGCCAGTCGCTCGATCAGCGCCGCATCGTCCCATTCGCGCGGACCGAGTGCGACGTGCAAAATCATGCCGTCACGATCAATGACCAGCGTCGTCGGTAGCCCTTTGACCTCCCAATTCGGCAAGGTCCTCGCCCCATCCCCGAGTGCGACTGGAAAATCGATCGGGATCTTCTCCATGAAACTCTCGATGGCGTCGGCCGGTTCGCCGACGTTGATTGCGAGCATGCCGACACCCGCGGGCGCAAGCGACTCCCACGCCGTATTCATCGACGGGATTTCCTCGATGCAGGGTGCACACCAGGTTGCCCAGAAATTAACGACCCAGGGCTTGCCCTGAAGCGCACTCGTGTCGACGTTGCCGCCATCGAGCAACTCGAGGTTGAATTCAGGTACCGCTCGATCGGCATCGTCGAGGGAATCGTCTGCCAATGCCAGACGGTCGACGGGATGCACGAACGCGACGACCGACAGGGCAATGGCGAACACCATGTCGCGCGCAGATGCCTTACCGCGCGCAGTTCTCGTCTGCGGATTCGTGATCGCCGTCGAATTCATGCCTTGTTCCACCTCGGTTGCCTCGCTCTATGACCCTATACTGAAGCATGAGTGCCCGAAAGCCAGTCACCGAAGAAGACCTGCAGCTCTTTCGCGACGCCGTCGGCGAGGTGCGATCGGTCGCGGATGATCGCGTACCCGACGCCAACCCCCGCTCGAAGCCACCGATTGCCCGTTCGGCGATACGCGATGATCGCTCGGTGATGGCATCGCTGCTCGACGAACTGAGTGATGCGGATTTCCTCGAGACCGGAGAGCATCTCGCCTACGCGCAACCTGGCGTTCAGAAAAGTGTTCTGAAGAAGCTTCGCTCAGGCCGTTACGCAATCCAGTCGGAAATCGATCTGCACGGCTTGCGCGTTGCCGAAGCGAAACTTGAACTCGCGAGCTTTCTCGTCGAAGCACAAGCTCGCCGCCATCTGTGTGTGCGCATCATTCATGGCAAAGGCCTTTCCAACAGCGACAGCCCGCCAAGACTCAAACCTGCGGTCAATCAGTGGCTACAACGCAACCGTCAAGTGCTGGCGTTCTGCTCGGCACGGATTCAGGACGGCGGCACCGGTGCGGTCTACGTCCTGTTGAAACGGCCGGTGTGATTGTTGCCATCGCCCGTAGGCTTGCGTCCGTCGGATGTGGGTAACGCTCAGCGTCACGGCAGCCTTTCTGCAGAACCTGCGCTCCTCCGCGCAGAAGCGCCTGTCCTCGAGACTCTCGACGCGTGCCGCAGCCGCAACGCGCTTCCAGTACGGTCTACCCGTGGCGGCCCTGTGGCTCATGGTGGTTCTAAACTGGCATGGCGGCGAGCTCCCGGAACTCACACTCCGTTTCGCGATCTTCGTCATCGCCGGCAGCCTGTCGCAGATCACCGGAACCGTGCTCTTGCTGATGAGTTTCACCTACCGGAGTTTTGCCGTCGGCAGCACCTACAGCAAGACCGAAGGGATTCAGGCGGTACTCATCGGCTTTGCGGTACTGGGCGACCGGGTCAGCGTACAAGGCCTCGCCGGAGTGCTGCTGACGGTCGTCGGCGTGCTCTCGGTCACCGCCTCCAGGTCGGGCGTCGGTATCGACGCCCCGGGCAGTGCACGCACCCGAGGTGCCGTGATCGGCCTGCTTTCCGGCACTCTCTTTGCCGCAGCGTCGGTCTGCTATCGCGGCGCATCGCTCGCCCTCGATGTTGACTCCTTCGTTCTCAGCGCCTCACTGACACTGTTCATCGCGCTGGCTCTCCAGTGCACGGTAATGACTCTCTACCTCCGCCTTGCCGAACCCGGCCAGCTCACACTTATCGGACACCACTGGCGACTCGGATTGATTGCCGGCGTCACCGGTGCTTTTGCCTCAGCAGGCTGGTTCATGGCGGTAACGCTGGTCAACGCGGCCTATGTCAAAGCCGTAGGTTCGATCGAGCTCATATTCAGCGCGCTCACATCCTGGCTACTGTTTCGAGAAAAACCGGCGCCTGCTGAAACCGCTGGAGTGCTGTTGGTAATGGCGGGTATTGTTGTTACTGTGATGTCGTTGTGAGATTTTGTCTGATGAACACTCGTAGTGAGCTGGTCTTGTAGCTCTAACCAAATCCTGATCGCGCCGGATCTATGGTTTTTCGTGCGTCTGCCGATGCAATCGCACTCTGTGAAGAGCGGCCTGCCACGCTGAAGGCCTGCTGTCGACCACAACCGGTCGTTGGAAAGGGCTCCGCCAGCGATTGCGTATCAGCTGTATACTGGTTCAGGAGGCAGAAGATATGACAGAGAAATTTTTCCATAAAGATCAAGAGATTCTGAACGGTACAGCGGTGTTCTGTGGCACCCGTGTGCCCATTCGCATTCTCTTCGAACACCTGGAGGCCGGAGATAGCCTTGAAGTCTTCCTCGAGGATTTTCCGTCAGTGAGCCGTGAGCAGGCTACCAGGCTTCTCGAACATGCCTTGCATCAATTGACTTCAGGTAATGAAGCTGCTGCTTGACGAGCAAGTACCTGCGCGACTCGCACGCGAGTTTCCCGAAAAATATGATGTTCATACAGTTCAGAAAATGGGCTGGGCTTCAGCGAAGAATGGCGAGTTGTTGAAGCTTTCAGCAGCGGGTGGATTCGTCGCCCTCTTGTCCGCTGACAAGAACATGCAGTATCAGCAATCGTCGACGGAGCTGGCAATCGCTGTGATTGTATTAGCGCCAGTGATGAACAGATTGATCGATCTGATACCGCTTGTTCCGGCCATAATTACTGTGCTGGAAGATAACCTCGCACCAAATTTCTATCGTATTGAGAAGTAGGCTGATTCCAATCCTACGTGAATCGATCGCAGTCTCTGAACGCCTGAACCAGACTTTCCGGTATCAGTTCGGGGGGACCATCGGGTCGGCTAACGGCCAACTCCAGAAGTTCGCAGCACTAATTGATTAGACTCTTGCTTAGTCCGGTTTCAGCTTAAACCGGACGAAGGCAATGATACTCAATTTGTATTTAGTGACAAATATATCAGTCGCCTGTCGACCAACAAGTAGTCATAGTCAAGAGTTCAGGATAAGTCCGCTTTTCATCATGCCACTCCGCTACTAAAGCTAGCACAAAGCCAGCTATTCCGGCTAAGATAACAAATCAAGCTGAAGGATTCCTTTAATGATTGAATGGTTGACTGAAAATGCGCTCTGGATCGGAGCTTTAGGTGCAATTGCAACCGTCATTATGCTATTCACACCACTGTTTAAGAAAAAACCGGAAAAAAGCAAGGTGACAGCTAAGAACGGCGGTGTGGCTGCAGGTGGGGACATGAAAGGTGTAACTATTACCACGAACACATCCGAGTCGCGCAAGCAACCTATTGACACCGACGCTTGACAGTGCTGGGAGATAAACGCACTCATGTTTCCGCCAGCGATAAATCTGTCGCAGCTGGAGGAGACATCGTCGACTCCGTCATCACGATCAATCAGAGAGATTCTAGTGACAAAGCCCTGATCGATTATCTGATAACTCACAATCAGTCTTTAATCGCGGAGAACAGCAAACTAAAAGAGCAAGTCGAACCTGCTGTTGTTGGGTTATCAGATCTTGATGAGAGCCAAGAAGCGATCGAGCAAGCACGTGCAGCACTAGCAACAGGCGATACTAAAAAGGCGAAAGAGCTTTATCGAAATGCCGCCCAAAGAGCAGTTGATGAAGGCGAACAGCTCTTTCGTCAGGCCGCTGAATACTATATCAGTCTAGGTGCATTAGCATATTTAAATGACACAACTGAATCACTAGAGGCTTATAAGCAAGCAAGTAAGCTCGATCCTGAAAATACAGAAGCCTGGAATCGACTCGGACTGTTATATTTGAGAAATAGCGATCTTGTCTCAGCAGAAATCGCATTCAAGAATGTCTTATCGTTGGCACAAAGCCTCGACGATAAATATATCGCCGGGAATGCGATCGGTAACCTCGGTACAGTAGATGAAATGCTGGGTAAAACCCAGCAGGCTGAAGAAAAATATCTTCGAGCGCTGGATTTGCATAAAGAAGTTGGTGATTTGGGTGGCATGGCAAACGAGTACGGTAGCCTCAGTGCTCTAAATAGACGTTGTGGAAGATTTCCAGAGGCTTTGAAACTTCTGTCCGAAGCGAAACAAATATTTAGTAAAATGGACAACCAGGCTGGCGTTGCTAACGTTGATGTTTCCGAGGCTGCGATTCTTGTTTCGTTACAGAAGTTCGAGAAAGCCGAACAACTGTACAGGCAAGCGCTTCAGTATTTTAAATCCTCTGGTCATCGACACGATGAAGCATATCAACACGCGAATCTTGGAAACTTGTATGTGCTGTGGCAAAAGCCTATTGATCTCTCTATGGGCGAGTGTAAATCTGCTCTGGAGTTGTTTGAAAGCCTTAAAAGTATACCGGGCATCGCCTTGGCTAGTTTTGGAGTAGCGAGAGCATATTTGGTAAAGGGGCAATTAGACAAAGCAGCTAGATACGCACAGCGGAGCCTCGATTTATACCGTAAGACTGAAGACTCAGTTGGCACCGCTGGAGCCTTGGGAATCATTGCCAGCGTTACACTCAACCAAGGGGATTCCAACAACGCAGAGAGGTTCAGTGACGAAGCCATGGCGATCTATAAATTTGTTGCTGACAAAGAAAGAACCGCTGCTACGCTCGTCTTTAAAGGTGAAATATGCCGATCTCGCGGGGAGTATCGAGAGCAGCGCATTTTTTATAAAGAAGCGCTCGATCTTTATAGGGAAATCAGCTCTCCATTGTCGCAAAAGACTGAACTATGGATTAAAGAGTTGGATGATTATTTGGACGACTAGCTTTCAGGTCGATCCATGGCAACGCAAACAAGGTTTCATAGGGATGTGCTCCAATGGTCTAGGTCGGTTATATCTGCTTTAATCTTTCTACAAGATACTAACGATGCCAATGGTGGAACTAAGATTATACCTTCCTCGCAGTACTTCCCTTTCGTGAACAGTCGGCCAGGAGATTTGCCAAAGCATGCGGGAACATGGCTAGACGAATATGAAATATACGATGTTCTAGATGCACAGGCGTTAACAGTCTCAATGCTCAAAGGAGAGATATTGCTTATGGATAGTCTTGTATTTCACACTCCAACTGTAAATACAACAGCAAATATTCGATATGCCGTGGCAGGTGCATATTATTCATCTGATGAATTGGTGCCTACTGTTGGCGAGCATACTGTATTGATATCTGGAATAAGAACATACTGTGGCAATGAATATAATTGGGAGTAGCGGCAATTTGCAGTATAAATAAAATACCTGATTGATACGCGTTTTGATGACGGAATCAGTGGCATAGAATTTTAGTGTTTTTGGAGAAGAGTGAGGATTCCATATCTGGATATACAATTTGCGAGCTCGTACAAATTGTCGAGTTAGAAGATTTTCAGACATTATTTACATCTGAAGAGCATTGCTCTATTTCAGGTTTGAATGAAATAGTCTTCGCTAGCAGAATTGGAGGAGAATCTAACATTACGCACTGAATTTGACATTTGCAGCCGACGCAGTGTTGTGAGGAACTCATCGTTCTGTGGCAGCTGCA
>Ga0114953_1002090_pt1 | contig 14089 bp, 13 predicted proteins | sample SidtaG_FD_87298 | JGI IMG/M metagenome (GOLD analysis project Ga0114953, IMG submission 87298) | Marine algal microbial communities from Sidmouth, United Kingdom - Sidmouth_Male2 metaG | ecosystem: Host-associated > Algae > Red algae > Unclassified | place: Sidmouth, United Kingdom | collected...
CCTCACCGCGCCTTGACGCGCTTGACCGGCGCCGTGCGGAGGATGAGCGCAAAGGAGGCAACGAGGACGGCGGCGGCCCCCCCCCCCCCCGGGAGGAGGGCCCGCAGCAGCGCCGGCCGCGCCGCGGCCGACCGGAGGGCGGCGAGCCCCCCGACCGACACGGCGAAAAAGGTCGCGCGCAGCGCGCGCGTGCGCGGCGCGCACGGCGGGAAGGTGGCATAGGCGCCCGCCGGCGCGTCGGCGCCGAGCGGCGGCACGGGGTGCAGGCGCCGCATGTCGGCCGCCGCCGCGTACTCGGCGAGCAGCGCGTCCTTGGCCACCCACCGGTCGGTGAGCCACCGCTCCAACGCGCCGTCGCTGCCGAGGTGTGCAATGGGCGCGGCGCCGCCGGGGGCGGCCGTCGCGCCGGGCGCGGGGCCACCGCCGCAGCCACCGCCGCCGCCGCCGCTGCCGCCGCGCGTGCCATTGGCGGCGGCGGTTGCGGCCGCGGCGGTGGCGGCGGTGGCGGCGGTGGCAGCGGTGGCAGAGTCGGCGGCCGCCGACGACCCGTCGCCGCCCGGCAGCGACGCGAGCGGGTGGTACGTCACGTGCATGTGGATGGTCGACGCGGCGCGGCCGGTGAGGCACTGCCACACGGTCGGGGGCGTGGGCGGGTCAAACACAAACGTTGCGTCGACGACCGCCTCAAAGACCGGCGCGGCGGTGGCCGCTGTGCGCGCCGCGCGCGCCGCCTGGATGGCCGCGACAAAGGCTTTGAAGCGGGGGAAGAGCAGGTGCGAGAGGACGGGGAGGCCCCGCGAGCGGGCGTAGGCTTGGGCGGCGGCGACTTTGGCCGCCGTCCGCCGGGAGCCTTCGGGGAAGAGCACCACCCAGTAGGGCGTGGCCGTCGACGCAATCGTCGACAGGTCGTGCGTTAGCCGGGACGCGTCCGTGCGCCAGTCGCGGCGGAGGAACACGTACTCCCCGCACCGGAGCATCCACCCGAATATTGGGACGCGGCCAATGCTGCGGCGGGCGGGGCGGGGCGGCAAACGGGGGGGGCAGGAACCATGGGAGCAGCAAACGAGGGCCAACCAGAGGGACAGGCGCACAGCAACAAAGCGGTAGTTAGCAAGCGCTCGCGCAAAGAGCTGGTGGAAAACACCGTGTGTCGTCTGGAGCGCCAACGTTGCGGGGCCGCAGCCAACCCGCCGCCCGCCTGCGCGCTCGCTCGAGCGCTCGCCCCACCCTGCCTCGCGCCTACCTTTCCTTAACAACCGCTTTGACGCAGCCCGGGAAGGGCGGGGGCATGCGGGCAAACCAGGCCAGCCCCGCAATGCCGTCAATGTCGCTGACGTGGTTGATGACGACCAGCGCCCGCACGTTGGGCGGCACCCGCTCTCCGTGCGTGACGACCGTGCAGGAGGACCACTCCTCAAGCAGGAAGGACGCGGCCGACATGTATATGGACATGAGCCTGTGCCGTTCGGCCGTTGGCACCCACAACCGCAGCGCACAAGGACCGCACGGATTGCCAGTGGGCGGGGTGGCAGCCGCTCCCCAGCGAGTCGAGAAGCGAGTCAGTGATACTGAGGGCCGGAAGCGTCTCCTCGTACGCCCGTGACAGCGGCACCCGTCTCCCTACCGACTTCTGCCCCCACGCTCTCCCTGTCGTCTCGACTATTGGTCCGGCTCGCACGTCTGGCGACCACGCCGCCGCACGTGCTCTCGCCACGACCCATCCCCATCACACCAATAACGCAGAAGCTCCCTCACAATCTCACCGCAGCATAACGTGCACCCGCCCCACTCCTCCACCTGTCACCATACAAAACGTACCACACATTGATATCGCGCGCCGTCTGCTTGGCCAGCAGCCCCCCCGCCGCTACCACGAGCAGCTGCACGAGGTTGATCACCACCCCCGCCGAGATGAGTAGGTATGTGACAGTCAGGGCGCGCACGCCGTCGACGACGCCGCGGATGACGCGGCCGACCATGGTCGTCGGCGCAGGGGGTGGCGCAGGGGGGCGGGGAGGCAGCCCGGCGGGCATCGTAGAGCCGGCAAAATCCGACGCCGCCGCCGGTGGTCCGTCCATAGCCCGACCTTGCCAAGCAGGGAGTGCCGTGGCGGAGGTGTGCGGCGGCAGTGACGGAGGGGGAAGAGGGCACCAGTGGGAGGATGGGAAGAGCGGGATGAGTGACCAGGACAGGCGGCCACGACCCCGCCCATGGGCGCATGCCGGGGCCAAGCGCAAAGAGGCCGCCGCTCGGACCGCCCACATCCCCAACCTACGAGGGCTAACAATAAGTGGACCCCATTCTGTTCTATTCGATCTATTGTGTTGACAGATGACCTCAGGTATTTGAAAGGAACTAACAACATAATATTGGAATTGTACATTTCGTTGGTAATTGATCGCTCCGTGTCCTGGATCGCCATCACGGCTATCGCCACGACGACCGACGTCGATGACGGCACAACGTGCGTCTCCTTCCCGTCTGGTTGTACGCTGCTCCTCCTCCTCCCCGCCCCTGGTCGCCACCGCCATGGCGTCGGCTGTGGCAGACGTTGCGGTCAATGCCGGTACGGACTCGGCCGAAGCTTCGGGCCTGGCTCCCCTCGAGTCTGCCGTCCTCGATGCCGTCTCGGCCGCCAGCGGCGAGGCCATCTCGTCGATCGATCTGGCGTCGTCGCTGGACGTGCCCCACTCTGTCCTCGTCGACACAGCGCTCAAGACGCTCTCTGCACGGGAGGCACTCACCCTCACGCCCGTCTCCCACGAGGCCTGGGTGTTGACCGCCGAGGGCGCCACGTACGCCGCGGCTGGCTCCCCCGAAGCGCAGCTGGTGCGACACCTGGCAGCGGCCACGGGAGGGCAGTCCCTCCCTGATGTGGACGCTGCGCTCGGCGCGGGCGTCCGAAAGATTGGCATGCAGCAGGCGATGCGGCTCGGGTGGGTGGTCATGGACAGGCCGACAAAGACGCTCGCGCTCGGCGCAGGCTTGTCGGCCGACGCGCTCCCCACCGACGACGTGGCGGCGGCATTGAACAACCTACGCGACGGCAGTGGCGACGCGGCAGCCGCTGCCGCCGCCGGTGTCGACGAGGCGACGCGCAAAGCGCTGCAAAAGCGCAAGCTCGCCACCCCCAAAACCACCAAAACGTTTACGATCACCCCCGGCGTCCGCATCGCCGACGCGCGCAAGCCCCAAGCCACGGAGCTGAGTCGGGAGATGCTCGACTCGGGCTCCTGGCAGGGCGCCGCCTTCAAGCCGTACAACTTTGCGGCCAAGGGCAAAGACGTGGCCGGCGGGCACCTGCACACCCTCCTCAAGGTGCGGGAGCAGTTCCGGCTCATCTTTTTGGAGATGGGCTTCTCCGAGATGGACTCGGCGCGGTACGTCGAGTCGAGCTTTTGGAACTTTGACGCGCTCTTTCAGCCGCAGCAGCACCCGGCGCGGGACGAGCACGACACCTTCTTCCTCTCCTCCCCGGCGACGGCAACGCTGCCCGAGGGGTCGGGCGACTATGTCGCGCGCGTCAAGGCCGCCCACTGCGGCGGGGAGGCGGGCGCGGCGGTGACGGGCGGCTCCCGTGGCTACCGCTACGCGTGGTCTGCCGCCGAGGCGCGGAAAAACATCCTCCGCACCCACACCACCGCCGTCACGGCGCGGATGCTGCAGCGGCTGGCGGCCGACACGGCGTCGGCGGGGGGCGTCTTCACCCCCGCCAAAATGTTCTCCATCGACCGCGTGTTCCGCAACGAGACGCTCGACGCGACGCACCTCGCCGAGTTCCACCAAATCGAGGGCATGGTCGCCGACCACAACCTGTCGCTCGGGCACCTCAAGGGCGTCATCCACACCTTTTTCAAGAAGATGGGGCTGGACCGCCTGCGTTTCAAGCCGACGCACAACCCCTACACAGAGCCGTCGTTGGAGGTGCACGCCTTCCACCCGGGCCTCAACAAGTGGGTGGAGGTTGGCAACAGCGGCATGTTCCGCCCCGAGATGCTTCTGCCAATGGGGCTTCCACCAGACGTGCGGGTTATTGCGTGGGGCCTGAGCTTGGAGCGGCCGACCATGATCAAGTACGGGGTGCAGAACATCCGGGACCTGTTTGGCCACAAGATTGACTTGGAGGCCATCCAACGCAACCCCATCTGCCGCATCACGTTCTAGGGGGGGCGCCCGCGCGCTGTGGTGTTGCATGTAGGAGAAGAGCGAGTTGCGATGCGTACCGCGCTCTGTTCATGCGGCCGACACTGGCCAGCCGTTGCCAGAAGGGTTTAAAGTCAACTGCAAGGAGTAAGGGGTGAGGGAGGCGCGACATGGCCGCGACCCACCCCGCGCTCCTAGGCGTGGGCATAGGTGTTGCACAAACATCCCGAGCGGCACGTAACCGCTACGTGCACCGTTGTGTGGCCATCAGCTTGCTGTCGTCTTGCAGAAACGGGGGTTCCCGGCACCGCTGTGGCCGGCCCCAGTCTCTACCGTCAAGGGAATGCGCGGTCCCTCGCTCAAACCCCAGACGAAGCCACGGGCGGCGGCGGCTGGGGCTCCCACACCGGCACTAGCGCGGCCGAGCGGGCCCCCCCTCCCGGCGTCCACCCGAAGTCCCCCGCCTCGTCATCATCGTCTGCTGCAGCACTCACCGGTCGAGCCGCCGGGGCCGCCCCCCCCCCACCCCTCCCCACTCCCCGGCGGCTCGCCCACCACCCCCGCAGGCGGCCGCTACCCAATGCCAACCGCTGCCGCGCCATCTTCCTTCCCGTCCGCCACACCAGCCGCACATCTTCTGACGCAAAGCCGTCGGCGCGGGCGGCGGCAAACATGGTCGGCCGCGCGAGCAACACCCCCCCAAACCCGACCGTCATGGCGCCCGCAGCCAGCAGCGTGAAGCCGAGGACCCTCGGCGACACCCGGTTGACACTCAACACCCCCGGCTCGGGCGCGCGGATGGGGAGGATGGAGAAGGCGGCGCCACCAAGGAGCAACAGGAAGACGCCGGCGACCGTCACGCCGACCGCCAAGACAAAGGAGAGGGTGCTGCGGGCGCGCCACGCGGCCCACCAGCTGCCGAGGCGAGAGGGGACGGCGACCTGGGCACCGTCTCCCGCCGAAGGGGAGGTCGCAGCCGCAATGGCAGCGTCGGCGGCAGCAACGGACAAGTCATCCGCGGCGCCCGGGGTGGGACAGCCGCCGAGCGGCGGCCACACGGGCGGCGTGGAGTCGCCCGTTTTCTTCGCCTCCCACCGCCGCCACCAGTCCCGCCGCCGCCGCCGCGGCCGTACCAGCGAGGACGTCGCTGAGGTCGACACTGGGGATGCGCCCATCGGCCGCCCGGGCAGCCGGGAGCTGCTCTGAAACGTCACCCGCCGGGGCGCGCTGCTTGTCAAGCCACTACCAGGGAGGGAGCTCCCCCCCACCTCCCCCAGAGAACCCCCAGAGCCACCGCAGTCTGGGGACGCGCCGGACGGGCAAAACCAGCCGCGGCGGAGGCTAAAATGGAGGCTGCCGAGGAGGCTCGCCACGCTCCGGTCCACGGCGGCGCTGCCAGTGATGCTCGAGCGGTGACGACGGCCGGCGGTCTTCTTCAAGTCCAACCCCCAGCCGTCCATGCCGCCGTCATCAGACCCGCTCCCGTTGCTGTCGCCGTCGGTCGTGAAGCTCCCCGCCTCGTCCGTCACGTCCGTGTCGCTCGCCCACACGTACGCGTCGCCGCCGCCGCCCGGCGCCGATTCGACAACGGCCCGCGACGAGGGGCGGGTGAGCGTCATCCCCGCACCGGCGCCGCTGCAGCTGCCACTGCCACTCGTCGGTGACAGAGCCGACGCGGCGGCGAGGAGGCACGCCGTTAAATAGCCAGCGCGCACTTTGGGCGGCCGCCCCGGCCGGCGGTCCATCTCCAGTGCCCCGCCAGCGGCGGCACCGATAAAGCGGCGGCGCCAGAGGCCGATTGTGCGGTCCGCGGTCGTCCGCGGCACCGCCCCCCATCGCGTGAGTGCTTCAACTGACGGCAGGGCGGGCGAACGCCTGCGATCATCGTCGCCGCCGCCGATGCCGCTGCCACCGTCCACACTGCCGTCTCGGGTGTGCACCTTCAAGACGCCCGTCCGCGGACCAAACGGTTCTCTGTGGCTAAACCACCGTAGAGCCCCCGACGTGTGTGCCGCGTCCAGGGGCCCTTCGACAATTCGACCGGCCACCGCCCGGCAGTCCGTCGCGTACGTTGCCGTCGCTGCCATGTGCGCGCTCCACAGCAGCAGCACCTCGGCAGGGGGGGCGAGCGGCGGCGGCGGCGGCAGCGCCAGCGGGAGCGGCGATATCGACCCGCCGCCGCCCACACCGGTCCCATCGTCGGCCGTGTCCGCAACCAACACCAGGAATTGTTGGAGGGTGGTCACGCCACGGGTCACCCACGACGCCACCGCCGGCGGCGGAGGCGAAAACGTTGCCATGGACGCCACCGTCGGTGCCCCATCAGGGGGCGCCCACGCGTCCCGCAGCAGCTGCCAAGCAAGCAGCCGTCCAGCGGCAGCGGCGGCGATCAAGTCGACCGACGCCAGCCGGTGGGCGGGCGACAAGTGGGGCGGTGGCGCAACCGCCGCCGCATCGTCGCCGGCGGGCCCGTCGACGGACCGGCCGCCGGCTCCCACGGCGGCGGTGCCTCCGCCCAATGACGGGCGGGTGGCAAGGTTGCCCGTGCGGCGGCGGACGAGCGTGCCGCAGCTGCCGAGTCGCAAATCCAGGTACGGGGGCTCAAACGGCTCCACCCCGCCGGCCGCCACCTCCCAAAGCGCCTCGGCGGGAGTCGGCGAGCGCCTCCCGGCACCGCCCCCGCCCGCCGAGGGCGCCAACCCCGCGGCCGCAAGCGATCCCGGTGGCGGCGGCGGGGCCGGCAGCGTTGGGAAAAACGGGGCCGACGCCCATCGGCCAACGTCGGCCAGGTAGGCGACCGGCGCCTGCCGGTGGAGCAGCCACACCCACTCCACGTCCACGGGCGGCCGAAAGTCAGCCCCAAAGCCCCGGATGGCTAGCAGCGAGCGCGCCGCCGAGGTGCTCTCCTCGACCGCAGAGGCGGCGAGGCGCGCCCGCACCCCCGCCACCCGCTCGTGAAAGGCCACATTGTCTGTCGGCCCCGCATGGGCGCCGCCGCCGCCGCTGCTGCCCGGGTCTGTCAGCTCCGCACTCCTCCCGAGCGCCGCGAGCAGCGGCAGCCAAATGGTTTCGTATCGCCACACCGCCCGCCGCACCGCGTCGCCCGTGTACAAGTCGGCCGCCGCCGTATCGACGCGGCGGAGGAGGCCGAGCAGCGCCCCCGCGCCGGCGGCATAGGCAGCGGGCGGGCACGTTAGGGAGCGCGGCGCGAGCGGGAGAGTCTGGGAGTCCGTCCGAGGCGTCCGCGGCGTCCACGGCGTCACAGACGTCAGTGGTGTCAGTGGCGTCAGCGGCGTCAATGGCGTCAGCGGGGTGCTCACCACAGCGGGCGTACCCGGCGTCCTGCCGCCACCACTGCCGCCGCCGCCGCCGCCGTCAGGTACGTCGCCGCTGCTGTCGTCACCACTGCCGTGACCACCGCCCCCACCCCGCCGGTGGCTGGCGGCGGCGGCGGCGGCGGCGTAGCCCGACGTCACCCGCAGCGGCGGCGGTGCGGACCGCATCGTGCGGCGCCGGGGGGGCGGCGCCGCCGGCCCGTCGCCAGCCGGCGGGCACGGGTCGACGCGCCGTGGGCGACGGCCGGAATGCTCATATCGTTCCCCGTTCGGCCGCCGGGACCAGGCAAGCCGCGCGTCGACAACGGCCCACACAAGTGGGTGTGTTCATGATGGGTCGGCGTGCATGCCTTCCGCCGCTGCTGCAACGCCACCCTGGCCGCCTGCCTCTACCATCTCCCGCCTTCCCCTTCACTCCTTGCCACCGCCTTCCATCGGCCAGGCAGCGTTTGGCCGTCGAAAATGCACGCCAGCGGTCCGCAGACAGCGGTGGTGCAGGTGACGGGTCATCGATCCGCTCATGCCGCCCGATGCGGAGCTCAATTCAACCTGCCCGACCATTGCAGCTGCAGGTGCAGGGTGACCCGTGCTTGAAATGGCACGGACGACGGCAGTTGTCATGAGCACAGAGCGGACGGCTGTCCTCGTGGGCGGGCTCGGCAGCGACGCTGCTTGCTCGTTAAAAGCAGGCCTCACCACGGGATCAGTTTTAGCCACGAGTACGGTAGGTATTTGGCTCGCATCCAGCCACCGAGTATTGGCTGATAGTGAGACACATCTCCGAAGTCCAAGTATGAATGTTGACCAATCCTGACCAAGCGAGTGCCAAGGGTACATGGGCAAGGGGGATGCATCGAAATATCCCGCGAGTGTATACCATAAAGAAACACTCGAGATATACCCTTGCCGAAGTATTCTTGGCAAGGCCTGGTTGGGAGGCGGCACGGGCTTGCCGTGTGCGGCTGCAAGAGCTTCTCAACAAAGAGAGAATAGCGACTAGTGAGCTATGGGCTTGTGTGCGAAGTTGAGTGCCTGCTTGCAAGTTTGAAGAGTGCAACAAGGCAACGAGCACCAGATCTAGAATCGGTTCGAAGGTTTAAACTGGAAGAGCACTGGGTGCCGCTCGACGCGCGCCCGTCTCTGTCGCGTCCGAGCCGCGGCCATATCCCTATGCGCTACCGCCTGCCACGACCGCTCCCCGCCACGGTCGGTCACCCCCTGTTGTTGTCTGTTCACGTTGCCCCTTGGTGGTGGTGGTCGCTTTCCCTCTCGTCTACCCCTTGACGGACTGGCTGCCGGCGCGCACCGCCGCCCACCGCCGCCCGTGGTGTTTCCCGCCGCCCGCCCCGGCCGTCCGTGGCCCGGTGATTCCCTCCCCCCCTGTGCCCCCCCCCTACCCCCTGGGTATGGCGCCGGGAACTCCCCCCTCCCCGGAAGGGGCGCCCCCCCCCCGCCCCGCCATGTCCACCAAACGCCGCGCGTCCCGCCGCCTCTCCCGCCGCTTTGGCGACATGTTTTCCGTCTACGACTCGCCGCCAGCGACGGGCGGGCGGAATACCGACGGGGGCCCACCGACGCCCGCCGCTGCCGCCGACGACGACGCCATGACGGGCACCCACGGCGGGGGCGGCGGCTCGCCCCTATCTGCAGGCCGGCGCCCCGCCAAGCAGGCGCGCCGCGGGGACCCGCCCGCCCCCCCTGGCACTCCCGGTGCCGAGACGAACGCGCGCATTGCGGCGTTGCTGCAGGAGGTGGCGGCGCTCCGGCGGATGGCCGTGGACGGCGCCGCGTCGTCACTAGCAGACGTGCGCTCAGCGTACGACGCGCAGCTGGCGGCGGCGCAGCGGGTGGCTGCCGAAGCGCGCGCCGAGGCGGCGACGCTGTGGGAGCTGGTCGGTGACCGTGTCGGCGGCGGCGGCCGCGGCGGCAGCGGCGGAGGGCTGCGGGGCGCCCGCCGCGCGCCCGTTGCCGAGCCAGAGGAGCCCGATGAGGTGGCCGCGCACGGGAGCGACGCGGGCGGCGACGGCAGCGGCAATAGCAGTGACGACACGGACACGGGGAGTGAGCCGCCGCGCACGACGGTCGTTGTTGAGGAGGTGGTGGAGGAGGAGGCGGTCGAAGTCGACGTCCTCCTCGACGCCAGCGGGGATGCGGGCGCCGCCCTTGCCGCCGCCCGTGCGGAAGCCGCTGGCCTTCGGCGGGAGCTCGCCGACGCCAAGGCGGCCCTCGAGGCGGCGTCGGCGGGGATGGACGTGGAGCCGCCGGCGGCCAAGCCACCCGCCCCCGCCGCCGCCGGGCCCGCCGCCGACGATGCGGGCCCGGCGGCCGCGTTGGAGGTGCTCGCCGCCCTCGTCGGCGCGCGGCCCGTGCGGGAGCCCGCCGCCGACGCGGACGACGGCGGGCCGCCCGTGTGGCGGCTGGAGGTGGCCAATGGGCGGGGCGGGGAGCGGGAGAGGCGCGTCGCCTTCCGCGTCGGCGTGCCGCCGTCCATCACGTCGCGGGCGGCGGGCGGCGGCGGCGGCGGCGGCGCTGCGCCGCGACCGCCGCGGCCGACGCCTGACGACGGGGATGCGGCGGAGGAGGAGGAGGTGCTCCTCGAGTACGATGCGGTGGAGGTGGCGGTGCCTCCGGGGGTGCTTCCAGCCTATGTCAAAGAGACGGCCATCGACATGCCCGTGGAGGAGGCGCCGTACTTGTTTGCCAAGATTGTCGCGGCCGTGTTTTCGGCGAGCACGCGTGCGTAGGTTCGGGGGATGCCAAGAGGCTGATGGTTTCGTGACTGTTTGGTATGGGTGGAGTGGCTGGTGTGAATCGTGGATGAGGAGGACGTTTTGACTCGCACTTGGTCCTTTGTTGATTTTTGTACGCCACGATGCATTTTCTGTAAGGGGACCATCATGGCGGCACAGCTGTTTTGGAGTCCATCATTGTTGTCTGTCGCTCATATGCTCCACGTCGGCTCGGCTGCCATCACAGCCAGTTTGTGCCCCGCGTGCGTGTGCCAAAGCTGCCAGCTCATCTGACGCGGCGGCCGCAGACAGCGCGACCCGACTCAGCCGACATCACGTTCTGCCAAGTCCCTCCAAATCGAGCCACGCGGGCCGAACTTGAAACCCCTCGGGACCGGCCCGGCCCGGCCCCCCCCCCCCCCGTGACACCACCCTCGGCGCCTGTCAGACCACCCGTGCGTGCGTTTGAGGGCACGACCCCTCGGGGCGCCCGCCCGCAATGTGGCTACCGCCTGCCTGACCGCCACACCCCCTGACGCCCCCCTCGCCCCTGTCGTGCTCGCCCCTGCTGGCGGCGCTCATGGCGTGGGGGCGGGGACGGCGACCACGGTGTGTGTGTCTGACAGCGCGACGAAGATGGGCTTGAGCGCGGTGGCGTGGACCGGCCCAATGGCCAGCGGGGCGGGCGGGGCGAGCGCGGACCGCCCGCCGGTGGGCAACGGCCGTGTCGAGGTGGATGGGCCTGGCGGGAGGGTGACGGGCCCGGCCGAGCCGATGCCGGCGGCTGGTGGGGGAGCTCCTGGGGACGGTTGTGGGTCGACGGGTGGCGTGAGCGGCGGGGCGGTGGTGGCGGCGGGGCCGGGAGCTCGGTTGGATGGCGGTGGCTTGGTGGGTGTGGTGCCTCCGGCGGCGTGGCCGAGCGGTGTGAGGGGCGCTCCCAATGGCAGCGCCGCGAAGCTGGTACGTCAATCTGTGGGCTACTGTGCTCGGCGTCGCTGGGGATGGTTGTGTTGCCATTGTGTTGCGCCGCCACCATGTCCCCTCTGCGATTGTTTGTGCAGGCTCTGTGGTCGCTCTCCCTCTGCCACCCTGGTGAGGTGGTCCTGGCGCCCTGCGGCGCTAAGTACACCTTGTGCATGGACCTAATGGTGGTACCGTGCTCCATCTAGTGTTCTATTTCTCTCTCCACCCTGTCTTGAATCGTGTTCTCTCGTGTTTTTCTCTCCCTCTGTGCAGGGTGCTGACCGTTGCGACTCGTCGTTTTCAGACGTCCTCGCCGCGCATTGGCGCCTGAAGCGGTCCGCCTCGGTGGCCGGCGTCGACGCGGACGATGATCCCGACGGTTTGGTGGGCGCCCCATTGTCCGCGGGCGGTGGCACGCGCCACCGCAAGCGCCGTCGCGTGTCGCTTCCCTCGACCCCCGGCGGTGCGCGCGGCTCGGGCCTTGGCGCTGCCCCGGTAGTGGATGGCCCGCCATCGGACGGCTGGGGCGACGGGTGGGGGGGCGTCGCGAGCGACAGCAGCAGCGCCTCTTGGTCCACGGCGTATGGCAGCGATGACGGTCGGCCAGCGCACATGCTCGGTGCTGACCTGGGCAGGGGAGGTGGAGGCAGCGGCGTCGAAAGTGCTTGCGAGCTGGGCGGGCGCTCCCGCGGTCGGCCCGCGCGCCGCGTCCACCGGTGCGCGCGCTGGCCGTCCCCGTCGCCGCTGCCGCTGCCGCCGCCGCCACCGACAGAGTCGGTGCCACAGCCCCGTTGGTGGGTGGTGGTTGACCCGCCCGCGCCCACGTTGGCGGCGTCGCCGTCGGCGGCGGTGCCGGCGGCCACAGCCACGGCAGCTGGGGCGGCGGCGACCACGGCGGCGTCGACGGCGGCGGCGGCGGTGGTCACTGACGCGGTGGCGGAGCCCGTGGGGAGTGCCGTTGTAAGCCGTCGGACGTCGGCGCAGACGAGGGAGTGGCGGGCTGGCCGCCTGCGGCTGCGCAAGCGCCGTCGCTCGCCAAGTCCGGGGGGATGGGGCCACTGGGAGGTCGGGCGGCGGCCCAAGCGGAGGTCGAGGGCGTAGCAGCTGCGGCGCGTGGTGTATGCGAGGGGTGGAGAGGGCTGTGAGTAGATTTTTGTCCCCTCCATGTGGGTGGTGGACGAAGTGTAAAGGACGCAGCTCCGCACACACTGCTCCCTTCGACCTGAATGTGTTGCACTGTATGTGTTGCATGCACAGGCACATTTGTGTCGTTCAGCTAAACTAGTCCATCGCACGAGTATACTTGTTCTTTGTTTGCAAGTGAAGTGGTGGCCGAACAGTTGGTGCCACGGCCTTCCCTATGGCCAGCGCCTTCCCTTCCTGCCGCCCTACACGGAACGCTTCATCACACACAGCGTACTCAACTACTGCAACCAACACCACCGCGAAGGTCCACACGCGTCAAGCCCCCCCCGCGGCCCAGGCGGTGACCACAGCCACTCGCGGCGCCGGCGACACCGTGGCCACCGGCGCGGGCACAACGAGCGCCGCCTGCGCTACTGTCCACGCCGACCCGGCCGGCGCGGAGCGGACCTAAACGAGCTGGACAGCGGCCAGAGGCGCATTCACGAGGCGCCTTTGCGCCATACACTCGTACAGCAGCGTCGTGCCGCCGCCCAGCCCCCCCCTCCCCCCCAAATCATCGCCCGCCGCCCTTGCCAAACTTTTTGTTGGCCCAAAACGCGTCGGCCTTGGCCGTCCCGACATTGACAATCGTCGGACACCCATCCCGGTCCTTCTCCAACATGGTACAGGCGGCGCAGTAGTAGGCATCCGAGACGCCGACACCCCCGCACGTCACACACTGGGAGGCGAGGCTGCCCGCAGTGCACTCGTCGCAGACGCGGACGATGGTAGTTGGACGGGTGTGGGAGTCACATACGACACACTTTCCGTCACCTGTATGCGTCGGTAGCAGCGGAGAAAGGAGAAAAACACCGACAAAAAGGGCAGCGGGGAACCACGACGTGAATACAGCAACAAACACGGAACAATGCGGCTCAACGGTGAACACGGAAACTGGCGTCAGTGCACTGTTTCACAACGAATGTGTCAACACACCAGCAACCAACAGCACCATCTGGGCACAAGAAAGAAATGCATAGACATGAGCGAGGCAGCGAAACGTACACCTCTCACACAATCGCCCGACTGAGATGCCCGGCTGCTTGCGGCACATGACCAAGTCTGGGTGATGCTTGGCCGACATGGCTGGAAAAAGAACAGGTGAGCAACAACAGGCAGTCGCGTTCCAACGCCGAGCTCGAGGCGACCGTCGGATGCGAGGTGGATGTGGCTAGACAGAGGCTCGATGATGGCCAAGTCAAGAACCCCGCGCACCCTGGCGGCCCAGTTGGCCGTGACGCAAACAGAGCCTGGCAGGACCGTGCAAGAGCGCCGAACTTGTTCAACCAATAATCTTCTAGATCCTTCCGTTAATGGATAAGCCCAGTACTGTATTCGATGGTGTACAGTAGGTGTGCCGGCGACGCGTCTTTCCACGCTCGTCTGCGCACATCCTCGCTTCCCGCCTTGCCGCAGCCGCCCACGTCGCCGGCTTTTGTCGTCGCCCCGGCCCCGTACACCGGTAGCATGCCCTCGCATTCACTACCCTCGCAACCCTCCTCCCTTCTACTCTCCGCGTCTTCCCCGCCATCCCGGGATGCCTCCGACGTCACCACCCGACCTCCCCCAGCGAGGTCGTCCATTGGCGCCACGGTGACGGCCGCGACCGCGGCCGCGCTCGCGGCGCTCCGCTTTGAGACGACCTCGTCCCCCCCCGACGAGGCCAATGACGAAGACGCGCTCGATGCCGCTGATGACGCGGGCGGCGCGGATGCGCCCCCCCCCCCCCCCCCC
>Ga0114953_1002098_pt1 | contig 14059 bp, 19 predicted proteins | sample SidtaG_FD_87298 | JGI IMG/M metagenome (GOLD analysis project Ga0114953, IMG submission 87298) | Marine algal microbial communities from Sidmouth, United Kingdom - Sidmouth_Male2 metaG | ecosystem: Host-associated > Algae > Red algae > Unclassified | place: Sidmouth, United Kingdom | collected...
CAGCCGGCAACAAGAGAACTCGGATGATTGCGGCGTTTTCTTAGTCACGGCGATGGACTACCTTGCACGGGGGTTGCCCTTGTCAGCCAGAACGGCAAGCATGCACTACTATCGTCGGCGTATTTGCGCTTCGCTGCTGGCAATGCAGCTTTGAAGGAATTCACTTGTTTGTGTTGCCCCGTGAGCGTTTATTCAGGTCTTGCGGCTTGCCTTTGACTTTCCTTTTTGTCTGTTATACACGATGTGTGCTGCGACTATGCCTGCTATGTTCCAGTGAACGCGTGCGCTGGACTTCCTCCCTATGTAATGCTCTCATTATGCCTTAGTGTTGCAATCAGCTGATAATCACCCTGCTGCTCTGTCCGTACTTTTTCTCACCGGGTGCTTCTTCGTACTGTGGCTGTGGCGTCCCCACGAAATACCTAGTGCAGGTTCTTAGCTCTTCTGGGCGCACAAAGTCGAATGTGAAATGTATACCCCATGTGTCCTGCCAGCGGCAGAGACTAAAGCTGCCCTAGATTGTTTGCAACAACAGGGACAGCGGCAGAGCCTCACATCGTGGATGCGTCACCCGAACATCGAGAGCTCGCATGGACGCATCGCCAGGAAAGCGGCAGTGGCAGACCCCCAAGAAGAAAGCACAGAGGGTACCGTCAGCCCCACGAGATTGGCGCACTGCATGAGCTCGTCACAGACGTGCTTGCACGTCAGCTCACCGCAAGTCCCAGACGCCCCCGTGTACACTCGCCCCTCCCCAACGAATTTCGTCACAGCCAGCCTCACCGTTGAGAGCTCTTTCCCCTTACCCAACGCCACGTACAGCTGGGCCTCTCTCTTCAGGTCCTTCTCCTTCGTGCCGAAGTAAGCATTCGAGCTGCCAAGCATCTCGTCCGACGCTGATGAGCCCTCTTCACCCATCCCAGCCTCTCGACTGCGGCGCCGGTGGCTGTCGCGCGTGTCGGAAGCGTACTTGGGAGCCTTGCGCATGGCCTTTTAAGTGAGGCGACAACATCAGCCCGGCGTCCGTCCAAGTCAATGGTTCCCAGCGTCCCCGGGATTGTCTGGGCCATGCCGCCCGACGATTGGCCGCCGACATCGGACACGTACGCCCCTAAAGCTCAAAAAGCCGCCCGGGTTGCCCCAGCATCCTGAAGAACCGCTGCCACGCTTGAGGAACTACGAACAGGTAAGGAACTGGCCGCCCCGCCTAGACCAGTCAAGTCAACAATCTCTGACTGCGCCATTTACGTGTGGAGGTGCTCCCCCTCCATCGGCCGCGCTGCTTCCAGCTTCCTCTTGTTATCGCTGGCCGCCTGCTTCTGCGCCGTCACGGTTGGCCGGACGTGCGTGAGAAGGGGTGCGACGCGCGCCTTCATCTCACCCATGTCGTGGTCCGCGCACGTCCACCGCGGTACTGCTCTGCCAACAATTGTCTCCCCCAGGGTGTGTGGCTGGTGGCTGGCGACGTCGCATATGTCACAGACCGCGGCGCACGGCCCGCAAGAGGGCGTCTTACAGCCACAGCGGATGCTGCTGTCCTCGTTGATGGCGTAGCGGCTGGTCATATGCCCGGGCAGGCGGCAAGCCCCGCACTTTTGAGATGCTGCTGCTGCGTCCAAAACAGACAATTGAAACAACAAACGAAAGTAACCACAAGAAAAAGAAGAGAATGAAGCCGCAACAGGGGGTATCAGCTATGGCTACACATCTGCATTCCTCCATCACCCGCCGTGACGAAGTGAACTGGAAATCCGTCGGGGGCACGAAAAGCGCCACCTGGAAGCCGAAACGATGCACACAACGTGACCGGCACTGAAATACACAGGGCAGCGACCTACCAGTCTGTGAAGAGGGTGCAGCAGTTTATGGTCCAGCCACGGGACCATCCACCATGATGAGATGACGGCTCGCGATCTCCAATGGGGTGGATCGTGAACACGACCTGACAAGTGGGGCTATCGAACGCACCACGGTGGACAGTACTGCAACGCGAGCAGCCTCATGACAGTGACATGGACGGCGAGCTGCCTCGCTGTCGTGGTGTGCGACGGGACACCACCTTGGCTTCAAATCTGATCAATTTATCGTTCAAATGATGAAGGCTCGGATCACAGGACTTCTGTGAAAATCAAAAAATATAAATCAAAAGATAAACACGATATGTGTTCTTGTTCCTGTTCAGATCGGACAAATTGGGGAGACTTCAATATTGCAGTGTTCTCATTTCTGGCCGATCGCAGCAAGAACAACCTGCAGTCCGTACAACTGCTGGTTGGACGAGAGCTCGTATCCAGCCCAATGGATGGCTGCCGTGTATCTGTTCAGCACAGTTCACGCCCAGTTAAGCCGTCGCATTTGGGTTTCTCCAGTACAGCCTGCTTCGAAAATATATCTGCGACGTGGAGAAATATGAATGGAGTAGGGGGTCGCGGCCACGACCCCCAAAAGTGCGGAGTTTGGGACATTGTGAGAGGGGTGTGACCCCCCGCGATTGGGAGCTACTGGTACAGTGCATGCCAACTCATACAGTACCGCCCCTGCGATGCACGGCGCCACACATGTAATAGCCGTTCAGCGCGCGCCCACCCCCCCACGCGGAAAGGTGGAGAACGTTGACGGTCCCTAAACCACTGACAACGGGGAGCGGGGAGAGTTGATAGAGGTGCGTGTCCCAGCCGGCACGTGCGGGGAGGGGGGGGTGGGGGAGGCGGCGGCGCCAGCTGTGACGATGGTCCCTGCCGCGATGGTGAGAGTGTGCGTGGAAAGGGTTGCGAGGGGCGGGCGAGCGGAGAATGTGGAGGGGGGGGCTCCAACAAGGATCGTAGACGAGCAGGGAGCAAAAAAGCTCGCGGAGGGGCCCGGATCGACTATCGCGAGGCAGCGTCGCGGTGTTGAGTTCCGATCTCGTGTAGAAGGACAGGTACCGGTCAAACGAACTTTCCCGCGAATATTTCGGCATGCCATGCTGCCACGTCTTAGCATATGCTCCTTGAAGCGGTTCGTCGCAGTGGTCAAGTTGTGAACTCTGAAGCCCTGTTTGTGGGAGCCTCCCAGCGCGGCAATATCGTGACACGGCTCTTTCCAGCGAATGAGAAAGGTAAGTTGCTTCTTCGAGCCAACCAGGGGACATTATTGGCTAATGCGACAACGCACCCAATGCTAACTAGGCGTGAGTTGTTCTCGTCCCTCAGAGCAAGCCCAGCGGTGCGCACCAACACCATAATATGGTGATTTCTGCGGGAATCGTGGCGTGATGTGAGTGGCTCCCCCATAATATGGCGCCCCCGATATTCGTTGTGCTCCAGCGGTGCGCGCACCATAACGCGGAATGCTGTGCTGAATTTTTTGCATCTATTGTGCACCTTCCATACAATGGTATCTCATGTTTCCATCTGTCCTGCGCGCGGCACAGTGTGGCGATGTCCGCGCCGCCGACTCTGGGAGCCGACCACGACGTCGCATGCGTCGCAAACCTTACGACCCCGAATCCCCCCTTACCACGACGCCCTATATGTCGTGGTATTTGATCCCAACGCGCCCGCTCAGCTGCTTTGAGGCACTTCTTCTCCATCATCGTCGTGTGCAGCGGGCCCACAACCGTCGTGAGAAGCACGTCTGCTTCTGCGTGTCTTGGGGCGAACAGAAAGTCTGCCATCCACCCTAGGGCTCTATCAAGGCTGCGTTTTCCCAGAAAGGGCGCCAAATTCGTCTGTTCGCCAGGATAGACGCATCTCCACTCGTAAAGAAAGAGACAAAGCATGAGACGTATGCACTTCACCCTTCGAAAGAGAGAGAGCGACGGAGAAGCATCTGTTGCTCTCCCAGCAGGCGCTATGTGTGGAGTAAGGCATGATTCGTGCTCTTACAAACACAAGTATGTAAGGACCTCGCACGGGATGGGCTCTAAAAGCCTGTCAAGGGGGGTCGATCTCTTCTTTGCACAGGAATTCTGTTGCTTCAAATAGGAACACGGCTCACCAAGCTGCTCAAAACAGGCAAAAACAGACGAGCTTTTGACGACGATTCTGGGCCCGCTGCGTTGTGGGCATGTAATGCTGTCTCCGGTGGCGGCCGCGGCGGCGATCTGTTTCTTTTCCGGCAGTGCGAGGTGATGATTTGAAAAGCACAACACCCTTCCATGCCTTTGCCATGGCCCGCCCTGGCGGCCTGGAAAGGCATGTTGGATCAGCATCGTGGCACTCAAAGATTGTGTGGCAGGGAGCAGTTTTGACACTTGGCACGCGTAGAGCGCTCAGCTCAGGATTGCGAGCGTCTTGGCACAAAATCATGCACTACATTTGGTCGCGTTTCAATGGCCTGATTCTTTCCGATCGCGGGTTTCCCCCATACGCTGCACCAAACGTTGGGGCGGTGCAGATCTGACACCAAACCAGCGGATTAGAGCACACCCAACAACGTGGGTTGCGAACCATCTGCGAACCGTTTAAGGACGCAACGTGTGCGCTTGTGAGTCGCCAAAATCGTTTCGGTAGCGATATGCGCAGGCTCTGCGAACCTGCACCGCTCGGATCGAGAGTACTTGTCTTTCGTTGTCTGCAGATCGCTGTGTATGGGAAACGGAGAAGGTGACGCTGCTGGGTTGTCGATCTGCGAACTGGAGCCCGCGAACGGCTTCCTCGTGAGATATCCACATTCCGACTGTCGAATGCTAGAAATAAAGAATAAATACCATCGTTCGACCTCACCATGACGCTTATCTGGGCCGCAATCGTCGGCAAATAACGCGGTCATGTGAGACACGCAGCGAGATAGGCTGTAAAGTTTTGCGATCGAGTGGACACGAAGATGTCAAACGCACAAATGTGGCAGACACGTTGGCAGTATCTGTCGTCATCTCGCGGCACGGTCGCATCTCGCGACTGACGGTAGTGACCTGTAGGTCTCTTATTGGTCCATTCGAACCGGCCGGCGTACAGCGCGCTCGAAATCTGGTGGCGCTTTGGTCTCGATCGAGACTGCAGCATTCTGTTTTGGAGCGCCTGTGAGGCGGCCGCGTGGTGTCTACCCGTCACCGTGACGCAGGGCGGGCTGCCACGCGGCCGCCTGCGGCGGTCGGGTGGCCCGGCCTGCGAGTCTGCCGAGACGCGGCAGGGGCCACGTACGATCGCGTCCCTTGCCGTGCGGCAGAATCGTGCGGCCCCCTTTGATTGTGGGGTCCGCGATCCGCATGCTCATTGGTCAGACGCGCTCTTCCTGTGGACCCCCCCGGCCACACCGTCCATTGGCCGTCCACCGTGAACGGACGAACGGGCGCCACATGTGGCGCAGGGAGCACTGTGGCGGTTGATCGAGGCCCGCGGGCCCGGCAGGCCACACGTGGAGCGCATCGTCACGCTCGGCGTGGCCTGCTGGGCCCTGAGCGTGACAGGCCACAAAGGCGGCCGCCCGATTCCCCCCGAGCTAGGAGGTGATCAAGGGCGGCCGCCTGTCTTGGGGGCGAACGGCGGGGTCATGCCACCTGCGAGACCGTCGAGAACGGTCTCGCTGGAGTCTTGAGGACCCCTGTGTGATCGTCTACGCAGTGGCAGGGTGGTGGCGCCGCGGGATCGTCTGGAACGGTCGCGCTAGCGGCAGACCCCTTTTGTGGACCATTTGTTGGCGGGGTCGCAGCGCCGGGGGCATTGGCCCCGGCTCCGTGACCCGTTTTGCGCCGAGAGAGGAGCCGTGCGCATCCGCGTGCGTGCCTGCGGCCGCCATCGTCGCCAGCGGCCGCCGTTGCAGCGCGGGAGAGGAGACGTCGTGCGCGCGTGCTTTGTAGCGTCCGCCATCTTCGTTGGTGGCCGCATTGCATCACGGAAGGAAGGACGTGCGTGTTTCTGCGCTTTTTCGCGACCGCCGTTGTCTTTGGTTGCCGATGTGGCACCGATTGCGCGTGCGCGCCTCTCTTGGCGGCAGTCTCTTCTCTGTGCCTGCCGCTGGCACACGACCGTTCTTGGACGAGGCTGCGGCGGGAGGCGGGCTGCCTCACCTCTTTGGCGGCCGCTTTGTGCGCAAGCGGCCGCTTTTCGCTTGCTGCCCACGAGAACCATTGAGCGAGGTGGGCGATGTGCGGCGGGGGGCGAGGGTGTCAGACTGTGTAAGGACCGGCCGTTGCGGCAGCAAGGTTCATCCCGCGCCGCATCCGCTCGACCAAACGGAGCGCCGGCGCGGACTGCGGCAGTTCTGCCGTTTGTGCCGACGCACGCTGGGCGTCGCCGACGATTATCCCCTATGAGCGCCATCCTGCCCGTGTCCGTGGGCGGCGCGCACTCGGCCCATGTCAGAGGCTCCAGCACGAGCAGCTGGGGCCGAGGAGCCACCACCTCAAGCTGTGCACCCTCCTTGGCTCGGACCACTGCCTTCTCGACCTCCGAGCCCGCATCGTCAAGACCCGCGTCCCCCCGCGAGGCGGCCGCCGCTGACGCGGCCGCCAAGCCCGCCCCGCAAAGTACCGCGCTCTTCCGACTGGCGGCCGCCTCCGCAGCGGCCACCAAGCCCGCCCCTACACGACCCACGCTCTTCCGACTGGCGGCCGCCTCCGCAGCGGCCGCGAAGCCCGCCCCGCCAAGTACCGCGCTCTTTCGACTGGCGGCCGCCTCCGAAGCGGCCGCCAAGCCCCCATCGCCAAGGCCCGGGCTCTTCCGACTGCCGGCCGCCTCCGCAGCGGCCGTCGAGCCCGCTTCGTCAAGGCCAGAGTACCCCCGATTGGCGGCCGGGACCGTGCCGGCCGCCAAACCCGCCCCGCTAAGGCCCGAGCTCTTCCGCCTGGAGGCCGGCGCCCGCGCGGCTTCCGAGCCTCACTCGCGCACGCCAGCCGTCGCGAGGCTGGCAGCCACCGCCGAGCCCACCTCTAGCAAGCGCACCCCCTACCCACTTCCGGCCGTCACCGTCCCGTCTGGGGAGCCCCCTTGGTCAACGTGCATCTGGGTCCGCCTGGCGGCCGCCCCCGGCGCGGCCGCCAAGCCAACTTCGTCAAGGTCCTCCCTCCGCAACCCGGCGGCCGTCGCCGGTGCGGCCGCCGGGTCCCCCGAGCCCGCCGCGTCAAGGACCATCTGTGTCGACGTGGCCATCTGTCGGGCCATCCAGTCCGCCAAGTCTCTCGGAGCGAGCGCGGCCACCAACTACACCTGTGGCCGCGGGGGAAGTGCGGGAGCTACAGGAGCTTGCCCGCAGAGCGCACAAGGAAAACCAGACGGCGCAATGGCTGCTGAGGGAGCGCAGTCCGGACTCCCTGGAGGAGAGCATTTGCTGGGAGGCGCGGCGGCAGGGGCGCCAGCAGATGACACAAGGTCGCCTGCCGCCTCCTCGGCCGCGGCCTGCGGGGCCGCCGATCGGGCGGCCCCCGACGCCGCCGCCGCGGCCGCAGACCGACGTGCTGACAGAGATGTCTAAGCCCCTCCAAGCCGCAGCGTCGCAGGCCGCGGATACACCCTAGTCACGGGGGGGTCAACGGGGCTTTGGCGAGGCCGCGGACGTAAAAATTAGCTCTGCGGACCAATCGGCGCCGGCGGACGCGGTGGAGGCGGCGTCGCAGATGCCACCCTTGACGCAGATGCTGGGCTTTCAGTCTGAGGCCGTGGGGCGGGCAGGCGCGGAGCACTCGGAGAGCGCAGTCCTCCCGGCGGCCCCGGTGCAAAGGTTGCCGGGGTGCGAGGGGCTCAACAGGCTGCCGCTGCTGCCACGGCCGTTCTCCAGGCCCCTGACGCTGCACGAGGCGATGATGGCGCTGCACAATCCGGCAGCGCCGCGTCGCCCAGCCGATCAGGTCACGGAGGGGCCGCCTCAGCGGCCGCTTACGGGTGCGGATCTCGAAACGCAGCCGGAGCCGCGGCCTCCGACGGCGGCCGCGGCAGCGGAAGCGGAGCCGGCGATGCAGGGGGTGCACTGCCCGCCGACCCCGGCGGGGTCGGACATGGAGCGGGTGCAGCCGCCGCCGGTGGAGACGGGGACGGTGGCGGGCCCCCTTCCTCCTCAGCGGCCGCTGCCACAGCCGAAGCCGTCGCCGCAGGGGACAACGAGTCTCCCACCGCCAGGGGCAGAGGACGCGGCCGCGGATGGACCGAGGCCGACCGAGCTGCACTCTGCCAGGCCTGGTTGGCGGTGTCGCAAGACCCGGTGGTCGGTACCGACCAGAGCCTAGCAACCTTTGCCTCTGCAATTGTCAACGGGTATAAGTCCCATTTCCCTATGGGCCCTGCACGCAGGGCGCAGACGGACTCCGCCATCGACCGCGAGCTGCGCTATTCAGTTTTCAAGAGCGCTCAACGGTCTTCATCCTCTATGGTGGCCGACGGGAGTCGCCAGATGACGGGCAATTTGACCGACGAGGACCTGATACGCATGGCCACCGCGCACTTTGGCGCAAAAACCTGTATGAGGCCGTGCAGGTGGACGACAACGACGACGAAGCGCCGGTGTTAGTGGTGAAGAAGGGAGGCACGAGAGCGGCCGATTGGGTCAAGTGTTGGAAGGTCATGTGCAAGTTGGACCAGTTCAGAGGCGCGTCGGGGGCGGCCGCAACGGCGGCCGCCGCTCGCGGTCGCCGTTCATTTCCAGACGGGTGCGTTGAGGACATCTCGGACGACGACTCGAGATCCACGGTGGGCAGGCGGCGCGGCCTCTTCCAGGAGTGGCCTATCGGTACGAAGGCCGCCAAAGCGGCGGCTTCGACTGACATTGCTATCCAAAGGGAGGCCGCCACGACGGCGGCCGCCCTGAAGTCCGTGTCCAAGACGGCCATCGAGCGCGCCGACATCGACTTTTGGAAAGCCGAAGACGTACGTGAGACGGGTGAGGCGGAGCAATGGCGCAAGAACTAGATGGAGCGGCGGCTGCTGGTCTCCACCGCAAGACTGCGCAAGGCCAAGGCAGCGGAGTCGCGGCTCGCTTCCGGCTCGACAGCAACGGCGCCGTCTATGTCGGGCACCTCTGCGGCCGCTACCGCAGCCGCTGAGGCGACGGCGGGTGCGGCCACAGATAGGGCTTCAACTGCGGCCGCATCTCCAGCATCTGCAGTTTCTCAAAGTGGCGTTGCGGCCGCGTCTCCAGGGTCTGGCGGAGCGCTCGCAACTCCCGGCGGCGCGGCTGTGAACGGCCGCGAAGCGGCCGCGTTGGCGCCGGCCGCTGGCCGCACGGTCGGGTCCCCGGCGTCTGGCGCGGCCGCGAGTGCAGCCGCATTGCCGTCGCCTGCATCTTCTCCCAGTGGCGGCTTCGACGCGTCTCCGCGTGCCGGCGCATCACCAGCAGCGGACGTAAGAGCGGCCGTTTCCCGCCGCGCTGCGGCCTCGGCCGGTGTCGGCTCGGTCAAGCGGAAGGAGGGGCGAGTATGGAACTCGTCGCAGACCAAGCACGCCCGCTTCACGGCGGCCGGGAACTCCGTCTCGGGTCCAGGCCTTTTTGTGACACCGCGGCCGCATAATGCGGCCGCTGGCGCGTCGGGCGACGACGAGGAGGACGCTGGCTGTGGTACTATTGGCAGCGATTTAGAGGATGCTGACTTGGCTTGAGTTCTATGTCCTTTGATTGTGACGGTGGCGTCTCTGCGCGAGCGGAGTGTTCGACTATTGCATCGACTATTGCCCGACAATCATACACAGAGTCTTTTTCCCCTTCGCCGGGTTATTTTTTTTCCTACTCACCGACTCTGTCCGATCCAGAGACTCCGTCTGAAAAGCGAGCACGACCCGATCCCCTTAACCGTACACCAGTCATACTGCAGCATGAAATCATAAGACACTCGCGGACATTCGCCCACGACAGACAGAGCGGCGGCCTCGCCCGTCTTCCCAGACAAAGCGGAGGCCGCCCATGGGTCTTCGCTATCCTGGGTCGGCGTAGTGGCAGCGGCCGACGTGCAAATGTGTGAGGAATAAAAAAATCCATGATGGCAAAAAAAAAACCACTGAAGGCTACAGACACGGCTCCAAAAGGGACCCGCGGTCAGCGAAAATATGGGCCGCCAGGTCTTCGCGTAGAGAGAAGATCTCAGATCTATCCGTAGCAATCTGGCGTTTCCGCAACTAGAACAGAAAAGAACCCGGCGGGGGGTCCGCGCCGCCCGAAACTACGGGAGCATGCGGCATGGGAGCCAAGAGGGGAGCTGCGGCTGCCGCGGTGGCCGCAACAGCGGCCGGTCCGGCGGCTGTGGATCCACCGCCTGCGGCCGCAGGCGGACCGACCAGGCCGGCGGCCGCGGCGGTGGCGCCCGCACGATCAGCTTCACAGCCACCACCCACACCCGCTGGCGAGCCGCCGCCAGCCGCCGCGGCCGAGACACCAAAATCTGCGGCCGCGGCGGCGGCGCCCGCAGCATCTGTTCTACCGCCGCAACCCCCTCCCGCTGGCAAGCCACCGCCGGCGGCGGCCGCCGAGCCTACAGGACCGGCGGCCGCGTCGACGACGCCCGCACCACCATCTGCTCCCCCGCCTCCCCCCACGCCCACTGGCGAACCACCGCCGGCGATCGCCGGCGCGGCACCAAGATCGGCGGCCGCGGCAGCGGCGCCCAGACCACCAGCTCCTCCGCCGCCACCGAAGCCCGCTGGCGATCCATCGCCGGCGGCCGCCGCTGCGGCACCAAGACCAGCTGCCGCGCCGGCGGCGCCCGAACCACGATCCGCTCCCCCGCCGCCACCCACGCCCGCTGGCGAGCCACCACCGGCGGCCGCCGCCGCGGCACCAAGACCGGCGGCCGCGGCGGTGGCGCCCGTACCATCAGCTCCTCCGCCGCCCGCACGCCCGCTGGCGAGCCACCGCCGGCGGCGGCCGCCGAGCCAGCGGGACCGGCGGCCGCGCCGGCGGCGCCCGCACCACCATCTGCTCCCCCGCCGCCACGCACGCCCGCTGGCAAGCCACCGCCGGAAGCTGCCGCCACTTCATCATCGCCGGCGGCCGCCGCACCAGATCCCGCATCGCGAGCCCCGCCGACGTGGCCTGCGCCACGAGAATGGCCGTCACCGGCAGCGGCCACAGATTTCCCATCTCTTGCGGCCGCCGCCGCCGCCATACGCTCATGAGAAACAAACCCGCCACGCCGGTGCTCATCGAACATGTTACGCAGAATGGCGGCCGCCTTACCGGCAAGAATCATCTGCTCAACTGAGCCAAAGTGGCCAGGGTGCAGAAGAATGCGGAACCTCGCTGTCAGGACCCCGTAGAGCAGCTCGACGTCCTTGCTCAGCGCTTCCTGGAGCCGGTTGAAACTTTTTTCTGTGGGTATGATGGGATTGGGGTAGGGAGAAACAAAAAAAAGGACACTTGGGATACACGCCGTCAGTAAAATAATACAACAAACGACGTGTACGACCATTAACACAGAAAGAGAATGACCTGGGCGCCCGCACACCATCCACCACATCAAAAAAGAACGGTGAGATGCGCAACACGTTGAGGTCATTGAGGCTGCCCGGCGCCGCGATAAAAAAATGCCAAATGTAAAGATCCTCATTACAAACCGTCTCCATGACAATGGTCCGCCGCTTCTTGCGGATCTGGTACTTCCCAGCAGGCCCCTTTGGGCACGCGGCCCACTCCCAGTGCGTGAAATCGAGGCTGCCGATGCATCCCGGCATGCCCCGTGCTGCGTTGCGCTCCATCATGCGCTCGACCTCCTCGTCGTTAGGAGGCCGCAGATAGACGGGCTCCCACTCCTCAACAATGAACTCAGTCAGCTTCTTTGTGGCCACCTCAATTGTAGACTTGGACAGCCGGACATACTCATCCGCACGATCGGACGACTCCCCGTACGCAAGGACACGGAAGGCGGCCACCAGCTTCTGCAGAGCATGAGCTTGTGGCTGCCCTGTTGCATTGATGCTCTGCCGCAAAAATGGCGGGTCGCGGATGACCTCGTAAATGCGCATAAAAACAGACCGTGGCACATGCAAGCGACGCTCAAACGTCCGTTCTCCATGCACAGGCGGCTGCCCATCCACACCAAAATAATCCCGCATGATGCCGCGCTTACCCTGGTCGAAGTCACGTGGCAGGTTGGCACGCCGCCCGGCCACAGACCGGACAAAACGCCGTCTGCGCGCTCGCTGCGCCGCATTCCTGCGATGACGGCGCATCAGGAACAGAGAGCGCGCTCCAATGACGGCCGCAGGCAGCTCGTCGGCGGAGCCATTCGACTGCCCGTGGCCGTCATCGCTCGACGTCCCAGACGCGTCATCAGTTGAGGCGTGCATCTCCATCCACGAGTGCAGCTGAAGACAGGAGAGCTAGAGCGGCCGCAGAAGCGGCCGCAAAGGCGGCCGTCAACGCGGCCGCTCACGCCCGCTCGCGCCCGCTGCGCCGGTGAAGGAGACGTTTAGAACGGGGAAACAGGATGGACGACGCCGACGACGGCCGTGCCACAATCGCGCTCCCCCCAACGACGACGATGCGATCGACGCGCCGCTTGTGGCCGGCACACCGCATCGATCTGTCGCTCCGCGCCCCCCCCCCCACAGAAATCGCATTTGGCAGGTCCCGTGATCGTGCTGCCATTTTCGGTGGCGGCCGCATGCCCAACAGTTTGTGCTCCGCGGCGCTGTCTGCGAACCCACATGCAGGGCTCATTCCCGCGGGTGCGGCTGCGCGCGGACAGTCACATGCCCGCCACACAATGTTGGGCTGCGCGGACCCCCCCCCCGATTAGCTCCCAGCGCAGGTTGGGGGCACCAGCAGCGCGTCAACTGGCGGCCACCCCGCCAAAGTTTTCCGCTGCACGACCGCATTGCGGCCGCGCGCCAACCCATGCGACGGTGCCTCTAGGCGGCCCCCCCCCCCTATTGACACCGTTCAGCCGTGGGGGGGGCCGACCCAGAATCGCGCGTGGCGGCGGATGTCCACCAACAGAAACCGTGTCTCGCCCCCCCCCCCCACAGGGCCTGGAAATGAGCGCCGCCTGCGCCTCGAACGGAATCTGGGGCCGCTCGCGACGACATGCCGCCGAATTTCACATCTCGAGACGCCTGCGCGATCGTCAACGCAACGTGTGTTTGACTGCGATCGTCCCGGTTTGGGTGTTTGTCCCCCGTTTAGACACAATTGCAGACACATTCGGTTCGCAAAACGTTCGGAAGCGCGCATACGTCTGCCCAAACGACAGTGGTATGGTCGGCCGATGGAAAAATACGAACCTCCTGCGAACCAGCGCCATATTATCCGGCTGGACTTATATCTGGCCCACCAGTAGCTCGGCTGGCAGATCTGGTTCGCGACGTTGGTGGGATGACCTGTATTCCCATACCTCTGCCCATAACTGGCAAATATGCCACATTTAACGAATGATACGCAAAAGCGGTTCGCAACCGACGCTGTTGGGTGTGCTCTTATGGCACTTCTCCCAAAAATGACCCCACCTCTGTGAGCAAACGTTTCCCACCCCCCCCCAGGGGGCCCTGAGGCGACATGGGTTTCTGCCGGCGACAGCGTCTCCAAACGTTTCCTGACAGTGCCGCCCCATCGCGAGGTCACTTGCGAGGACGTGCTCGCGCTCTCAGGAGGCGGAGGCCGCGCAATCGTCGAATGCGACCCGGGCGGTGGCCCACCACCCTAATGGGGTCGACCGAACCCCCAAACGTGATTTCCATTGGCGGCCCTGCCGGGGATTTGAGCAAACGTGCAGACAAGCGCTTCGCACTGCAGCCAGTCCCGTCCCTCCAGATCGAATTCTATTTTGAGAAGGGGGCGTCACGAAGCAACGGGGAGGGGGTCCCGATTCAATGCGGATTTCGGCGGCACCGCAAGCTCCAATCTGGGGCAATCGGGGCGAACGTGCCGGCAAACGTTCCCCCAGTGCGGGTCCAGAGCCACATGCAAATGGTAACTCAAGTGTGCAAACCAGTATACTCATCGGCAATCCCGGTCGCTTGAATCGATCTGGAGGTCCTAGATAGGGAAACAGACTGCAGTCTTTGTCTCGCCTGGATTGTGCGGCCTGCAAGCAGCCTGAAAGCAGCGTGCGTTTTGTCGCGCCAACCAATGGCCTGCGGCCGTCATCTCAGATCTGCACGGGGCCAGTTCGTCTGGCGGCAGGGCCGTGCAAGGAGCTCACGGCGTCAGATCTGCCAACGAC
>Ga0114953_1002100_pt1 | contig 14054 bp, 5 predicted proteins | sample SidtaG_FD_87298 | JGI IMG/M metagenome (GOLD analysis project Ga0114953, IMG submission 87298) | Marine algal microbial communities from Sidmouth, United Kingdom - Sidmouth_Male2 metaG | ecosystem: Host-associated > Algae > Red algae > Unclassified | place: Sidmouth, United Kingdom | collected...
GAAAAGTGTAACAATACAGGATGAAGCTCAACAGCTTAAAAAGAATAGAAAAATAAGTCTTCATAATTATTTATTAAATATATTATTATTTACACCAAGGACCATCAGGAAATGCTTTATTAAATTGTTTCCAAGTATCAAATCCTGTAGGTCTATCATTTAAAAATCTGGTGAGGTCATCAAATTCTGTAGAAAGATCACTAATATCACCAGAGGCGGAAGCCAACTTACTATGGTTTAAATCCTGAACAATGTCACTAATTATATCAGGACTCGTATTCGCCTCTGTATTCATCTTGCGCAAGACATCATCCGACATTTCATTCAATATTCTACCCTCACTTCCACAAGTTCTTGAGTAAGCCACTATTGGGCTATTAGCGTCTAATCCCATATCCAATAATTTATATGTTAAATATTTCTTTGGCTGCAACCTCATAAATTTCCTCTTGTCCACTTCACCTATAGTCATCTCTACCCTTCTTGTAGATTTATGTAAAGTAGGCCCCAAATCAACAATTAAATTAGGAAAAGTTGCTAATAAAGATAAAATACCAACATATTGACTTATTGATTTGCAATTCTCATTTGTCTGACATGTCTCATTAAGACGCAGCACTAAATCTAAGCTCGTCAAGGCTACTTCTGCTGATGCAAATACAAATGCCATTCTATTAACAGCCACTGTACCTCTGACAATCATAGATCTAAGCACACCAACACCTGAGGCTATAGATAATGCATCTATTGCCAACAACGCTCCTTGCAGTTGGTTGTTATTTGTAACATCATTTGAAAACATAGGTAATACAAATGCAGGTATCAAGTAAACAGTCCCAAGGTCATATTCATTAGTTTCTCCACTAATTTTATAAGATGGAAGAACAACTGGATATAAAAGATCAAAGGGATCATCACTGATACCATAATCAAATTGTAGTTGGTCGCCAGGACAGCCATTCCCTTCTTGGTCAAGTAGAGTTAATCTGACATGATCTGGATCATTGACTCTTATCTTTTTTCCATTATTTTCGACATCAATATATTCAAAGGATAAATTTTCTCTTTGAAAGACAAATAAAAATTTATCAACTTCATAAGGCAAAACAATTGGTTTTTTCGTTGACCAATCTATATTATTATTCAACTTATCAGATACAAATTGATTATACTTTCCTATCAGACTTATCCTTATATCATCTTGAAAACTATTTGGAATATAGTCAATCAATGAGGCTATAATATGTGGATTATTTCCTAATCTATCGAATAGCAAATTATAGTCACCAATTGACTTTAACACAAAATGAATTACTGTAGAATAATCTCCGCTAAAAAAATCAACTATATTATCTAGAACTCGTGGCACAAAATTAGTTGGTTCATTTCCATCAGCATTAACAAGAGCAAACAATAGTCTAATCTTTATATCATCATCAAATTGGCCTAAGACACATCCAATATAATTGGACAACATATAATAATCTCCTTCAGCTACCATATTTGTATTTAATCGTTCTATGATTTCTACCAATTGACTTCTGTGATATGCAATATCCTGATAGCCCACAAATTTATCAAAACTAAGATTACTATAAGCATAAATTTTAAAGGCTCCAAAATCATAAGTGGTATGGGGATTATCTTCACCAGTAAGGCAACTTGGCATATGATTAATAATAGGCTTCCTTACTACGTAAACTCCATTTTCTTTATCTGATTTAAATATTGAGCTGATGTCTCTTTCTTGAACTTCTTCACAACCTATAACAAGCTCATTATCTACGTGATATGATATATTTTCAATAGCCTTATAAATCATGCTTTCTGAATTTGTAACCTGTACTATTTGGTTAGGTATCGAAAAGTCATGACAAAGTAACCATCCCTTGATAATAAGTGCATTTAACTTTTGATTATGATTCGCCAATAAATCTTCGTCTTCAGCTAGACACTCAGTAACCTCCGAGTTAGACTTCTTATCACCTTGTATCAGATCAGGAGGATTACAGCATATATATTTAATTTTAATTTGATTCGCAATGACATTAATCACATCCCGCTGTATCTCATAGACATCATTTATAGAACTAATGGAAAAGTAATCTATGTAATCCTGAATCGAAATTTTAAAATCACTATTATTAAAACAATAAACGGTACTCTCAGGTAAGTTACTATAAAATTTTAGTCCTGAATAAATACCATTCTTATCTGAGATGCGGGCAAATATTAAATATTGGGCACCCGTCGGTACTTCATCAGAAATAATCCTATTCATGTATTCATCTATCTCCTCTTCATACACTGAACTATGCAAATAGAGTCCTACATCATAAAATTTAAAATCTAAAAAAACACTACCTGCCAGCTCATTTACATCATTCTGCAGCTCAATTATTGGATCCATTTCTGTCTCATAATCCATCCTCTCTATACCAGTAAGATCAGATAACAACACATAATTATCCTGCCCCGCTACCTGACTTGACAACAATGAAATAAGACATAATAATGAGATCGCTATTTGCGTATATAGTTTCATACTTATTGTATTCAGGTTTAATTAAATATTCTGCAAAGTGATTCTTAAGGTCTTGCTGATCTCGCTAAAGCGTCCATCGCTGTGAATGGCTAATACCTTGTACATGTAAGTCTTACCAGTATACACAGAGACATCATCATAGTGATTCTGAACTGACTGTAGCTGGTCCTGAGGATAGACATCTATGTAGTCTATGAATGCTTTACCTTCAGTACTTCTATAGATCTGAAAGTAGAGTAGATCATCTGTATGCTTATAATTCCAATCAAGCTGAGCATACACCGTATTTGTCCAGTACTGGTTTTTCTTGAATGATAAAAATGAGATGACTTCACTCGTGGACAATAGGAACAAATTATCATATTCGCTCTGAGTGATGATTCTAAAATCTACAAGTATTTGCAGAGATGCAAGATCAGGCGGATTACTTGGACCAGTGGCATTGATAACATTTGTGATTGCTGAGTAAGCTTCTGGCTGAGCCTCGATGCCAATAGATGGATATCCTGGATTTAGTTTAAAATTATCTATGCTGCCAACAAATCTTGAAACATATGGCTTGATGCTAACTCGCTTAGAATAAGACCTATTCTGTGCTTCATCAAATGCAACAATACGATAATCTAATGCTCTGGAATCAGGATAATCTATATCCGCATATCTGGCTTGCTCATAAGGTAATGAACCATCAGTAATCATATACCCACTTTGAGCAATCGCTGGGATCGTCAGTATTGTCCTCCACTCAGGTGACTCATATGACTTGCGCTGTATCTCGTGATAGCTTACATCATCAGACACACTAAATGACCATCCTATAAGATTACCTGTTTGCCTGCCTTCTGCCAGGCTGATGAGTGGCTTAGAGGGAGCCAGACGGTCTGAAATGATTTCAGTGACACATTGACTTTGATTGGATTCATTTCCTCTATGATCGATAGAAGATATGGTAAAACAAATGCTGTCTGCTAATATATCAGATGGATAATCATATCTAAAAACAGTCTCTTGTATGATATCATTAGCAACCATATGTGTTATCCCGACTTCATCTAACTGTGCATAGATCAAGTAACCTTCTAAATCTGGGGTTCGTAATGGGGACCACGTGAGTTCAAACTGGTTCTTATCTGATACTCGGACTCTTAAGCCTTTAGGTACTGGAGGTGCGTACACATCTACGATCTGAGCAAATTCTGCATAGGACTCATGTTCCTTACCAAATTGATCAACTAAACTGACAATATAGAATGCACTATTCAGTGGATTAGAGTCAGCATAGTCCGTCGCAGTGATTAGGTTTTGATTCAGCTTAGTAAAGCCCTTAGTCGCATGTTCTGATCTATATACATTGTAGCCCTCTACATAAGCAATAGTTGATGCGGGTGCTGTATTCCAACTAAGCTGCACTTCACTGACTGCTGTAGATGGTACCGTATGATCAGCACTAGACCCATCATTGACAGTGACAATAGGTGCGATACCAGTGAGATGTGGGATCGCCTCCACTATTACTATATCAGATAGCTTTCCAGGAATTCCAAATATCGTTTGTCCTTGTAATTTATATTCATACGTCACGCCTGATACAACTGTCGGATCTTGATAGGTAAATGTCTGAGTTAATTGATCGCCAGATTCAAAAAATACATAGGGGCTGTTAGTAATCTTGCTAAAGCTCCCGCCACCGGTAGCTTCTCGTCGGAGAATGTCGTAGGCATAATAGTCCTTAGATATCTCTGATATATCCCACTCAAGCTTCACTACACCTAACTCTGAATAACCAGTTACAATTCCAAAATCGCTGAATGAGGCATCAAGATCAGTAGATAACGTGATGACATCTTTAATCTCTGTACCAATAATCTCAAGCCTATATATATACGTTGTATTGGCAACTGCTGATTGATCTTCATAGCCTAATGCCATCTTTTGTGCCATTCCATAATCCTGAAAAGCTACCGCCATTCCATACTGTAATCGTTCTAAATTATCTTGGGTGGACTGAAACGCGTCTGCCAAATTAGGTGTATTGGAAATACTAGGATTACTGTAGTAAATAAAATGTTCTGCAGCAAGACCTAAGTCATCAGAGGCATCACCAACCACCCCTAAATCCTCCTGCCATAGTATGTCACCCATAGCTACTGGGTATAATCCTGAAGCTAAAACTACTGCAGTAGAGGCTAATTGATCTAATGGTGTATCAATGCCATTTTGTGACTTTACGTACCGAGTAATCTTATATCCATTATCAATACCTGACTGAAACACGTTAGGATTGTCTGGTACCCAGAGTAACCGAATATTAGTCGAGTTACTATTTACTTTGGCTCCGATAAGAGAGATATCTCTTTCTAAAGTAGTGCTTGACTGAGCCATCACTAATATGTAATACATGCTCATCCATATCGCATAAAATAATCGAGTCATAACAAAAATTAAAATTGGTGATTAATGTTGTATTCGAATGATTGCCCTCCAGGGATCTGATATTTTAAGTTGATCCGGTATATCCCGCTAGGTAAATCTTGAAAATTATCGATTTCACATCCATCATCGAAACCAAAACCTCCATCTAAATCGCTGTCGCATTCAGTAGGAACTCCTTGGCTTGAATCCCCACATATTTCCGTGACACAATCATCAATTAATGCTCTTAAATCAGAATGCAGATTTCTGTAATTACTCTCATACCCAACTCTCAATGCTTTTATCCTAAATATAAAATCAGGGACTTCATAGCCGACTAAGAATTCTGCTACCTCATTAAAACATAAAAAACATTTATCAAATTGATCGAATTGCTCTAAAAAATCTCGCTCTACAGAATGTCCGATATTTAAATTCACATCTAACAGCTCTCTATTCTTAACAGTAAATATATGTTCATCACTGAGACTATACCAATCACTTGTAGAATTATAGCTATCTTCTAATTCTTGGACAACCTGTTCGAATGAATCATAAGCAGACACACCAAATCGGATCGTATGTAATACTTCCCTTTCTCCAGAAGCTGTAACTCTAACTACCTGAAATAAATATTTCTCTTCACTAAGAGCTTCGGATGGAAGCTGGTATTCTATTTTATTATTAGAGATATTATAATTAATCGGTATCTCAATTTCACTGACCGGATATGTACTTCCACCTAAGGTTGCAATTAAAGCATTTGGATTTAGTCTGCCTTGACTTTTTAATATTCCAATAACTTCTTGCCCTTCAAATAGATACCGCTGTCCTGCATTTAATTCTATAAAATTATTCTGAAATTGATCTTTGTAATAATAGTCCATTTCATTAAAAGGATAAGCATACTTTACATTTGATGCTGGTATATTTTCGATTCTCTCACCTGTAGTAAATGTGACATATTTTGATTGAATACCCCCTGGCACAGGGCTTCCATCTTGATATAATTTTACATTAACCGTAATCGTAACTTCATTACTTTCTGGGAATGAGGTATATGGGAAGATTTTAAGACTCATCTTGTCATCCGACACTTCGGTGTAAGCGGATATACCTCCACTGATCTCGACAGATTCAAAATCAACCCTAAAAGTAGAAGTCCCTCCGCTGAAGTTAGCCATAGTGAAATTCTGACCTAATGGAAAATTAAAATAGGCGGTAGGTTGAGCGACAACAGAGACATCCAGCTCATGATCGCCTGGCGTGATGGCCGATACTACCTCTGCTCCAAATACTGCTGCAGGGGTATCACCTTGTAATACACAGGTCTCACCTAAAGTTAGGGTCAAAGATTTCCGTACGACTAGTGGACCGACCTGAGCTCTAACACCTACTGTGGCATCAGCAAAGAAAGGATTAGGCATCTGGGCCTGAATCAAAGCAGCGACTCCTGCTGATAATATATTCACACCAAATACACTCAACGTCCCTTCTAATAAAGCATATAACTGACCAGTCGCATACCATCCATTAATGCCTATTTCTTCGCCTGCATTGGGTCCATTGCTACAAGATACTCCTTGATAGTTGCGCAGCATGACATCAAACCCTGCGATAGCATGTACATCCACTTGCACAAGACCATCGACCCCAATGCCACCATCGATTTCTAATTTAGCTCCTGCTACCATTCCCTGACCTGAAGTCATTAGAGATTCATTTCTGGATGCAGTGTAAGCAAGATCAAGCACTTGTTGTGGGACATCAGACATAGGATCAGTATCTGTTCCCACTTGGAAGTATGCTGTTGCTCTGATCGGTGGTACTGGGGCTATGTCAATAGTAATAGCCGCAGGATCAACTACACCTGGTTTACCTAACTTAATATACCATTCATTAGGTGCGAAGTGAATTTTACCATCTACGAGCTTACCGTCATTATTCATGCCAGATGATCCATAGATTAATGGCGTATTCAGATAAGCTGCTAAATCGCCTGTGAATTTATTTTGCCCAAAATCCATTCGGAATGCCGCATAGGCAGCCAGTGGAATTTTCTTACCAGGCATGCCTGGCACTGTAGGTGCATTTGGATTAGAAGGCGCGGGACCTGATGGTAAGTCATTGTTAAGGTCAGCTAAGAATTGAACTGTTCCATCTAAGTATAACTTTTGTATTGACGTTCCGCTGAATTCAGCTCCGATGCCAATTGTCCCATTGACTAATCTCTCATTAGCTGCTTTAAACTGTGCTATCCCCTTTATACCGAAGCTGATATCAGCTTGATATGCATAGACACCAGATGTCAGTGATTCACCAGGAGAGCTGATGAGCGTCCCAGCGTTAGAATTTGGTGGTGAGAGTAAATCATCTACGTTAACAGCAGTGTTATCATAAGTCATATTGCGATATAGCCCTAGGCCTAAGCCGTTGAATTGAATAGGGCCAGCAGGAATATCTACAGGAAGACTGGATAGTACGTCAACATAGAAGTATTTATCTCCATTGGGCATGCTGCCGAATTGCCCAATCCCTGATACTGTGATATCAGCAACTGCATTAAGCTCTACCTCAAATCCACCTCGCACAAAATTGCCCCACATGGGATCATTATTATTCTCCCATGCTAATTCTCCCCTAATGTGAGCTATTGTACCAATAGGTGCATCTATGCCTAAACCATGCATCTCGAAGCGGTCAAACAACCATCTCTGTCGCCCACCAGCTTGATTCATTCTGCCAACAATACCGAATGCGCCCTCGGCTGATATAGACATATCCTCATCACCATTCTCATTAAGAACTAATAATAAATTAAAGTCTATGCCTGTCTCTAATGGGTCATTAACTTCAGCAACATCGATATCATCGAGGGTAATACTAAAGCCTCCAATCGAACCACCTAAATTACCATCAGTATCCCAAATACCAGCATTAAGGTAAGGTGCTCTATTCTGCAGTTTCAATCCTTCGAATTTCACATCAGGTATGCTCAACTCTGCAAATCCAGAAGCTGATGTCAGACCTGCATCGAATGCCACACCTCCATTTAAATAAGCTGTGGTATGAAACCCTAATTCATCTTTTGATATGGTAATCTCACTATTAGTGAGTGATAATTCTGCTTTGAATAATTCAGAATAGCGAGTTCCATTTATTCCCCCTACGGTAAATTCATAAATATCATCAGGGTAGATATCTGCTGTGTAAGTTAAAGGTTCATTAAGGATTGGTAATTGTATTTCTCCTCCGAAACTTGTCCCAGCAAAATTATTTTGAATGACTTCTAATTGAAAATTATTTACAGAAAACGCCCAACCATTTAAGTTACCTTCTCCTATGGAAATTAAGTCTACATTTGGATTTCCACCTGCTCCTCCTCTACCAGTAAATCCTGTATCGTCTATGATCGCTAAGTCTACATTAATTATAAATTCTGACATGCCTTCTCCTACATCACCTGTAAAATCTCCAGGTATTGTGGCTTCTAAACCCTGCACATAGAATCCCTCCCACTCATTCTCTAAAGTGTTAGAAACAGGATTTAAAAAAGGAGATTCATATCCAAAAATGACTCCATTAGGGTCAGTAAGAGCCGTACTAAAGTCCAAGACAATATGCTCTGCTCTCCACGTGACAGTTTCATACTTTGTTAATACGAAAGGTTCACTGGCACTAAAGCCAATATGGAAATCATTCCAATTATCAATTTGTAGGTCTACTTCTAAGCGGTAGTGCTCTTCTTGATTAACAGTCCCATCAGGGTTAACCATTTTAACAAAATCTGGGCAAAACTCTACTTCAGATTCTACTCTGATGGATTGAAATCCTTCGCAATTCCAAGTCACATAGGTGCCCTTATCTGGATCTGAATTTGTCAATAAATGCAGAGCAGCCGCATTATTAAGCCGTATCGTGTAATCCTCTGCAAGCGACAACTTTGAGTCTAACTCAGATTCAAATCCTCCAGGACCGAAAACTAAATTTTCACCTCGAAAGATGATATCCTGTCCATTCTTCGTGTCTTCTATAACAATCGCTGCTGTAATCCTGGCTCCAAGCAAGGCGGATATTTCAATCTTTTCCAGAATGATATTATATGGCTTAGAACTATTTTGATTGAATAGCGAGATGGGTAAAGTCAATACATCACCGTTCATGCTTTTAAGCCTCTTTGACTTCTCAGCTATATCTCGTTCATAGTAGACTCGATCTACTCCATTAATTAAATATCCATTTTTATTAAAGGACTCATTGAATAAATGTATGGTTTCCTTTATGCCGCTTTTCTTTGTAGAAACAACGACACTTGGCTGAAATCGATCAGATACATCGACTCGAAATACCTCAGCTAATTCTGAATTAAGTTCCGTCGTCAGTTCCTCATCTGATACATATGATAATACTGGATCACTAGATGATCTAAAGTTTCCAGTCTCTGTTAAATCTCCAGCTGCAATTAATGCTAATTGCGCAATAATCCATTCATTAAACTTTTCTGAATCAGTAGAGTATAAATTAAGTTCGTAGCCAGTCCATAGTGATATCTGATAAAGAATAATTTCTATATAATTGGATGGAAGCGATGTCGCTCCACTTAGCGCTATATTTAACTGAGTCAACTCTACATCACAATTATAAAGATCTACGTGATGAGACTCTAATTGAATAATCTCAGGTACCCGTTCAATTTGATTTTGGATTAATGAAGGAGCTTCTATAAAGTGTTCGGACAACCCCTCGCTAAAGTATTTAAAGTCTGGCGCATCACCTTTAATTAGAGTTTCTGGTATACCTAAAGCAGCGTCGTTTATAATGCCATCCATGTCCGTTCTTATACTATCGCACTCAATTGATTTGGTAGAAATGAGTCCATTAATTTCACTCGTCAGATTAGTAGCCGCTGAAGAAATAGAAGCTGTAAGACTGCCAATATTCTCATTAACATAATTTAAAGCATCTTGATTGACTTCTGGATCTTCCTCTGTTTCAGCAGGGGGCGGTGGTGGTGGCAAACATATTTCAGCCCCACCTCCAGGAAAAAGTAAGCTTTTCTTATTGGTAACGTACTGCGTAGCTAATAATCCTGAAGCTTCAGTTGCATCACCTTCTACGACTCCTCGTACTATTTCATTGCATCCATTAAAGAATAATGCTTCAGTGATATTAAGCTCTACCATAAAGCCTCCAAATGGTAAATGCAAAATCGCTTTATCACCTGGCAAGACCTCAAGATCAAGTCCACGAAAGCTATAGCTTGTATTTAGCTGAACTGGAGTTTCACTCATATCTCCTGGACAGTCTGATTCGAATGCTGCTGCACCACATGTTGCAGCAGGGTAAGGCACATAAGGATTAATATCTACGATGACAGGTTTTTTACAAGCCTCATCATCTACTAAAATAATGGCAACTAATTCATACTGTACTGCCTGTCCTTGGTCTTCATATTCCATCAACTGTCCGTCAACAATCATCGTCCAGGTGTTCAAGTCCACATCAGAAATAATCTGACTACTGTTAAGTAGTATATCATTACTAAGCATATTTGCCAATCCACTAACATCAGGCAATTTGCTATATAGCTCTATTTGAATTTTTGAAATATTTGAATCATTTACATACTGTATTATATCAGTTTCAGAATCAGCCAAACTAACAATGACTGAGCCATCAGCCATATAAGCTGCATTTAGAGAAATATTTTGAATAGAGAGACTATTATTTGCTGCGAGATTTTGTGAAAATATCTTCAAGAAAAGTAACAGAAAAAATATATTCTTGATGTTATTAATGTGCATAGGAATCATATTAAATTGTATGACAATTAGATTTTTTGTAACCAAACTTTAGCTTAATAAATGTTTATTAGTTAGTTAGAGCAACCTTCTAATATGACCTCAAATGTTGCTGATTTTTTTACTTCAAATTTAGGCATGAGTATTACCTCAGTTTTAGCGTTATAAATAGCTTCACTATTTTCATGTATCACATTAGATGCGTTAATACGAGTTCCTGCTTTAATATGCTGACTATCATTTAAGATATCATCAGACTGATAGCTTAGGAATCTAAAATCTGGACATGCTTTAATTGCACAATTGTTAGATAGACAGTAATTGAAATTTAGATGATTCACATCTTCAATTCTGACACTCTCCCCATCTACAATGGACTCTAGAAAGGAAGAAAAATAGTCTTGTGAAGCATCTTTAATGATCACAGAAAAACAATCCTGAGTGGCGTCAGACTTAAATCGTATCGTCCCGATGAGGACAAATTCATTTGTCAATACATACCCATCAGTCGTTGGGCACTCTATATTATAACTTATCTGATTGGCTTTAGAGCCTGTCAGCGTATTAGGAGAAAATACATATGGTCGCTTATTCTCATTGAATTCAAATCCAGAAAAAACGCCTTCTTGCACCAATTCCAAAGAGTTTTCAATTATTCCTGCCAGACCTAATACAATACGATAGTTTTGATTTTTAATTTCAATATTCTCTTCGTCGGCACTACGGACATAGAATGATAACTCAACTTGTATACAATCATTTATGCATACGACATTGGATAACTCTGTTTTAGTAACTACTTGAGCAAGACTGGCAGTGAGCCAAGAGGTTGCAACAAAAATAAGTAATATCAGTTTTTTCATTCTAAGGTTATTTAATTTTTTGTACTCTATTAGAAATTCCATTATTATTTTTCCATAGAATCTTATCAGCACCATTAATATCAGCATCTAAATTGGTATCAGCTGCATGATAGAGCCCAAATAGTCCATTACTATTTTGCCACGATATTTTATCGATGCCATTTATATCAGAAGCGAAATCATCAGTAATTTGATCAACGTCTCCACTATACATTACCCAAGTCCCATTACTCATGAGCTTCTGTCCAAAAGACACTTGCTCTACATAAGAATCTTGTATTGAAAAATCATAGGAAGCAGAATTTGTATCATCAAATTTAATTTTATTTGGTGTCATAACCGCCATGTGATTTCTATGCTCAACCACAACATATAATCCACTTTTAGGTACGGGAACTTGATTCAAAGCACTGCATCCGCTTGGAAATATTATTTGACCATCCTTATTGAGCAGTGCAACTTCTCTTAGAATTATAGATTTTGGACTGATATTCGTTCTGTATCCGATAAGTAACCAATCAACAATATCTGGTGTATATATTTCATTTGACAATGCTAATGAAACTGATGAAAAACTACCTCTATAACCCCATGGCTCATGAGTGTAAGCAAGCGAAATAGGTGTAGGAACATATAAAGAACTTAAAGGCGTCTGGCCTGGTAAATACCCATCCTTATTTAGTACTCTAGTCATATCCCCTGTAGCCACATTATAAGCACCCTCAAGAAATACTTTCAACTTAATTTGGGAGACACAACCACTTTCTTCGACTCCTGAATCTAAGACTTCAATATTTTCAATACGGCTTTCGCAACCCATTCCATTGATAACAGTAGCACTATAGATTCCTGCACAAATATCTTCGAAAAGAAAGGATAATGAGCCACTTGTTATAGAGCCTGACATTCCATTATCAAACAAAATACTATAAGGTGAAAAATCATCGCCAGTAACAACCTCGATACTGCCATCACAATCAAAATCACTTGTGTTATGAACAACAAGTATATCATAAGATGCAAGTAAGGGCAGATGCAGTAATGAAATAATCAATATAGATAATTCTCTCATTGGTGAATATTGTTTTATAATCACAAGACAGAAATATGATCTCTATATAATGGCTTAGAGACAAATAAAATAAATATCGCTGATACTTATCCTTACAGCTAATAAAAATAAAAAGGCACAAAAACTATTATTCTTGCCGTTGTAGAATTAATAAGTGGACAGATTTTATGCTTTCTTTCTGCGATTAATATCTAAATAATAAAATACTATGATCATTAAGACGATAAACCCAAAAGCAATCCATACCCAATATCTATAGTTTGGTGTAAAAATTACGTCATCTCCTATCAGTATAAAGCCCGACCAATAATATGGATGAGCATCCATAATAGAAGTTGTGTTTGTAATATACTCCTTCTTAGATTGATGTAGCGATGACTGAATGGATTGGCCTTCAGACAGGTATTGATAAAAGGTTTGCATTAAGCTAATTGTTGCATTATCATTTACGTTCCAAAGGCTAGTGATAACACTTTGTGCACCACTAGCTATAAATGCCCGCGCTAAACTCATAACTCCTTCCCCTCTTTGTATTTGTCCCTTCCCAGTCTCACAAGCACTTAAGACGACAAGATCTAAATTATGGGGCAAATTGTATATTTCATATGTGCTGATAGACTGATCTGAGAAAAATATTCGACTTTCCATAGGAAGTGAATCATTACAAGATGCATGAGTAGCTAAGTGCGCTATATTAATATCCTTAATATCAGACTGAAATTGGCCCTTAGTCGCCAATGAATCCAAATAGACCTCCCCCTTATAGATTTGGTCGATCAATAATACTTCATCGATATTGTTAATTAACTTCTCTAAAGAAGCTGCCTTCATAGTCTCCTCAGAGAAACTTGGAGCAAAAGAAGATAGACCGTTACCACCAGAGCTACCACTCCCATTCAATAATAGGCTTGAGTAATGATAGGAGATAGAATAATCCTTAGCCAAATAGCTTAATCTATCATAACGATTAATTTCTTTAGAAACAGGTTTATCGGTTAAAAGTGCATCAAATGAAATGGTATACAAGATATCATCGGGAACGATGACTAAGCTATTGACCTGAGATAAAATTTCTTTAAGAATATCACGGAGTAAAAAATCAAATAATTCGCTTGCAATTTCAATATAATCGATATAGCTATCCAAATTAATTAATGAGGTATGCAACCGAAACGCCTTGACTGCATCATAAAAATCGGGGCCTATCTCTTTTTGATATACCTTTAATATATTGTTACAGATTACAAATGAATATAATACTGTATCAGCAATAAAATATTCTATTAAAGCATCGTTGTGTTGATTGAGCTCAAGTTTCAAATCGTCTATTGAAGAAGATTCACTTTTATACTGATCATATA
>Ga0114953_1002106_pt1 | contig 14023 bp, 5 predicted proteins | sample SidtaG_FD_87298 | JGI IMG/M metagenome (GOLD analysis project Ga0114953, IMG submission 87298) | Marine algal microbial communities from Sidmouth, United Kingdom - Sidmouth_Male2 metaG | ecosystem: Host-associated > Algae > Red algae > Unclassified | place: Sidmouth, United Kingdom | collected...
GGGGGGGGCGGGGCGAGGCGGGGGGGGCCGGGGGGGCGCGGCGCGGGGGGGGTCCCGGTCGGCTCGCCCCGACGCCCGCGGTGGCCCCCCCGGGCGGCTGGGGGGGGGGGGCGCCTACCCCCCCCCCCGCCCGACCACGGGGCCTTTATGGGCTCCCCGGCGGCGGGCCCGTCGCCGCTGCCGCGGCAGCCCTATGGCACCCCGCTGGGGGGTCAGCAGCACCCCCACTCGTCCCCGCCGGGCGGGCCCGGCGCGTCCCCGCAGCGCCCCCCCCTCGGCGGCCCGCCCGTGGCCACCCTGGCGGCGGCCGCACCGGCGGGGGGGGCCTTGCCGCCACGGGACGGCGCCGGCGGACCCGTCTGGGCCCCGGCCGGCGCCTTTACCGCTGCCGTGACGGGCGCCGCCGCCGCCGCGGCGGGGGGCGGGCGCCTCGCCGACGCCCTCGGGGGGGACGGGGGGGGGGGGGGCGGCCCCCCCGGCGGGGGGCCATGGGGCGGCCGGGGCAGGGGGGAGGGGCCGGCGCCGGGGGAGCCCATAAGGGCCCCGGGGTGGGGGGGGGGGGGGGGGTAGGCGCCGCCCCCAGCGAGCGGCGACGGGTGGCCACCGTGCGGCACGGGGTGGGCCTGCGGTGACCGCCGCGGGTCTGCGCCCTGCTGCTCCACCTGCGCTTGCGCCGCCGCCGCCGCCGCCGCCGCCGCCGCCTGCTGTTGGTACAGGTACAGCTGGTACTGCTGCTCCTCGTACTGCTGTTGCGTCATACTCGGCGTTGGGGGTTGGGGGTAGGCCATGCCCGCCGTCGCTTGGAGCGCCGCGGGGTCCGCGCCCGGCTGCGGCGCGCCGGGCGGGTGGTGGCCGGGCGGGTAGTTGCCGGCGGCGGCGTAGAGTGGTTGCTCGCCCGCCGTCGGCGGCGGGCCGACCGCGCCGCCCATGGGCCCGTGGCCGCCGAGCAGCTGCGCGTCAACCGACCCCAGGGGGCTCCTCCCGTAGGGGTCCCCACCGACGGCACCGCCACCGCCGCCGCCGCTGCCGCCGGCAGCGACGCCCGGCCCGTACTGGAACGGGGGCCCCGCCGTTGCCGCCGTCACCTGCGACGGCGACGGCGGCACGCCCATCACGGCACGCACCGCCACTGGCGACGCGAGCGCGGCGGGGTCAAACGGCACGGGCGGGTTGGGGTGCAAGCCGCGGCTCTTCATAAACGCGAGCAGCTGCGTTGGGATCTCTTCGAGCACGCGGCTCGCAAGGACCTCGGGGTACTCGTGGAACTGGCGGTAGGGCACAAACTGCACAATGTCCCGCGCGGCGCCCGGCCCGAGCGGCTGGTCGTCCCCGTCGAGGAGGTTCATGTCGGAAAAGTCCGCCGCACCGACGCCGACAATCACGATCGAGAGGGGCAGGGCGGAGGCGTGGATGATCGCCTCCTTGGTCGCCGCCAAGTCGTTGAGCACCCCGTCCGTGACGATGAGGAGGATGGTGTACTTTTGGTCTTCCTGCGTCACGTTTGTGTTGGCATAGTTGGCCGCCGTGCGCACAATCTCGGCAAAGACCGTCGGGCCCGACAGGCGCACGTTGTAGAGCGTCTGTCGGTAGCTGTTGAGGATGCCCTCCACGCCGACGCACTCTGGGTTGATGCCCCCCGTCAGGGAAAAGCAATGCTGCGCCGTCCGATAGTCTGGGGGCAGCTTGGCGCCAAAGCCAAACGCCGGAAAGAGCTGATCCGAATCATAGTTGGCGAGGATGTCCCCGACCGCCCGCGTCGCCGCCTCGTACTCGTTGGGCCGCGCCGGGTCCCGGTAGTGGAGGGTGCCGGGCTGCCCTGGATCCCCATTGCTCGCCGTAAAGTCAATGGCCACGACCAAAGACACCTCGCACCCCCCAATGATGTAGTCGAGGAAGCTGTGCTCCTCCGTGACGACAACGCCGTGGACGAGCAGATCCCCCGTGGATTTGCCGCCCGCCGTCAGGGGCACCGACTTGACGCTCCGCAGGCGCCGCAGCGACAGCTCCACCGACCCCGCAATCGTCTCTGCTCCCGCCCGCTCGTACAGGATGTCGGCGCGGAGGGGCACGCCCTCGTCACAGCGGCACAGCTTTTCAAAACTCATCACGTGGCGGGGGAAGCGAAACTCCCCACGCGTCGACGTTGGCACGCCCACCTCTGACCGGTGGATGCGGAGCCAGTTGCCGTCCTCCAGTGCCCGCGACAGCACCAGGTGCGGGCGCGCCGAGGAGAAGAAGGACCGCTTCTTGAGGCGCGCCACCCCAAAGTCCAACTGCACCGTCTGCTTGAGCGCCGACACCTCCTCCGCGCGGATCGTGAGGAACCCGTTTTTGCCCGTCAGCCGCTGCGCGGCCGCCCCGCCCGACGGCCGCGCCGGCGCGCCCGCCGAGTTGGACCGCCCCGGCGGGGCGGCGGGCGCGACGCCGACCCCCCCCCCGGGCCCGCACCGCCGCTCGTTGCGGAGGGCGAGTTCCACCCGCTGCCCCGACGAGCGGACGAGCTCCGGCACGGTCAGCGACGCCCAGCCGATAAAGTCGTGGCGCGCCAAGTCCGTCGACGGCCCGTCCCGGTCGTACACCTCCACCCGCAGCCGCTGGGTGCGCTCAAAGTAGTAGCGGAGCTCGAGGGAGGTCACCCACTTGGGACACAAGTTGTCCTTGATCGTCTCGGTGGCGCCGAGGCGCACCCACCGGGCCGCCTCCGCGGGGGGGGCCGCGTACAGGGGGCCGGGCGGGCCCCCGCCGACGGGGCCACCGCCGCCGCGGGCGGGGGCGCTCGCGCCACGCCGCAGCAGGGCGCGGCCCGACGTGGCGGTGCGGCTGAGGACGCCGGCCGTGGACGAGCGGGCGGCGGCGGGGGGGGCGCCGCTGCCGCCGCCGCCGCCGCCGCCGCCGCCGCTCGCAAAGCTGCTCGACGCGTCGGTGCCGCCGACCGACGCAGACGGCCCGACGGCGTCAAAGTAGACGACCGCAAACGGGTCTGACTTGGTTAGCCAGTCCATATCACGCAGGTCCCGACCTTCAAGGTGCAGCAAGAGCCGCGTCTCACACACGTCGACCATGGTGGGCGGGTGTGGGGGCGCCGCCGACGCAAGTGGGATAGTAACGGTGCGGAAGAAAACAGAGACGGCGTCAAAGAGGCAACGCGGCGAGACGGGACGTCGGGGGTGCACGCGGGTGGGCCACCAGCAGCGAGCACGACCAGCCGGCACGGAGGGGGCGGCGCGGCCGACACGCGGAACGCCGCACAGCTCGAGGAGGGCCAGCCGACTAACCGAGTCACGCGCGGAGATGCGTTGTACAGGGGAGAGCACCGTCGACGGTGCGGTGGGGGGTGGTTGCACCAACAGCGGCCCCGCACGAGGCCCGCGAAGCGCTGCCGGTCGGGACCGACCTCGGGCAAACACGGACAGGCGTTGGCGCCAATGCGTGTTGGCCGAAACGAGGTGGGGTGGCGCACAGAGCTGCGTCGTGTGACGCTTTGGGGCCTCCTCGTACTTGGAAAACGTCGACGTGCACTGCTGTATCCTGACGAGGACTGAATCGTGCAAGTGCCGCCGCCTGCGAAGTGAGAACAAGGAAAAGCCAAAGCTGCACTGCTGGAAGCCCGCCACGCCCTCTGCACCGCCCTTTTCGCGACGGAACTAGAAAGTGCTTTTATTGGTAGATCTCGCCACGTGGATGTTTCTGGACCCCCCGTGGAACGACTGTGGAAGCCGTGTGAGCCATCCGTCCTTGCAACGTGTGGGTCAGTCGCAGCCAACAGGTACGGAAGGTTCGCCACACATTGGGTTCTGAAATCGGAACTTTCCGATGTCTGATTCTGTGTGCGTATTTCATGATGAAGTGGCACCAGTCTCGCGTAGTTGCTCGTCGCGAGGCTCGACGTCAAAGCGCGCGGCGCTCACGCCACCACCCGCACCCTCGGCCAAACGAGAAACGGTGGAGCCGTCTGGTGGTGTAGGCTCTCGCCTCTCGCCACCGGCGGGCCGGCTGCCAGCGGGGCGGTCGTCCCAGACTTGCCGCCGAGTAAGGTGACACGACGTGGCCCTTTTGGACCACCGTTCGACCGGCGTAGTCTTCCTCGTCCCGTTTGCTGCTAGGTCGCCACGCCCTCGTTCCCTCCTGCCCTTTTGTGACGCGCGCGGGGCCGTCGGGCGGTGTTGGGCCGACGTCGACCGTTGCGCATGGCGCGGAAGGATGGCGGAGGAGGCGGACGTAGGTACGTGGATGGCTCTGCGTCAGAGGCTTCCTCGGACGAGAAGCGTCGCCCTTCCGGCAACGGCAAGTACGAGGACTCGTCCGAGGAGGACGATGGCGCCGACGAGTTTGAGCAGGACGATTTCCTGGTAGGTGACGGTGATGATGAGGACGGTGGCGAAGGTGGTGGGGGAGGGAGTGACGATGACGGTGGCGGCCGTCGTCGCCGCTCGGACGGGGACGGGGACGGGAGCGAATCGGATTCGCGCCACGGTAAGCACCGACGGCGCAAGCGGCGCAAGCGGGCGTCGGAGGAGCCCGAGTTCCTCGAAGGCGACCACCTGCTGTTGCAGGAGCAGGGGGTGAAGCTACCGCGCCACAAGATGCGGCGCCTCCACCGCATCCGCGGCAACGAGTCGGCGGACGACGACGACCTCGGCCTGGACGACGGCCTCGGCGGAGACGGCGGGGCACCGCCCGCTCGTCAAGCCCTCAACGAGGACGTTGACGATGAGAGCGACGAGTTTGGCGACTTTATCGACGATGGGCCCCGGGGGGGGCCGTCACGCGGCGCCGGTGACGGCATTGCCGATGACGACGATGAGGACGAGGACGATGGGGGCCACGCGCGCAGCCGGCGCGCGCCGTCGGGCGGCGCTGGGGCGGGCCGCCGCGGCGCGCCCGCTGGGCGCGGCGTCGACGCGCACGCGGTGCAGGCGGCCATGGACATTTTCGGCGACTTGGAGGAGGTGGAGAACTACAAGGGCGGCGGCGCCGACCATGACGATGACGACGAGGACGACCGGGATTACGGGGACGGCTCGACGCCGCGCCGCTTTGACCGGGGTGCCGGCGGCCGTGGGGAGGGCGGGGACCCGCCCGCAGGCGGGCTCGCCACCGTCGATCCGGCGCTCGCGGCGGAGCGCTACATGACGCCCGCCGATGCGGCGGTGCGCTCCGCGGACCTACCGGAAGCTCTCCAGTCGCACTTTGGCACCAAGTCCCTCGCGACGGACCCCAAACCGTCGGATGCGGAGCTCCAAGAGGCGGCCGCGTGGGTGTACGAGCGGGCGTTTGCGTCGGATCCGCATTTTATCGTCAACTCCTACCCACAAGGCGATATGATTACCGCCGTTCGCAAGTGCCTCAGCTTCCTCACAGTCGACGGCTTTGACGTGCCGTACATTGCGGTGTACAAACGGGAGCACATCAGCCTTTTGATTTGGGACGCGTCGACGAGGCCGACGCCGCCGGACGTACCGGCCGGGTCCGCAGTCGCTGGCCCGTACGGCTTCAACGCCATCAACCGGGACGACGGCAGCGGGGAGGCCGAGTGGGGCTTTGAAGAGGAGCTGCTGCCGAGTGCGGGCTTTGACGACGCGGCCGGCGACTGGACGGGCTTGTGGCGGGTGTACGACTGGGCGGCCGCGTGGCGGCACCTGGTCGTCCGTCGCAAAGCGGTGAGCGCGGCGATTGAGTCGGCCTCGGCGGGGCTGCTCGGCGCGGAGCAAAAGACGGGCCTCCTCGACAGTGTCCGGCTGGCGGTGGAGGAGACGGAGATTGACGATGCGGAGCGGGCGCTGCGGCATGCCGCCGTTGTGGCGGCCCGTGCGTCGGGCGCCGCGGTCGAGCCAGACCTGGAGCGCCTCCACCTCGACGGCGACGTGGACGAGGACGGGGATGGGGGGGGCTCGGGCCGCCGCCGGGCGGTACGACAGCGGCGCCCTCGCCGGCAGGCGCGGCTTCATCTGCTCGGCAAAACCAAAGTCGGGGACTTTTCCCGCTCTTTTGCCATCAGCGCGGAGCAGCTGTGGGAGAACCTTGACAAGTTTGGGCCTGTCAACAAGCCCAAGAATCCGCTCGAGCAGCCACTGGCCGCGGCGACGTCGTTCAAGCGGCAGCGGGAGCTGACCCTCGCCTCATCGAGCATCCTGTCGGGCGCGCGAGACCTGCTCATTGAGGAGCTGGTCAACTATGCGCCGCTGGTAACAATCATTCGGCGGCAGCTGATGGAGGACGCGACGGTTTGGTCTGTGCCGTCGCTGCTGGCCACCGAAACGGTCGACGACACGCACCCGCTGCGGCCGTACGTGTCCATCGCGGCCATGCCGCTGCAGGCACTAGCAGCCACTCCGACGTTTGCGCTCATGGTACGCGCGGAGGAGCTTCACCTGACGACCGTCCATATTGTCTTTCGGGACGAGAAGCCGCCATCGCCGGACAAAGTCGCCGACGCCCGTGACGCGGCGCGGATGCGGGAGGAGGCGGCCCTCAATCGGACGGAAAAGTTGGCGGTCGCCAAAGAGACGGCCGCGGCGGACCCCTCCAACGCGGTTGCTCGCGCAGCAGTCGAGCAGATCCGTGACGAAATGGACGCGGCGGCGGATGAGGATGCGGAGCTGGACGCGGAGGACGCCGCGACCGAGCGTCGGGAGCTGTCGGCGTCGAGCCTGGAGTTGGTTACCCTGCTCCTCAACATGTATTCGGATGACAATGACGCGGATACTTCCAACTCCTCGGCTATGTGGCACGCGCAGCGGTCGCGGGTAATCACGGCTCTGTACGCACGTCTCGCGCGGCGCGTAGCGGAGGAGCTGCGTCTCCGCCTCGTACGTGACGCGGCGTCGGTGCTGCAGGAACGCCTGACATCGGCCGCTTCCCGGCGGCTGCTGGTTGGCCCCGTCAAGATCCAGGGTATCGCCGGCGCGCCTCGCGTCATGTCCCTGACCGTCACGCACGCGGTCGACGAGCCGCCGTCGGATTCCAACCGGGGGGTCATGCCGACGCCACAGGGCGGCCACGCGGCCGTCAAGCTGCCCACCCGTGGTGGCGGAGGCCCTACCACGAACACCCGTCGCGGCTTTGTTCCGCGTGTCACGTTTGCGTCGGTTGACAGCGACGGCCGGTACGTGGCATCGGGTGAGTTGAGCGGTGACTTCCTCCGCCGCCGCCGCGACGTTGCGCTAGAACCACCCGTTGAAGGGGGCCTTCTGAGTGCCATCCAGTTGTGCAAGCCTCACTACATTGTCGTCGGCATCGGCTCAGGTGGCAAGGACGCAGTTCGGTTGCGGGACGACTTGGTCCACATAGTCGCCAAACTGGTTCGCGATGGCGACTCGCACGGGCAAGCGCTCGCGACGGACGCGCCAGGCCTGCTGCGGAGCGCTCCTGCGCTCGACCACTCCGCCCCGGACCCCGTCTTTGCGCATGCCGAAACGCGCGTTGGCCTCGTGGACGATGCAGCCTCGCGGCTGTATGCAGAGACGACCTTTTGCCGGGTCGGCCTGCCGTCGATTGCGATTAGTCGGCCGCTCGTACGTCGGGGCGTTGGCCTCGCCCGCACGGCGGTCGAACCTCTTGACGTGCTCGCCGGCGTCGGCGCCGACCGGCTGGCGGCGCCTGCCTTTCGCCTCCATCCGCTCCACTACTTGGTGCCGGTGTCGGGCCGCATCGAAGCCATCCGTCGGGGGCTGGTTCGTGCCGTCGCTGCCACCGGCTTTGACGTCAACTCGGCGTTGTTGCGCACCAAACACCGCCGTGTCATCCTGCGGTTCGTGTCAGGCCTTGGGGAACGCAAGGCGGCCGGCTTTTGGGCGGCGCTCGACGCGAGTGACACGGGTGCGTCGGCGTCGGCGTCGGCGGAGAGCGGGGTGCTCTACTCGCGCCGCGACATTTTCGAGCGCAAACTGCTCGGTCGGCTTGTATTCATTTCTGCTGTCGGCTTCCTCCGAGTGCGGGAGCCGGAGATGCATCGTGGAGGCAGCCAAGCTGAGGCAATTGACAGTCGCCGTACGGCGCTGTCTCGGCGACCAAAGTCGGTCAAAGCGGACCGGCTGGAGGATCTCTTCGACCCGCTTGACGACAGCCGCGTCCATCCCGAAGAGTATCTCGTCGCCGTCAAGATTGCTGAGGAGGCGCTGCGGGATGATGAGACCGAGACGGACGTCCGACAAAAAGTGTCGGCCAAGCGCTCCGTCGCGGCGGTCATGGAGGCGCCGGGGGGTCTGTCTCAGCTGGACCTGGCGCAATACGCAGGGCACCTCAAGAAGGCCAAGCGTGGCGAGATGAAGCGCCTGCTGGAGCTCATCTGCGAGGAGCTTGGCTCCCATCAGACGTACAAGGACCCTCGGCAGCCGGCCAACTCGCCCGTGCAGGTGGCGGCAGTCGACCTGGCGGCCCCAACCGTGACGTACCTGCCCGGCCCCCGGGCGGTGTTTTACATCGCAACGGGGTTGGACCCCCGCCGGTATTGCGTCGGCGCCAAGGTCACCGCGTCGGACGTCCGGCTGACGGCGACGAAAAAGAGCGTCTCGGCGCAGCTGGAGGGCGGCGTGCGCGGCTTTTTGCGGCTGGAAAATGTGGCTGGGCATCGGCTGGAGGTACCCGAGCTGGAAGCCATGCTGCCGTCGGGCTCTTCTTTGACGTGTCGCATCCTCAACGTCCGGTACCGGGAGTTTGAGGCGGAGCTGATTTCCGTCCCAGAAGTTGTGCGCAAGCCCACCAACGTGAACATCCCAGGCTACCAAGAGCCGAACCACTCCTCCCACAAGTACATGGTCGCTTACGTTCCTCGGTCGGAGCGCCGCAAGGACATTGTGTTGGCAGGCGGCGGCCGCTCCGCGCGGACGCGGCGGCTGCCCCGCAAGGCCATCTCGCATCCGCTGTACCAGACCATTACGGGGGTCGAGGCCATGCGGGAGCTCGACCGCGAAGGCGAGTCCGGGGATGTCATTATCCGCCCGTCTGTGCGGAGTGTGGACAAGGTCATCTTCACGGCCAAGGTTGCCGACCAGCAGCCGTTTGTCAACGTTGAGGTGACGGAGGTGCGCGAGAAGGAGGGTGGTGACGTGACGGGCTATGCGGTTGGCCAGGAGCGCTTCCAAGACCTGGACGAAGTGCTCGGTCGTTACGTCCACGCGGTCGTCACCAATCTGGAGGAGGCCATGCGCCACAAAAAGTTTGTGCGCGGTGGCAAGGTCGACCTCGAGGCGGCGCTGCGGAAGGACCAATCGGACAACCCGGCTCTTCGGCCTTACCGGGTAGGTGCTTCATGGGAAGAGTCGTGCCGCCTGGTCCTGGCCTACATTCCCGGCTCCCGCACTATTGTCAAGGAGCTCATCACCGTGCTGCCCAACGGCTACCGTCTGCGCAGTGTGTTGCACCCCAACCTAGACCGCCTGTTTGACTGGTTCAAACGCAACATGGCGTCTGGTGGGCCACTGGCAGCACCGGCGGCAACGCGCACGCCGCTGGCCAACTACAGCCGCAGCGTGCGGTCCACGCCGATGATAGATGTGCCAGCCCCGCCGGTTGTGCCGCCATCTTTTCCACCCACGTCGCCGCACGTTCGGGCGTCTCACATGGGCGCCGGTCCGCCACCACCGCCGCCGGTCATGCCAGTACCCGTCACGGCCATGGCCAGCGCGCCGCCCGACAGGATGGCCCCCGGCGTCGGTGGCGGGGTAGCCAACGGCCAGGACGACTACGGCGGGCGGGAGTTTGCTCCTCGGGAGCGGGGACCTCCGTTTGGCGGGGACGGCATGTTCCGAGGCGGCGCACCGCCACCGCCGCCGCCGCCGCCGCAGGGCGGCGCCTACGATGACGGTTACGCGCGGCGTGGTGGCGGATTCAATGCCCCTGATGGCCGCGATGGTGGCGGTTTTGCGCCTAACTATGGCGGCGCCACTGGGGCGCCAGCGTTTGGCGGCGGCGGTGGTAACCGGGGGCGCTTTGATGGCCCCGCGCGTGGCGGCTTTGGCGGCGGTCCGGGTGGCGGCGTGCCCCCCCCCCCACCACCGCCACCACCGCCGCCGCCACCACCTCCCCCGATGGGGGCGCCAGGACCCTCCGCCGGGCGGGGCTTTGGTCCCGCTCGTGGCGGCGGCGGCTTTGGTGGGCCCCCGGTGCGCCTGCCGCCGGCGGGGCGCGGTGGCGACGGCGCAGCTGCGCAGCGCCGTGGGCAAATGCCCATCCCAGCGTGGCAAGCCAAGCTGCTGGCCCAGCAGGCGCAGCAGCAGCAACAATAATGAAGTGGGCGCGTTCATCGCTCTGGCTCTGCTGTCCGCAGTCCTTTTCTTTTCTTGACATTTCCTTTGGTGGACAGATGCCCGACCAGAGCGCCGTGCTGTTTGTGTCTGCGTATGCTTTTTCACCTCGCTTCCCGTGCTTTGTTCTCCTGGTGCATGCAATGCCCTACATGTGGGCGCGTACGGGCGCTGGTCACCCGCCGTCGCCGCTGCTGGTAGTGCGTTGCCTGTAGCATTCTATCCGTGGGTTACTTCTCCACTGTATTGGAGGCGCCACGCGCGAGGCAGGTCCTCGGCGGTGCGCACGAGCTGACATGGGTGTGGAGGCCACTGTTGAGCATCCTGCTTGAGGGGCAGGCCGGCGATGACGGATCCGGGCAGCTAGAGCTGTAGTACAACACCTGCACGTACACCCTCAGCTCGCCATGGCTTCACAAGACAGCCTAAGGAAACGACAACGGGCCCGGTAATTATCTGTACACTGCGCTCCGTCGTCCGCGGCTGACCGGCCGTCGCCCAGTTGGTGCCCATGAGGTAGTGGCATGTCCACCGCGTCATGTCCACACCCTGCCCTGGCATCGCAACTCATCCGTTGAACCTGCCGCGCTGCCTCACCGGCTCATTGTGCAAGTCCGCAGCTGCCACGCTTCTCCCGTCACCCCCTGTGGCGCCTCGAAGGAGTGCCCATCTCCATCATCAGGCAACCAAATGCACCTCCGTTCATTCCCTTGGGATCAGGCAAAGACGTGTCCGTCGTTTTCCTCCTTGTCTTGGCCGGGCAAGCATCTCCACGTGCAGTTCACCCCCCTCGGAAATCCGCTTGGCCATCTGCCCCGTCCCTGCCGCCCGCGCCGCCACCGCCGCCGCCACGGCCGTCGCTCACAAGCCCGTGGACTCAACCCGCACCACCACCGGTGCGACGGTCCGCAGCGACCGAATGTTGCTTGCGTCCGTCACCGCCGACGATTTTCGTTGCGGCCGTGCCGCGGCTGCCGCCGCGGCTGCCGCCTTTTCCTCTTGCACCGCCCGCTCGCGGGCGCCAAAGACGTCCACGAGGCTCTTCAGTTTGGCGCTGGGTGTGCCATCAACGGACGCCACCGCTTCGGTCTCGTCAGCTGCTGACCGCAACGGCTGCACCACCGCCGCTTCCTCCTCCTTCTTCTCAATGCGGGTGGTCATCTCCCCGACGCGACTGCTGGCACCGTCCGCAACGTCCAGCTGTTGCTGAACAATGACCTGCGCCTGCTCGTTGGTGGTGGGATCTGCGGTAGGGGTGTCCTCCTCGGCAGCAGCGTCGGTGGTGGCGGTGGCGGTAGGGGTATCCTCCACGGCAGCAGCATCGGTGATGGCGGCGGCGGTAGAGGTGACGTTAAGCTCACTAGGGACCACCTCAATGGATCCTGCCGACGACTCGTCCGGGACGGTCGCGTCGACATCGTCGGCAGACTGGTTGGGGAGCACCCGAGCGGTGACCTTGAGCTCTTTCCGCTTCCCGTCAGTCAAGGTTGTCCGACGCCGTCGCCGACCACCACCGATGCCGTCCTCCTCGGCGCCAATGTTGGCGTTGTGTGACTTGACGCGCCGGAGGGCGCGGAGACTACTACCCCCGCCACCATGGGCCGGCCGACTGGACGCGGTACGAAAACAGGAAGGGGACGACTTGGCTCCAGGGGCGCCACCGCCTCTGTCCTTGCTAGTCGAGGACCCCATGACCGGGACAGGCAGGGGGGAAGGCTTTGGAAGGGGAGGGGAGAGAATCTAACGGGGCAGCAGAGGGGACACCGAAGATCGTGCGGTGGGTGTGAAAGTGTTGCAAAAATGTGGGAGAGGGGTCTGGGAGATACACGGCACCTTGCGGTGTAGCGCTCGGCCGTCACGCAAGGACGGCACTGCGGTGCCACCCACAGCTGGCGCCCCAGGCAAGGTACACGCGCGCCAGTGTCCCCCTCCTGCGGGTACACTCCCTAGTCACGCACCCTGCTGTCCGCCTCAGCCTGACGGGGTGCTGCGTGCGGTCATCGGTTGGAGGCACTCGCACCGCTCGTGTGCGCGGAGATGCGCCCCGGCAGCAGCCGTTTTTAGACCAGGTGCGCGCGACAGCGCAGGCGCCGCGACATACGGCGGCCGGGGGGCGCTTGCTGCCCCAGACATGGCGATGTCGGAAACCGCGGGCAGACAGGCAGGCACGCGAGAAGCTTTCGGTCCGGCAGGGTGAGTCTGACGGTCACGGCTCGTGCGCACAGTTGGGTGCGGGGGTAGCTGGCTGGCGTCCACCCAGAAGGGGGCCAAGAGGGCCGCGCCAGACCAGCCGACCGCCAATCGCACAGCTCAGCGGGGTCGATGGTGGGCGTGGAGGGCCACCTCCCGCACCATCCGCTCCCTTCCGTTTTAAACATTGCCGCTGAGCCACGCACCGAGCCCGGCCCTCTGCCCCAGTCGACCGACCCTGGGGACCTCGTATGCCGGCTGTGGCGCTCCCGGCTGGCGCGGCGCGTCCGCACGGCGGATCTCAACGGTGGTGGGAATCACCGGCAGGTTTTGTGCCACAGGTCGGGTGGGGGCCGCGGCTGCGCCTGACGTTTGCCGGCCAAACGGCACACAGCATTGTCGACAGCCGCAGATGGGCAGCACGCCGACCACGCGTGGCAGAAGGTGAGGCGTGTGTCGCTGATCGCCCCAGCCATGGGACCTGGCACTCGCCGTTGCCGGCGACTGACGTGCGCCTCACAAGCCGCCAGGCGCAGCTGCAGGAACACTGCCATACCGCTTTGTCTGCAGACGACCCGCGAGGTGGCCACGGGTCGGCCAGCTGCCGGCGGTGGGTGCCCGAGGGCGCGGCGCAGGGGCCTGCGACATGAGCTGGTCGCCGAGCCAAGCAACGGTGATTTCGTTCTCGTCTTCGTGGCTCTCTCCAACCACGACCAGTCGGTAGTTGCTGGAATGGCACTCTGTCTACGCCTGGACTACAACGACTGGCACGCTACACGAGGTCGCACGGGGCGGGGAAGGGGATGGCGGCGGAACGTGTCGTCCCCAGGGTGTATCGGTACGTCAGATCCCATGGCGAGAGTACCGACTGGTGGCTCCAACAGCGCACCAATTCAGGTACAGGCATTATTCAGTTATATCCACTGCCATTTGTTTACACTGTCAGGATCGACTTATGCGAGCATCTGCCGACTTGCGGATCCGCAGCTATCGTACGAATCCAGTACTCCAACATGGAGAAAACAGTACGACTGGAAGGATTTAGAAGGATCTCGGCGAGAAAAAAATTCAATATTTGATTGACTTGGCACTAAACGTGATCACACTCACATGCCTCCCACCCCGCCTCTACGCTATCACTTCTCATCATCCCCCCCATTCGAGACCATATGAACCGTCTGGTCAATGGCCTCAACATCAGTCTCTGCCGTCAGCCAGCGCCGCACCGGCAGGACCTGTTCCTGGCCACTGAGGCCGTCCAACTCATGCTCCAGGGACGTATTGGCCATCATGGCCACCAAGTGAGACACATCCATGTGGGCCGGCTCGGCCACAACTTGGATGTCGCCCAGCTGGAGCCTCAGACGAGCAACTGCTTCAGTGGGCAGGCAATCCGCCTTTAACCAGCAGCGCACGATCTGGTCCCCAAGAATCTCATCCCACTCCAAGTAAATCGTTTTGTGTTGAATCAAGTACAAAAACCGGGTGGCAAGTGCGTTTTAATTTCACATTCCTCGATCTCTCGGGCTCTGTGGTGCCTCCGTGGTCCCGGTTATATCCACTGTGGATATAACCGGGACGGATATAAC
>Ga0114953_1002116_pt1 | contig 13987 bp, 2 predicted proteins | sample SidtaG_FD_87298 | JGI IMG/M metagenome (GOLD analysis project Ga0114953, IMG submission 87298) | Marine algal microbial communities from Sidmouth, United Kingdom - Sidmouth_Male2 metaG | ecosystem: Host-associated > Algae > Red algae > Unclassified | place: Sidmouth, United Kingdom | collected...
TCGCTTGGCGACTACGTCTGGTTCGACGCCAATCGTGACGGCATACAGGACGCGGACGAATCTGGCATTGCCGGTGTCCTCGTCGAACTGTTTGCCTCCGAGAACGGTGCGCCCGCCGCGCAGCCTTTGGCTTCCGGCACAACCCTGGCCGACGGCGCCTACGGCTTCACCACCCTTGACCCGGCGCTGAACTACTTCGTGAAGTTCACCGCTCCTGAAGGTCAGGCACTGACCATCTCCGGCGCCGGTAGCGACACCGAAGCTGACAGCAACCCTGATCCTGCAACCGGCTTGACCGCTGAGATCGACCTGGCTCCTGGCCAGGACGATCCGACCATCGATGCCGGCATCGTTGATCCACTGGCCGCCATTGGCAACTTCGTATGGTTTGATGCCAACGCCAACGGTGTCCAGGACGCTGACGAGGAGGGCATTGCGGGCGTAACCGTGAACCTCTGGACCGCCACCGCTGACGGAGCACCCGATACGCAGATCGACACCGTCGACACCGACGCTGACGGTTTCTACGGCTTCTCTGACCTTGATCCTGATGTTGACTACATCATCCAGGTAATTGCCGGCGACGACCGGATCGTGACGGTGACCAACGCCGGCGACGACCGGGCACTGGACAGCGACATTGCCCCCGACACTGGCCTGACCATTGCCGTGGACCTGGCTCCGGGTGAGAGCAATCTCACGCTGGACGCTGGTGTTCGGCCGGCTCCTGTTCGGATTGGTGACACGCTGTTCTTCGACGTCAACAGCAACGGCATCCAGGATGCCGATGAACCCGGCATTGGTGACTCGACTGTCGAGCTGCTGGAAGTGAACGCCGACGGCACCCCCGGTGCGGTCATCGAGGCAACCACGACGACGGACGATGGTCTTTACGAGTTCACCGTCATCCCTGGTGAGTACATTGTGAAGTTCACGACCGACGCTCCGTTCGAGTTCACTTCGGCCAATCAGGGCGAGGATGACGCTACGGACTCTGACGTAGATCCCGCAACCGGTTTGACCAGCGTGATCACCGTGACTTCGGGCAACGACGACCCAACCATCGACGCTGGTGTATTGCCAGTGGAGCCGGGAGTGTCAATCGAGAAGACCACCAACGGCAGCGATGCCGATGTGACTGGTCCGGTACTGACCGCCGGTCTGGACGTGACCTGGGTCTACACCGTCACCAACACTGGCGGCTGGGACCTCACCGACGTTGAGGTCGATGACGACCGTGAAGGTCGAATCTGTGTGATTCCGACGTTGAGCATTGGTCAGACCCAGACCTGCAGCAAATCGGGCACTGTCCAACCTGGCATCTATGTGAACAACGGTTCGGCCGGCGGTAACCCGGTTGATCCGGACGGCAACCCCGCCACGAACCCTGACGGTTCGCCGGTAGGTCGCCCAACCAGCACCGACCCATCGCGCTATGAAGGCACCCAGGTGTTTCCAACGACGGTGGTTCCGACCAACACGCCAGTACCGGCTACGCCTACCGCAACCCCGGTACCGCCAACGCCCACCCCGATCGTGATCGTGGTGACGCCTACGCCAGTACCACCGCCATTGGCGGTAACCGGTGCGTCAAGCAGTGATCTGGCATTGGTAGCCGGCGGTCTTGTCCTGATGGGCGGACTCCTGCTGATCACGGCTCGCCGTCGCTCCACGGTTGACGCGGAGTAGCCGAGTCACCGGTTGTTGAGGAAGCGGACCTCGTTCGCGACCGGAGATCAACCAACCTGAAACGAGAGGCTGCGGGTTCGCCCCGCAGCCTTTCGCCGTTTTCCCCTGTGGATAAACCCCAATCTTGTGGATAACGCGATTACTATTGCGCCCAGCACGTTTGCGTGCTTGCATTGCAAGGTCTGTCATAGAGGTAGCAGGCTTGGTTTCCCGTGTCTCAATTGAGATGCGGGCGACTTTGTGTTGGCTGCCAAACTTAGTTGGAGAAACAAAAATGAGCTCTACGGCTGTTTGGGTGAGGCGTGGTGAGCGGGGTTGGTGGCGTGTGGTTGCTGCTGTGGTCGCAACGGCAATGGTTGCCGTTGGTCTGATCGCGGTGCTTCCGTTGACCTCCTACGCGGATACGGCGAATGGGTCGCCGGATCCGGGAAGTCCCGGTGTGTTCCTGTACAACGCGGGGACCGATTCGTCGGGTACGCCCACGGTTGGGCCCCGTCCCGGCGGTGGACCATGCGATGGCACCGCTGGCGATGACCCCACCGGTCCGGCAATCACTGAGGCGGTAGCCGAGGGATTGCTGTACTTCATCGGTGACGTTCCTCAAGAAGTGGAGTCGTTCACCACCGGTGGTGCCGGCGAGAGCGACTTCAACTCCAGTCCGGATCCGGATGTAGCGGCAGTCAACACCGGTCTGACGACCGTCGACGACTACGGCTTCATCGGCAATACGGGTGACGATGCGTCCAACTATGACGCCGGTACCGGTGGTGAAATTCGCTTGTCGCTGGACGCAAATGACGATGAGCCGAATGCTCCTGCAGGACCGATCGACCTGATCATCCCTGACGGTGTGGCTGCGACCGGTCAGATCTCGGACACCTCTGGCGGCACGACGCTGAACCTTGATGGCGCCGAGATCTTCATCTTCGAAGATGCGGCGACCTCGGGTATGAGCATCACCCTTCTTGGTGATGGCGATCCGGTGACCATCATCATCGATGATTACCAGCGCAACCCGGATGCTGCGGGTGAGGCCGACGACACGCTCATCGCCATCGACCTGGACACCCTGGCGGGCTTCAATGGCAGCTACGTGGGCGAGATCGTCATCACCGATGATGACATTCCCACCTCCCCTCCTGGTCGAAGTGACTGCGACACCTCCCAGACCGCCAACGTGATCGATACTTCTCTGGAGATCGACGCGGTGGCCACCCGAACCGACACGGTTCTGCTTGGTGTACCCGCGGTGAACGTTGAGAAGGCCACCAACGGTTCAGACGCCGATGATGCGGCCTCTGCGGTGCCGGTGATCTCCGGTCAGACCGTCACGTGGACCTACGTGGTAACCAACACCGGAGAGGTTCCGCTCCTTGATGTAACGGTGGTCGATGACCAGCTTGCAGACGCGGACATCAGCTGTGCCAATGGCTCCAACGTCGTTCCGGGACCGGTCGCCCCGGGCGGAAGCTTCACCTGTGAGGCCACCGGCGTCGCAGGTGCAGCTGCGTACACGAACGTTTCGACCGTCACCGGTACGCCGCAAACCGCGGATGGTTCGCCAGCTCCGCAGGCCGAGGTCACCGACGCTGACCCGTCCAACTACACCCCCCAGACCCCGTCGATCACCATCGAAAAGGACACCAACGGCGTCCAGGCGGACCTCCCCGCTGACGCAGTGGCGCTCACCTTGGGTGAAGCCATCACCTGGACATATGTGGTGACCAACACCGGTCCCACCAATCTGATCAGCGCCGATGTCACTGACGACCAGGGTGTTGCAGTGACCTGTGTTGGTGGAAACCCCATTCCCCAGCTGGCACCCAACGCCAGTGTGATCTGCACCGGTTCTGGCACTGCTGAACTCACTGGGGCAACGCCATACGCCAACGTCGGCTCTGTTTCGGCCACGCCGGCTGATGCCTCCTTCGCCGCCATTGCTGGCGCGGCTGCGGTTAATGACGCCGATCCATCGCACTACGTGGTCAGCGTGAGTCCATCCATCGACATCGAGAAGTTCACCAACGGTGAGCAGGCCGACGATCCGACCGGACCACAAATCGTGGTCGGTGACACCGTGACCTGGACCTACGTCGTCACCAACACCGGTGATACGCCACTGACCAACATCACCGTCACCGACGACCAGATCGCCCCTGGCAGCATCAACTGCGGTGGCAGCAACATCGTCGCCGGACCGATCTCCAACGTGGCGCCAAACAACACATTCACCTGTGATGCAACCGGCGTGGCCACTTCTGGCCAGTACACCAACGTTTCGTCGGTTAGCGGTGTCCCATCGGACGCGGCGGGCGCCTCTCTGGGTCTGCCCAACGTGACCGACAGCGATCCGTCCAACTACATCGGCATCGTGGCTTCCATTCTCCTGCAGAAGAGCACAAACAGCCAGGACGCCGATACCGCCGCCGAGGCTGTCGTCCTGGAGATCGGTGACCCCATCACCTGGAACTACATCGTGACCAACAATGGTCCGGTGACGTTGGCCAACGTCATCGTTGTGGATGACCAGGGCGTAACCGTCTCTTGTGGCGAGGGCACCGGCAACGTCATCAATGACCTGGCTCCAAGCGAAACCGTCACCTGCAGCGGTGCGGGCACCGCCGAGTTCGGCAGCTACACCAACCTCGGTTCGGTCTCGGGTCAGCCCGTCAACGAGGACGGTCAGCCCGTGGGCGAACGCATCGATGACACCGATCCGTCCAACTACATCGCTGACGCCGACCCCGCCATCACGATTCAGAAGTCCACCAACGAGCAGGACGCTGACACTCCCACCGGTCCCACAATTGCGGTTGGCGACGTTGTCACCTGGATCTACGAAGTCACCAACACCGGCGACGTTCCACTGTCGAGTGTGACCGTGAATGATGATGATCCATCAGTGGTCATTGACTGCGGTGGTGGCAGCAACACCTTCACCACCGTCCTGGTACCCGGTGCCGTCACCCAGTGTGAAGCAACCGGCGTAGCCACTTCTGGTCAGTACGCCAATACCGGTGACGTGGTCGGTACCCCATCCGATGATGCGGGCACGCCTCTTCCCGGTGTCGGCGACGTAACGGCTGAGGATCCCTCGCACTACTTCGGTGGCGACCCTGGTCTTGACATTGAGAAGGCCACCAACGGCGTTGATGCCGACACTCCGGCTGACGCACCAGCCATCCTTGCGGGTGAAGCTGTGTCCTGGACCTACGTGGTCACCAATCCGGGCAACCAGACCCTTGTCAACGTTGAAGTTGCCGACAGCGACCCCGCCGTGATCGTCAGCTGTGGCCAGGGCACCGGAGCGATCATCAATTCGCTCGCACCCGGCGAAGAAGTCATCTGCAACGCCTCGGGCAGTGCGGTCGCCGACGGTCTCTACGCCAACATCGGCTCGGTTGTCGGCCAGCCGGTTGACGATGAGGGCAACCCCATCGGTGATCCACAAACCGATGAGGATCCATCGCACTACGTTGGTGCCGACCCCGTCCTGACACTCAAGAAGTTCGTCGACGGGGATGACGCCCAGGACGGCTCACCAATCACGGTGGATGAAGGGGACACCGTGACGTGGACCTACGTGGTCACCAATGAAGGCACCACCAACCTGATACGGCTGACCGTCGTTGACGATCAGGCCGTCAGCGTTGACTGTGGCAACGGAACGCCGAACATCGCGTCTCTGGCTGCTGGAGAAAGCGTTACCTGCGCCGCCACCGGTGAAGCAATCGCAGGTCCATACCGGAACCTCGGAACCGTCACTGGTACCCCCGCCGATGATGCGGGTGAGCCCCTCACCGATCCTGATGGCAACCGCCTTGATGATCTGGGCAGCGAAGACGAAGCCAACTACATCGGCGAGCCTCCAGCTCCCAATGGCAGCATTGGCGATCTCGTCTGGCTGGACGCCAACAACAACGCCGCATTCGACAGCGGCGAAGTTGGTATCGCCGGCGTTGAAGTGAACCTCGCCGGTCCTGGTGGCTTCACCTCGACGATGGTCACCGACAGCGACGGCTTCTACCAGTTCACCGACCTTGCGTTCGGTGACTACACCGTGACGGTCAATCCGGCGACTCTGCCCGCTGGCTACGTGCAGACTTTCGATGAGGATGCACCACTCGACAATGAGTCGACCACCACCTTGACCGAGCAGGCACCATCGGATCCCAACCAGGACTTCGGCTACGTGCCGCCGGTTCTGGGCTCCATTGGTGACACTGTTTGGTTCGACGCCAACGAAAATGGTGTTCTCGACTCCGGCGAGTCCGGCATTGAAGATGTCACCATCACCATCACCGACTCGTCCGGCGCCACCCAGACCGCAACGACCGACGCGAACGGCCAGTACCTCTTTACCGAACTGCCGTTTGACACCTACACCGTGACGGTGGATCAAAGCACGCTGCCTGCGGGATTCGTGCCGACCTTCGATGATGATGCGCCATTCGATGGTGAGTCAACGACCACCCTGACTGCTGCGGCGCCGGAGGACCTCGACCAGGACTTCGGTTACGTCGAGCCTCTTCTTGGTTCGATCGGCGACTTCGTCTGGCTTGATGCGAACGCCGATGGCGTCCAGGACGCCGGCGAAGCCGGTATCGAAGGCGTCACCGTGACCCTCACCGCTCCGGACGGAACCGAGGTAACCGACGTCACCGACTCCAGTGGGCTGTACCTGTTCACCGGACTTGACGCCGGCACCTACACCATCACCGTTGACACCGCCTCGGCGGCGCTCAGCGGCCTGTCACCAACCGGTGACTTCGACGGCGGTCTGGACAGCACGTCGGAGACCACCATCGAAGATGGTGAATCTGACCTCGACCAGGACTTCGGCTATGTGGCCGCAGCCCTGGACATCGAAAAGGCCACCAACTCCACTGATGCAGACACCGCAGCTGACGCCGTCACCGTCACCGTCGACACGCCGGTTACATGGACCTACGTGGTGACCAACAACAGCGTGGTCACGATCACCGACGTTACGGTTACCGACAACCAGCTGACGGGCATCATTTGTGATGGAAGCCGCGACAACACCGTGGCCTCGCTGGCTGCTGGTGACTCGGTGACCTGTACTGCGGAAGGCACGCTGTCTGAGCTTGGTCTGTACACCAACATCGGCTCAGTAACCGGTGACGATCCACTCGGTAACGAACTGAGCGACAGCGATCCATCCAACGCCAACGTGGTTGACGAAGAAGTCGGGTCACTTGGTGACTTCGTCTGGTTCGACACCGACGGCGATGGCGCCCAGGATCCAGATGAAGAAGGCATTGAGGGCGTCGAGCTGACGCTGACCAGGCCTGACGGCACCACGACGACGGTGACCACCGACGCCAACGGCGAATACACCTTCCCGGGTCTGGTCGCTGGCGAGTACACGATCGAAGTTACCGACGGCCTTCCCGCCGGCGTAACTCAGACCATTGACGCCGATGGCGGCAATGACAACAAGTCGACCTACACCCTTGCGGCTGGCGAAGACAACACCGAACAGGACTTCGGCTACGTGCCAGCCCTTATTGGCGCCATTGGCGACACGGTGTGGTTCGACCTCGACGGCGACGGTGTTCTTGACGCCAACGAAGAGGGCATCGCCAATGTGACGCTGGAACTCGTTGATGCTGATGGCCAGGTCGTCGCCACCGAGGTAACCGATGCCAATGGTCGCTATACCTTCGCTGATGTACCAGGCGCCGACGGTTACACCGTTCGCGTTGATGCAACGACGCTGCCCGCGGGCGCAACTCAGGTCTCTGACCCGGATGAAACGTTGGACGGCCAGTCGGTATTGGACCTCGCCGATGGTGAAATCAACACCGTTCAGGACTTCGGTTATGTGTTGGCCGGCACGATTGGTGACAGGGTCTGGTTTGATGCGAACGCCAACGGCATTCAGGACGCTGACGAAGAAGGTATCGAAGGCGTGAAGGTCGACCTGAAGGACGCTGACGGAACCGTTATCGATACCGACACGACCGACGGCGACGGTGCCTACCTCTTCGAGAACGTGCCCGCCGGCACCGGTTACACGGTGATGGTCGATACCGGCACCTTCCCGGACAATGTCTTCCAGACTGCTGACCCTGATGACGCTTTCGACAACATGTCGGTTGTGGATCTGGAGTTGGGCGAGAATAATCTTGACCAGGACTTCGGCTACGTCAATGCATCCCGCATTGGTGACTTCATCTTCGTTGACGCCAACGGCAACGGCCTCCAGGATCCGGGTGAAGAACCGGTCTCCGGCGCCACCGTGAACCTGTGGAGCGTTGATGCTGACGGTGCACCGGATCGCATCCTGGACACCGTTACCACCGGACCGAATGGTCAATACGGCTTCTTCGTTGCCCCGGGCCAGCAGTACTTCCTGCAGGTTCAGGTGGCCGGTGTCCAGCTGACCGCTGCCAATGCGGGCGATGACGACCTTGCCGACAGCGATGTCGATCCGTCAACCGGCTTCACTGCAATCCTGTCGGTCGGCGCCGGGGTCACTGACCTGAGCTTCGACGCAGGCATTGTTGTCGCCCCGCCGGGAATTCAGATTGAGAAGGCCACCAACGGCAGCGACGCTGACGAAGCGCCGGGGTCATCACTGGTGACTGGCTCTCAGGTGACGTGGACCTACGTGGTGACCAACACCGGTGGAACCGCGCTGGCTGATGTTGCGGTCAATGACAGTCGTGAAGGTGGCATCTCCTGCCCCAAGACCACGCTGGCCATTAACGAGACCATGACCTGCACGTTGACGGGCACCGTCCTCACGGGTCAGTACGCCAACGACGCCTCGGTCTCCGGTACGCCGGTTGACGCCGAGGGCAATCCAATCCCTGGTCTTGAGCGGCCAGCGGACTCGGATCCATCGCATTACCTCGGTGTTCCTACGGCCACGGTGCCAGCAACGGTCGTGCCGGCGGCAACGCCCACGCCAGTTGTCATCACCGTGATTGCCACCCCAACGCCGGTTCCGGTCCCGCTGGCTCTCACTGGTCGTAACAGTGCGGACCTGGCCCTGATTGCTGGAGCCCTCATCCTGGTTGGTGGGTCGTTCCTGGTGGTCGGTCGCCGCCGCCGTGACAATCAGGCATAACACTGAACCGGACATCGTCCGGTAGGAATTGGATTTCAGAAGCGACCGGCCCGCAGGGGCCGGTCGTTCTGGTTGGGGGTGTCAGATGCTCCGCTTGAGCTCACGGCCCACGGCTCATCATCGCGGGCGCAAAGCAACATGAATCCGGCGGAAGCACCCAACCACCTTTCACTTGCTTTCGATTGTTTCCGCCCCGGAGAAGAAATTGTTGCGTAACTGATGGGGGTTGTGAGCGTCAAGATCCGCACCAAACCGCCATCTGATACCCCATCCGCTCCATTCGGGCCCTTCTCCCCGGGGAGATCGACCTAGTCCAGACGGTTGCAACATCACAAGAAACCTGCTTTGCTGGTCCAGCAGATTGGTGCACCGTTTACGCGTGCGCCCGTTCGGCGGTAGGGCCGAACGCTGCACTTAGTCCGACTTCAGAAGGAACGTACAAGGATGAGCTCTACAGCCGTTTGGGTGAGGCGTGGTGAGCGGGGTTGGTGGCGTGTGGTCGCTGCTGTGGTTGCGATAGCGATGGTTGCTGTCGGATTAATCACTGTTCTGCCACTTACGTCATACGCGGATACGGCGAACGGGTCGCCGGATGACACCCCTGGTGTCTTCCTCTACAACGCAGGCGTTGACTCGTCTGGTACGCCAACCGTCGGGCCGCGCCCGGGGGGCGGTCCGTGCGATGGCGTCTCCGGTTCGGACCCCACGGGGCCCGCCATTGTGGAAGCCGTTGGTGCAGGAGATCTGTACTTCATTGGTGACGTTCCGCAGGAAGTGGAATCGTTCAACACCGGTGGAGCCGGTGAGACCGATGCCAACTCGACTCCTGATCCTGATCTCGCCGCGGTCAACACTGGTCTCACGACCGTCGACGACTATGGCTTCATCGGCAACACGGGTGACGATGACTCCAACTACGACGCTGGCACCGGCGGCGACATCCGCCTCACCCTCGACGCCAACGACGACGAGCCCAATGCACCGGCTGGTCCCATCGACCTCATCATTCCCGACGGTGAGATTGCCTCGGGTCAGATTTCAGACACCTCTGGCGGAACGACCCTCGACCTCGATGGCTCCGAGATCTTCATCTTCGAGGATGCGGCGACGTCCGGCATGATCATCACCCTTCTTGGCGATGGCGACCCGGTGACCATCATCATCGATGATTACCAGCGCAACCCGGATGCTCCGGGTGAGGCCGACGACACGCTCATCGCCATCGACCTCGACAGCCTCGCAGGCTTCAACGGTCGCTACGTGGGCGAAATCATCATCACCGATGACGACATACCCACTTCCCCTCCTGGTCGAAGTGACTGCGACACCTCCCAGACCGCCAACGTGATTGACACCTCACTCGAGATCGACGCCGTCGCAACCCGCACCGACACGGTGCTGTTGGGTGAGCCCATCGTGCTTATCGAGAAGGCCACCAACGGCGTCGACGCCGACGCACCTGCTGAAGCCGTCGAAGTTATTGCCGGCTCCACCGTCACGTGGACCTACGTCGTGACCAACACCGGGCAGGTGGATCTGGTCAGCTTGGAAGTTCTGGACGACCAGATTCCTGCAAGCGCCATCAACTGCGATGGCACCGGCAGTAACGTGATTGCTGGACCAATCGCCCCCAGCGACAGCTTCACCTGTGTTGCCACCGGAACTGCAGGGACCGCTCCTTACACCAACAACTCGGTCGTTACCGGTATCCCGATCAACTCAGACGGTGAGCCTGCCACCGGCGTCACCGTCAGCGATGAGGACCCATCGAACTACATCCCTGTAGCTCCGAGCATCGAGTTGGAGAAGGCCACCAACGGCGCCGACGCAGACACAGCGGCCGCCGCGGTGCAGCTGCTTCCGGGCGACGCGATCACCTGGACCTACGAAGTCACCAACAACGGCACGACCAACCTCATCAATGTCGAGGTCACCGACAACCAGGGCGTGGTTGTCACCTGCCCAGGCGGTAACCCGATTCCTCAGCTTCCTATCGGAGCCACCATCACCTGCACCGGCACCGGCACCGCGGGCACCACGGCGTACACCAACATTGGTGAGGTCGACGGTACGCCAGCCGACGCCGCATTCGTTGCGATCCCTGGTGCTATTGATGTGAGCGACACCGACCCGTCCAACTACGTGGTCAATGTCGACGCGGCGATCGATATTGAGAAGACGACCAACGGCAGCAACGCTGACGTTGAACCCGGACCCTCCCTTGTGGTCGGTGAGACCGTCACCTGGACCTACGTGGTCACCAACTCCGGGTCTGTGCCTCTGGTCAATGTGACCGTCACCGACGTGCCTGCCCAGTCGCTTGACTGTGACGGCACCGGCGGTCCAACCGTCGCCGGTCCGCTGCCAGCAGGCGGCAGCTTCAGCTGCACCGCCACTGGTACGGCCACTGCCGGCCAGTACCGCAACGACTCTTCGGTCGTTGGTACGCCATCAGACGCAGCCGGTAACCCCGTTGGTCTTCCCGATGTCAACGCCCAGGATCCATCGCACTACTTCGGTCAGGAACCATCGATCGACATCGAGAAGTCCACCAATGGCGTCCAGGCCGACCTTTCGACTCCGCCGAACCCCATCACTGTCGGGGATTCCGTTCAGTGGCTCTACGTCGTCACCAACAACGGGCTCGTCAACCTGGTGGATGTCACCGTTGTCGATTCCGAAGGCGTCACCGTCTCGTGTGGTGAAGGCACCGGCAACGTGATCAATGATCTGGCTCCCGGCGAGTCGGTCAACTGCTTCGGTAACGGCGTTGCCACCTTCGGTGAATACGAGAACGAAGGAAGCGTTGTTGGTACTCCCGCGGACGCCGCTGGCAACGCCATCACCGGCGTGCCAACCGTGGACGATGCTGATCTCTCCCACTACGTCGGTGAGGCCAACCCTGCGGTAGAGATTGAAAAGGCCACGAACGGTGTTGACGCCGATACCCCGGCTGAAGGCCCGGGCGTTGCGCCAGGCACCACCGTTACCTGGACCTACGTGGTCCGGAACATCGGCGACGTGCCACTGACCAATGTGACCGTGACCGACGACCCGGCCGCCGACATCGCATGCGTCGGCGGTGGTGGAACCAACGTTCTGCCTGGTCCTCTACCGGTCAACGGACTCCTGACCTGCACCGCCACTGGTACAGCCGGATCGGTTCCGTTCGCCAACAACTCAACGGTTGTCGCCACACCATCGGACGATGCGGGCAATCCGCTGGACATTCCTGGTGTGCCAACGGTGACCGCTGAGGATCCATCGCACTACAACCCACTGCAGCCCGGCCTGACGATTGAGAAGAGCACCAACGGCCAGGACTCTGACCTTCCCGCCGGTCAGCCGATTCCCGTTGGCGATACTGTCACCTGGACCTACGAGGTCACCAACAGCGGAGCCGTTCCTCTTGCGCAGGTCGAAGTAACCGACAACCTCGTAGCTGCGGCTGACATCGACTGTGCTGCAACCGGCAGCAACGTGATTGCGGTCATCCTTCCGGGCGACACCGTCACCTGTGAGGCAACCGGTACCGCAATCGTCGGCCCCTACGCCAACGACTCGACGGCCACCGGTCTTCCTTCAGACGCCGCCGGCACGCCGATTCCTGGTCAGCCGGCAGTGACTGATCAGGATCCATCGAACTACTTCGGCCAGGCAACACCGGCCGTACAGATCGAAAAGACAACCAACGGCGTTGACTCTGACGTCGCTCCCGGCGAAACCATCCTCGAGGGTGGAGCAGTCGTCTGGGAGTACACGATCACCAACATTGGTGAAACGGATTTGGTGAGCTTCACCGTCACCGACAGCGAAGGCGCAGTCCTTGACTGCGACGGCACCGGTGGCTCCACCGTGGCTGGCCCCATTGCTCCGAACGGTTCATTCACCTGCACCGCCTCAGATGTGGCCATTGTTGGTCAGTACACCAACGACTCCGAGGTCATCGCAAACCCCGTCGACTCCGGCGGTGCGCCGCTGGTGGATATCAGCGGAAACCCTGTCGGTACCGTCAGCGACGAGGATCCGTCCAACTACTTCGGTGCCGCACCGGACATCAGCCTGACCAAGACGGTCAACGGCAACGATGCCAACGCCGCACCGGGCCCAAGCCTCTCGGTGACTGGCGCCGTGCCAACCTTCGACTTCATTGTTGAGAACACCGGTAACGTCCCATTGGTCAACGTCACGGTCACCGATTCGGCGACCGCAGGCACCGCTCTGACGCCCGCCCAAATTGACTGTGGTGGCGGCTCCAACGTCATCGCCGGTGCACTGGCACCTGGTGCCATCGTGACCTGTGTGGGTACCCCCACTGCTGTCGACGCAGGCCAGCACACCAACCTCGGTGAGGTTGTGGGTGACCCCGAAGCTTCTGACGGTACGCCGCTGCCCCCCGCAGTTGATGACACCGATCCGGCCAACTACTTCGGTGGCGCCGCAGCTATCGACATTGAGAAGTCCACCAACGGTGATCAGGCAGACACCGCCGCTGAAGCGGTCATCGTCGCTCCTGGCAGCACCGTTACCTGGACCTACGTGGTTGAAAACACCGGAACCACCAGCCTGACCAACGTCACCGTTACCGATGACCAGCTGACCGACGCCGACATTGACTGCGACGGCACTGGCAGCAACGCCATTGCCGGGCCAATCGCTCCGGGTGCCACGTTCACATGTGAGGCCACTGGTGTGGCCGTCGACGGTTCCTACACCAACGTCGGCTCGGTGACTGGCGATCCAACCGACGCCGCCGGTAACCCGGTACCCGACGCCGGGCCTGCCACCGACGCCGATCCTTCCAACTACATCGCCGGTACGGCGGCCATTGACATCGAGAAGCGGACCAACGGCGCTGATGCCGACACGGCGGGCGATGCGGTGTTCATTCTGGTTGGCAGCCCAGTCAACTGGGTCTACGAGGTCCAAAACACCGGCACCGTTGCCCTGACCGACGTGACCGTCACCGACAATCTGGTGGCACCCGCAGATATCAACTGCAGTGACACCGGCAGCAACGCCATTGCCGGTCCGGTTCTTCCCGGTGACTCCTTCACCTGTGTGGCCTCTGGCGTAGCGCAAGCCGACGGCTATGAGAACATCGGCTCAGTCTCCGGCAACCCAATCGACGGAACCGAGCCAGCCACTGCCGCCGATCCTTCCAACTACTTCGGTGCGGATCCTGCGCTGGGCTTGGAA
>Ga0114953_1002121_pt1 | contig 13969 bp, 9 predicted proteins | sample SidtaG_FD_87298 | JGI IMG/M metagenome (GOLD analysis project Ga0114953, IMG submission 87298) | Marine algal microbial communities from Sidmouth, United Kingdom - Sidmouth_Male2 metaG | ecosystem: Host-associated > Algae > Red algae > Unclassified | place: Sidmouth, United Kingdom | collected...
CCCAACAAGTGCCGCCTCCCCTCCCGCCTCCGCGCGTCGCCGCTCTCCGCGTGTGGCTTTGGGAGCCCCGGCATGGACGCGTTGCGGCTGCCCGCGTCGGCGCTCGCGGTGCCGCCCCTCCCCCTCGACGTGCGCGTCGCGTTGGCGTCGGCGGCACGGCCGCTGGCGGTGGGGGAGGTGCTGACGTCGCGGTCGGGGCAGCGGTGGCGCCTCGTCTACGCGTCTCGGGCGGAGGTGGGGCACCTCGTCGTCACGCAGCTGGACGAGGACGAGGACGTGCACGACTACCCGCGGCCGCCGCCGCGGGGGGGGGGGCGGCCGGCGGCACCGGGGGGGGGCGGCCGCCCGCCGCGCGGCGGGCGGCGGGGCCAAGCGCAGAGCGGGTGGGCGCGCCCGCCGGCGCGGCGGGCGGCGGCGGCGGCGGCGGCGGTGGTCGCCGAGGGCGTGCCGCCGCCCGCGTGTCGGGGGGGGGGGGGGGGCCCCGCCGGCCCCGGGCCCGGGGGGACCGGGGCGGCCCGGGGGGGGCGGGGGCCCGGGGGGGGCGGCGGGGCCGGGGGCGCGGGGGGGGGGGGGGGGGGGGGGGGCGGGGGGGGGGGGGGGGGGGGGGCCGCCGCCGGCCCGCGGCCCGCGTGTGACCGGGCCGACCAGTGGCGGCGGGCGCTCGGCGTGCGCGCGCGGGCCGTGTGCGTCGGGACGGGGGGGCGGTAGGGGCTGCGTGCGCCGTCGCGGGCGGTCAAACGTTTCATTCCATAAACTGTTCATGGCAGCGGGAGGCCCCACTCGTGCCGCGCGCGTCGCGGCGGAAAAACCCGACACGGGGCCCCACCGCCGACACCTACGGACCGTGTGCTTGCGTGGCGCCAGCGGCGCGCCCCCCGCCCGCCGCCCAGCTCGTCTGTGGACGCTCCCGCCGCGCGGCGCGGGCCGACCCCCCGCGGGTGGTGCGGCGCCCGCGGCGGCGCGCGCACCGCCGGCCGACGCGGCGCGCCCGTGGTCGGGCGCGCCACCCCGCCGCCGCGCGGGGTCCGCCGCCGACCGCCGGCGGCGCCGACGCTCTGCCGCCGCCGCCCGCCACGGCGCGCGCGCGGGGGCGCCCGCCCCCCCGCCGCGGCCGCGTCGGCCGCACGGGCGGCGGGGCGCCCCCCGCGCGGGGCGCACCCCCGCCCCCCACGCGGCCACCCCGTGGGTGGGGTGGGGCGCCTCAGTCTTGCCCCCCCGCCTCCTCCGCGTCTTCAAACTGGGCGGCGACGGGCAGGGGCACGCCGCCGAGCGCCGACGCGAGGCCCGCGTCGACGCCGGGCGCCCCCCCAGTTGCGCCGCCCCCCGCCGGGGCGGTAAAAAAGTCCCCCCCCCACCCCGCGTCGCCGCCGCCGTCGCCGCCGCCGCCGTCGCCGTCGGCCGCGTCGGCCGCAAACGCCACGCTCGCCGCCGCGCTCACGGCCGCAAAGAGCGCGTCGAGGCCCCCGCCGCCCCCCTCGCCGCCCGCCGCCCCATCCCCACCAGCGTCGGTCGAGGGGCCGCCGCCGCCGCCGCCGCTGCCGCCGCCGCCGGCCGCAGCGTCGGCATCGACGACGAGGCGCACCTCCCCCCCGTCGGCCGCGTCCCCGCCGTCCGCCTCCCCGTCGAGTTGAATGTACAGGCAGGGGTGGGCGAAGGCGGACGTGTCACGGCAGACGGCGTGGAGGATGAGGGATTCCATGGGGATGACCGAGGGGGGGGGGACGGCCCCAGCGTCCGTGCCGCCCGCTTGAAACGTGAGTGCCGCTGCCGTGACGGTGAGGCCGCCGGCAGCGCCGTCGGGGGTGTGGGGGAAGCCATACGCCCGGATGCCAGAGGGGGCACGGAACAGCGGGGGGTTGGGGGACGGGGGAGACATGTTGCTTGTGGGTGGGACGCAGCGAGGGGGGGGGGAAGGGGACTAGAGGGTGGGAGCGAGACACAACCACAAGACCGGTGCCTGGAGCGCTCGAGCGCAGAGCGTAGCCAGGACACGAGGGCAATTGACGATGGGACGACGCGCACCGCCTTGATCCCGCTTTCTGCTGTAAGCTAGTCCCTATGTAGGTACCTCCTGGACCGGAAATGCCGCTGATGTTACAGTACTGTACGCGCCGATGGCGTGCCTCGCATTCTCCAGTCAGGACGCTCTGGCGGTTTGTTCGGACGCTTTGACGGTATGATGCGTTGGGACGTCTCCGCACGTCTGCCCACTACGTTCACCAACGGAAGTTGCAACATCGGCGGCGTTATTCTACATGATTCCATACACGTGCTTGCGAGAAGTAGCGTACGGACCAAGGGTATGCGGCGGACAACCCCAAAAAACATAGGGTTTCGTTACACACCCACAAGACACAGCACGTCTGTTCAGACCGACCTCGGCCGGCCCGAGGTCCCTACAACAGCAGGGACATCCCCACCCATACCACTGCACACGAACACGCACACGCGGAAAAGAAGAAAACAAGAGGACGAGGACGGCGCCGTAAAAAAAACGATCAAAGGTACAGACAGCATCGGCAGCACCCCCCGAGCAGACGCCCGTGCGACAAGCAGGAATACATACAGAAAGCGGCGCTTACTCTACATTCCCAAGGGCGCAGTCACCGTGCGGTAAAACGCGAAACGCTTACTTGGCCACCTGGTTCTTGATCACCCCGTACTCCAGCTCTTCCAACTCGGTCGCCTGCAGCTGGCGCTGCACGTCCGGCATCTTGCTGGCGACGGCCTCCTGGGAGGCGGCGTAGATCATCTTGCTCCTGACGCGCGAGTACTCCGGGCTCCAGAGGATGAGGCAAATCTTGCTCTTCGTCACCGTCGGCTGTTGGAATGGGCAAGCAGGGCGCGGGAGCGGCATAAAGAGCAACACAAGGTAGCCCAAGGCAGACACGAGAGTTAGAAACCACCCAGCCACAAGGTGCGCGCATCAGTGCAAGCAAACGATGCAGGAGGGACCGGTCATATCGAGCCGCAACCACAAACGTGGGTGTTGACCCAGCGATCCACACCGTGCACGAGGCCGCCCCGACCGGCCTCGTCAACAAGACCCGCCTGATAGCGCCGACGGCGTCGAGCACCATAACACCGCCTGCCAGAGATTGTCTGTCCAATCGATCCCAAACGAAAGCAGACCAGCCAGGCTAATCGCCATGCCATACACTGGATACGCGCTGTGAGGCACGCCAGCGCTACATTGAGTAACGCCGCGGCGACCTACCCGACCGCCACCTGACCCACCACCAAGAGAGCACGACACCACACGTACCTGGTCCTTCCACTCAAAATCGACAACGACGTAGCGGCAGTCGGACTCGGGCAGCAGCTTGACGAAATCCTTCCAGTCGCCTTCATGGTCGCCCTGCGACTTCGGCAGGATGCTGTCCACAACGACCTCGGACATGTCATCATTGATCTTAAGGATCACCGCGCGGTGAGTGCGCGACCGCGACAGCGCCTGGTACTCCTTGATGCATTGGTCGTTCACGGCAATACCGGACGCCATGGCGTCAGAAAGGGGGGGAAGGAGAGGGGGACAGCAGGGATGAGGGTGTGGTCGGGAGTGGTGAGGGCAGGATGGTGTTCGAGGGCGTCAATGAGACCAGCAGGCACCACGGTCGGCACTTCGGACGGGCGGCGCGGAGAGGGACACAAGGCAGCAGACGCTGACGGTCGGGGGGGGAAGGGACCGGCGTGGGCAACTTGCGGTGCCAACAACTAGCCAAATCAGGCTGCAAAGCGGGCCGGGGGCACCACAACCTCAGGGGCAGCGCCAGCGCGCCGTCGAGCCCCCCTGCTGTCAACGCGGTGTGACGGGGGCGTCAGCATGGCGGCCAGGCAACCAATCGGCACCGATTGCCAGGCCGCCGCCGGCCCAGCCCAACCGCGCCTATCGTGCTGTGCGGGCCCACCGGTCAGGTGTGGGTCCCCCTTTCAATCGCTTCTGGCAACCCGCTTGCTTTCAATTTTGTTAAAATAGTGAAAACTAGGGGAAAATGACAATTTCTGCCTCAGAGCTCCCAGACTGCCATCAGACTCGGCTTAGTTGGTTGGCAATCGAAGAGATGCTGACAGAATTGTTGCGAAAGCAGTGGCTGGTCCATCAGTGGAGGGGGGCTTGCAGTGCCATGGACGACGACGAGCGAAAAGGCGGCAAGCGATTGCATAAGACATGCACGTGTACGGGGATTTAGTTGAAACAGGTGACCAGACCCTGTTCAAAGTATCGTATTTTCCTCATGTGTGCCGTCAAGTTCAGTGAGTCTTGTGGCTGAGAGCACGCTTCCGTGCCAGCCTCGCTCTTGCCGTCTGTTTTTTTCGGTGGCAGCTCGCTACTGTTGTTCAGTCTGTGTCATCTCACTGCTCCTTCACTGTGGCCTTATCCCTCCTCTCTCCAAGATGCCGTCACGCCTACTGCCACCCCTCGCCTTCGCGCCCGGCTTTCCCCTCGCCTCCTTCATCCACTCTGTCGGAACTCGGGGCGGTCCCAGTGGCACCGGCGCTCCTCGTGTGCATCCCGACCTCCATCGAAGCCGGCACCCACCAACTCCTGGCAGCGCCACTGCCGCTGCTGACGTCCCCGACCAAACGGCAGTTGACGCCGGCGTTCCCACCCCACCCCCGGCCCCCGCCAATGGCGCTACCCACACAGTCACCTACCGCGGGCGCCCCATCACCGTGTCTCACGGCACGAGACTCCGGACTGCGCTCATCCACGCGGATGCAACGCCTCACAATGGGGGCTCCAAATTGATTTGCTGTCGCGGCCTGGGCACCTGCGGCACCTGCGCCGTGGCCGTGCGGTCACCGCTCGCGGGTTCTACCGACGCGGCGGGGGGGCACCCAGGGCTGTCTCCGCCACTGCCGTCGGCGCGGGAGCGGGCGCGGCTCGCCTTCCCGCCCCACACTGCGGAAGCGTCGGCGGCGCGGCAGCTGCGGCTGGCGTGCCAGGTGCGGGTGGTTGGGGACGTGACGCTCGCTAAGGGGGAGGGCTTTTGGGGACACCAGTCGGGCGTGTTGCCGCCCCTGACAGAGGGGTGAGGGCTCCCCGTCTGGCGCGGGCTCCGTAATCGAGCAGCGGGTGCCGTGCCGTCTACGGCGCATAGCTGTTTCCCTGCAGGAGTGGAGTCGCTACTTGCAGGGCAGCCGTTGTTCATGGGCTATGCGAGATATTTAAAAACAACGGTAACAAAGATATGTTCAAACATGGCAACCCCCAGTTTCTCCCCGTCACACTACTGTACACGGCCACCGCATCAAGAGCGATCCAGCAGAGCGGGCGCCTGCGCACGGCGGCATATGGCAGATACACGGCTAATACTATTGACAGCGGCAGCGGCCGACCTCGTTGAAGCCTCCGCTCAAGCCACGATCGACTTACCCGCGCCGCCGAGGCCGTCGAGCGTACTCAGCGAGTTGGTCGACGATGGGGACGACACGTCCATGACGCCGACGCTCTCTCCCGTCCGGTCAATCGGGCTCGTCGACGGCGGCGGCACCGGCGTCGTGGCCACGTCCACCGCAGCGGTGGGGGCAGCCGCAGGAGGCTCCGACGATGACGCACCAACCACCTCCACGACCGCAGAAGCGACGCCCCGCACAAACGGCCCGCCGACGCCGCTGTAGGCGGTCGCCCGCGACGCGACGCCACTGACGACCCCCCCAACCAGGCCCGCCGCGTCGCGCGCGGTGCGCATCACCCCACCGACGACGCTGCCCGAGCGGGCCGTCTCCACCGCCACGTACTTGGAGCGGCCCGCCGACGTGAGGCGGGTGGCGAGCGCGAGCGCACGGCGCGCCAGGCGCGCGCCCTCCGACGGGTACTCGACGGCAGGGCCTTCCGAGACGACGGCGGCGTACGAGGGTTCGGCGCCCACGGCCAGGGCCGCCCCGCCAGCGACGGCGGGGCCGGGAGCGGGCACCGCCCGAGGCACGGGGCGAGCGATCGACAGCGCATCGGCGGCGCCGTCGGCCACGTCGAGACCCCGGTGCGCAATGTGCGCCACGGCCGCGGCGAGGGCGGAGAGGAAGGCCACACCCGTGGACGAAACGCGTGTCACCTCCTCTGCCGAAAGCTCCGCAGCTGCCGCGTCGACGACCGCACGGGAGCGGCGGGTGAGGTCGGCTTTAGTCGCTGCCGCCGCACGTTCGGCTTCGGCACGGGCTTTTTGGGCACTGGATGGAGAAGAAACAGAACAGATGCAGGAGAGGCAGACACGAGAAAGCGGGGTCAGGTGTCAGTATCAAAAACTACAAGCACAGCTGCAACTGCTACAAGAAGAGAGAAGAACGGCCCTCCCAGTCAACGACGTACAGCCCAGCGAAAGGCAAACAAACCAACGTATACCCCCGTGATGCCCTCTCATATCCCAAAAGTGCAGAGAAGCAAACATACCGCTGCACGCGCTGCGCAATAGCCTCATCCGCAACGGTCGTCACACGCTCCGCCGCCCCCCCAACCGTCCGAGCCACATCGTCGACGACCGAGCCGCCGCGCGGGTACGCGTCCTTGAACGCGGTGACCGCCGGCTTGACCGCCTCGGCGGCAGGGCGGCCGACAACGTCAACCGCCAGGTCCACCGCCGTCCGCACGGGGCCGCGGGGGGGAGCGGGCGCATCGTTGCCGTCGACGGGCGGAGGAGCGTCCATGACCATTAAGCGGGGGACAGACAACGGGTGGAGAAGGATGACGGGGAGGGGGGGGGGGCCAGCCTCAGCGAAAAGGTAAAAGTGTGGACGGGACAGGACGACCACCACGGGCTGTCGCTGGATGAGTGGATGACGACGCAAACACCGTAGCTGGTGAAATGACCACGCGGGGTCCGGCAGCGTTGTGGCAAGGAGCGCGACTGCCACTGAAAAAGGACGCGGCCGCTGTGCTGCCAACCGTCGCTCGCGCTGGCCGCCCAGCTCAAGGCAGCGACAAGGGGCAGCTGAGCTGGTCAACAAAAGCGGGTGTCCACACCCCCCAACGGGCCGATCCAGGAGGGGGGGCCACTGGCTAAGTGCACGACACAGAAGCGTATGTCGTGCCCGTTGAAAGCTCGACCGCATGCTTCCAGATCCGGCACACCGTTCGTCGCCGGGGCTGCCAATCAACACAGGCAACAACGAGTGCCACGCTGTAAGAGACACATGCAATTCAAGAATGTACCTTGAAAATAAGTTGACACGTGGAAACCGAAAAGAGTATCCATTCAGAACCGACAGAAAGGCATGCAAAACGGAGAAAAGAAACACGCACGCATACCCAACAACCCACTCTGTTGTATACAAAAGAGATCACAAGAGTTCAGCGAAGGCAACGAACAAATAGACCAGTACAACAGAAAACCCGCTACACCATAGTGCCCGGCGTCGGCGGCGCCTCCGCGTGCGTCAGCGGCGTGCGGCTGCCCCGAGGGCTGACCGACCCCGGCTGGATGGCCGCCATGCGCACCTCCCCCTCCGAGTCGGAGGCTTGATCCTCCAGCAGCGTCTCTGCGTCCTGGGACAGGTGCTTGTACAGCTGCTTGCGCTGCTCCCTGTCAGCCGCCCGGCGCTCATCCATACTCTGCCGCCCCTCCTCGCCATAGTCGTCGTCCCCATAGTAGTAGTCGTCCCCGTCCATCTCACTCCCATAGTTGTAGTCGTGGAAGCGCAGGCGACGCTTGCCACTCTTGACCCGGTCAATGGCCGCCAGTGCCCGCTCCTCGTCGAGCAGCCCAGAGCTGTTGAGCACAAAGATGTACAGCTTGAGCGACTGGGCCACACGGAGGAGCACGTACGCCTGAGCGACGAGCACCATGACAATGGCCGCAATGTCCTTGGCCGACGCGCCCTTTTGCACGCCCTTGAAGGCGGCGGTGGCGTAGCCGGCAACGACCACAGACGTGACGAGCGTGGTGCCAAACAGCACAAACTCCTCAAGCCACAGGAAGAGCACGTGGCTACCCGCCCAGAAGAGCTTCTCCGAAGGCGATGCCCGCCGCGCCAGCCGGGGAAAGAGCATGGTGACAAACTTGGGGTAGTCGCGCCGCGGCCCCTTCTCCTGCGCCTCGAGCGCCTTCTTGTGCCGATCAATGATCGACGTGTTGATGTGGGTCATGTTATTCTCCTCCGCGCTGTCCTCGTGGTCAATGCTCTCATCTCGCGCGCGTCGCCGACCGCCAGACGCCCGCCGGTCCAAGCTGCTCCGCCGCGGCCGCCCAACATTGTCGCCGTCCGCGTGGCTCCCCCGCCGCGCGCCAGTTTCGAGGCCGTGCGCCGCGAGGTGGCGCGCCTCCAGCTCCCCGACCGGCAGGTTGCCGGCCACCTCCAAGCTCATCCGCCGCGGCGCGTCCGTCATGCCCTCGTCCTCGGGGGACCCGTTGCGGTCAATGGAGCCGCGGCGGCGGCCTTCGGTGGACGACCGGCGGCGGCCCTCGGTGGACGACTGACGGCGGCCGCCGTCGACAGAGGAGCGGCGGCCGCTACTCTCAAACGCGCCGCCGAGCCCGTCGATGGAGCGGCGGAGTTCGATCGAGTGCCGCGCGGGCGCCTCGGCGTCACCGTGGTCGGCGGGGTGGCGCCCGTTGCCACCTTCGGTGCTGCGCCGTGGCTCCGCCTCGGCTGAAAAGATCGAGTCGATGAACTCGGCCTTGTCCTTGGCCGACGGGGGGCCGTTGGCGTGGTCGCTGCCGTCGGACGGGCGCCCGTCCTCTCCGTCTAGCGGATCCGTGCGCTTCTTGCGCAGGTCCGAGATGGATGAGGACGAGGCGCGTGCCGAGCCGTCGCCGCCGAGCGACCGACGCACCGTGCTCCGCATCCCGAAATCCGTGTCGTCGGGGTCCACATCTCCGCCGGCCTCTTGCGACACGGAGCGGGTCGCCACCCGCGCCAGTTCCGAGGGTGACGGGCGGAGGACGTGGCCGCTCGGCAACACCCTGCCCATTGGCGAGTCGGGCTCGGTAACGTCGGCGGCTGCGGGGCGGGAGCCCTTGCTCGGCGGCGCGTCGTCGTCGAGGGGCAGACCGCCCGTTAGCGCCTGTGAGACGTCGTTAAAGTAGGTGGCGGGGCGCTTGAAGAGGCGCCAGTAGACGCGCGAGATCTTGATGCCGAGCGCGTCAGCGCCGAGCATGGCCGCGAGGGAGAGGCTAATGATCAGCGCTTGGTCAAAGGTCTGTGAGTCCCAGATCTTGCGGCGCACGTAATCGGCGAGGATGAAGACCAGCAACGCCACCCAGATGGTCCAATGGACCTCCACCAGGTTGCGGAACACCTACAAGGGGTGAAAAAACAACAGGGCAACCACACCAAGAACGAGAGGGCAAAACACGAAAAGGCCACACAAAGGATATCAACCATGAACAGACAAGAAGTGGTCAGTCAGCGGATCCATCGCACAGAGTGGCATGAGAGCGACTCGGAACTCGTCCGTCGCACCGCGCCGACCATCACCACCACGCCCACGGCCCACTAGATCTGCGCTCCCCACCATCGCCCTCCAACGTACCTGCGTCTTGACCTTGCGCAAATACGCTGAGAAACTAAAGTCCTCGGGCAGCGCGCGGTAGTAGAGGAACTGAAAGCGCGAGTCATGAAAGGCCATCCGCTCGTGGAGGTAGTGGAATCGCTCCAGCTTCCACGGGTTGCCCTTCCACCAAAGCACCCACCGCCACAGGTAGTTGCGGTGGCGCTCGCGCTCCGTCTTGAGCTCTGTAAACTCCTGCTTGTTGGCAAGGTACGTGACAAACTCCATCGACTCGATCTCCTGCCAGCGGGCCGACAGGGACAGGGACGCCCACGTCGTCGCAAGGACGACAATGATGTAAAAGACGGCGAGGAGAAAGATGAGGAGATGGGCAAACTCAAACGACACAAACAGCTCGTCGCCAAACTTGCCAAAGGTCGCCGCCAGGATAAAGGTGAAGGACACAAAGCCGAGAATGAGGAGCTCCCGGTAGACGGTGCGGAGGATCGGGAGGAGGCTCGGGTGGCTGTGGCCGACATAATGCTCCAGGTGGTGGAGCAACACGTGGAAGACCAGCTGCGCGACGACCAGGCCGACGCCGAGGAGCTCCGACAGCTCCGCGTCGGGGGCGACTTTAGCGCCAGCCGCCGCCGCGTCTTCGGCGAGGGAGAGGAGCAGCACGCCGACAGAGGCGGCCACAATCCACTGCCGCGTACGCGCGCCCGTCATCATCTCGGCCATGGTGGACCGCGCCGCCCGCGGGCGACCGCGGAGCGCGGCCAAACAGCCGACGGACCGTCCGTCTTTGCGCACGACCGCGGCAGCGTGGGTGCCAACGGCGGGCACTCGCGGGCACTCGGGGCGGGGACGTTGGCGGCGGGCACAAGCGGCACCGGTGCCACGACGCAGCGTGGTGGGGCCCTTATGCACACCGCGGCGGCGGCCGTCGCGCTCCCAGCGGCGACGCTTGCACCGCGTTGGCCCCCCGCCCTCCCTGGCTGGCCGACAGCGGCGTCAGGGAGCGAGCGCCCTGCTTGAACTGTGCGCTCGTGTGTCAGAATGACGACGTCTCGTCGGCACGCGCTTTTCTGCCGAGTCACCCAAAAAACAGGGGTGCGTGACAGTGTGCTCAGAGGAGGGTTGTGTGATTCCCTGCCAGGCTGGGGCGCCACGGCGGCGGTTGACGGTGCAGCGAGGGTACCCCCTCCCGCCTTGCTTTACGTACAGAGGGGCGAGGACCGACACCACACCCCCTGAGCACCACCACCACGTCGCCGGGTGCCACCAATGTATGGGGGACGGGGGGCAGCAAATCGAACGGGCAGTTGGCGCACCCGCAGACGGCCCTGAGCGCGCGCCTCGGGCGCGGCCCTCGGGCCGCCGCCCGAGTCCTCCTTGCTGGTGCGCGCTCCGCTGGTCGTCGGGCCCGCTGCACACGGCCGTCGCACGTCTTGAGTGGGGGGAACCGTGCGGAGAGGAACGCGACAGCTGCCCCGAGGATTCTGCGGGCGGGCGGGATTTTCGGTGCGAGACCCAATGAGGGCCCCTCCTCTGCGAAATGGGCACCGCGCGAGGTGGGGGGCGACACGCTAGAGTGCCACGCAGCAAGAATAGGCGCGGATGGAAGTTGCCGATTGCCCCGCTGGGGGCTCACAGTGGCCACCAGGGGCGGAATGGGACCGGCGCGGGGCGCGGCCAACAGCCTGGCGCAGCGCAAAGCGGCCGTTCGACCACCCATTCAACAATCCGGATCACGCGGCTTCGGTCAACGGCAAGGGCCCACTCGGCCCTGAGACTGGGCCGGCGCCCGTCAGGCCTCGCGTGTTCAGGCCCGTGGGCCGCCGCGTGGAGCTGCTGTGGGGGTGGAGGGTCCCAGTCTGACGCGCGTCCCATGCTCCCGTACAACGGGTGGCCCACGACTACAGACCAGTGCAACTGTAAGGAGTCCAGTCGCGGCAGAGGTAGGATGACCTTTTCATTGGGCGCGGCGAGGCACACAGTGTGGGCAAGCGGCACAAGCCGGCCTTACCAAGACAGAACGGTCCGTGGGTGACGCATGACCCATCGGGACGCACGGGAGGCGTCCAGGCCGCCCGTTGACTGGATTGACTTGACGTGGGCCTGACGCGCGAGGCGACCTTGACTTCGACCACGGAAGGCGGGATAGAGTCACCCTCAGCCCCCTTGCCTTTTTCGTTGGCGCGCCTTGGCCGCACAGACGGGCAGCGTGAAGCACGGGCCTGGCTGGAAGCCGCCCACGGTGCTCCCGTCAAGATGGACTACATGGGATTGGGGCATCGCGTGCCGCATTCGTAAGGCCATCGGCGCACGGTGTCCACAACCGATCCGGATGCGGACGAGCATCGGTCACCGACAGGCACGCGTGATGATGCACATCCGCGGAGCGATGGTGGCGATTCGACGGAGGTATTGACGGTCGGGCCCGGTGTGAATATTTCTCTATGTCATAGCTCCTGAGGCGGCATGACTTGGCATGAGCGCTGCCGACCTAGCTCAATGGTTGGGCACGCATTTTACATTCTCACACCCGGCCTGTGTCGACCCCACTTGGCGGCAGGCCTGTGGCTGACGGGCTGGTGCTCTGAAGAAGACATGCCGTGGCAGTGGCGTGAAACAGCGTCGGACTGGGGAAGCCGGGGGAGGTCGTCGCCTGGCGAGCGGCGCGGCAAGATCTGCAGCGCCTCGCACAACACGGGCGGTCTGCGCTTCTAGCAGTCGACCTCCAGGGGCCTCCGCGACGCGCTATTGCAAGCAAAGATGACAAGAAAAGTGTCTACCCAAACATGCTCTGCCCACCTCACAATCACTCGCGGTTCATGGCAGTACCCAGTACGACAATCCCCGCGGCGGGCCGCCACACAGCCCTATTTGTACAGACCCCGCATCAGGGCCCGCTTCGCTCAGCTGTGCGACCGGGTGTCCCTCTTCAGGGCATCGACGCCTTCCCAAACCACTTACAGTTGCCCCCTCACACGGCCACCGGTGTCCCCCACCGGTGGGACGACACAGTCTCCTCACCCAACCCCCGCACCGCCAACAGGCCTGTCACCCGGGGTATGGCGCGCACTGGCATCCTGCGCCACGCAAGCCTGACCGCCTTTCACCCCCCCCCCATCCCTACCGGGTCGCTACACAACGCACACACGCTCCAGCCGTGCACGGCGACCTTACCCGCCTCTGCCACGGCCGCGCCAACGGCGACCACCACCGGCGGCAACCACGCGCACGAAGGGACACGCAAGTGCCATGGGCGGGCGTGACGCGCCCGCCGCCGCCGCGCCTTCCCCCTGTCCAGAGGCCGCTCCGCCCGACCGCTGGCGGTCGGCCACACCCCGACCGCGCGAGGCCAAACGCAGGGGTCTGCCGCGTGCGCTTGCCGCCGCCGATCGAAGGTTCTGTCGAGCGTGGCGAGCACCACTCTGGGGGCTTGGCGGCTGCCGCTGCCCCCTGATCGGTGGCCGTCCCCACACCCGCCACTGCCGCCGCCGCCACGGCGGAGGCGGCGGCGGCACGTCGGCCCGTGAGCGGCGGCCGCGGCTGCCGTCGGCGGGCTGACGCGGAGCCCCCCGAGCGCGTCAGTGGCGACTGCCAGCGCCGCGTCCTCCCTCACTGCCGCATCGTCGGCCGCTGCGACGGCCCTCGCCGCCAAAGTTGCAGCTGCTGCCGCCGTGGCGTCGCTCAGGGCGGAGCGTGCCGCCAGTCGTACGCTGCTGCAGGCGCTGCTTGAGCGGAACGACCGAACACGGCACACGTTTCTGCAACGTGGTGTGGATCTTGGGGGGCTGCGGGACGGTCACGCCCGCGCGCGCAGACGCGGCCCGTCGATTGCTCGCGCCGGCTGCGCTCGCTGACCGAGGCAGCGTTAGAGCAGGCGGTGCTTCTTGGTCGCACTCCCACCAGTTCTGCACGGCCGCCGCCGCCGCTGCCGTTGCGGCCACGCCTCCGCCCCAGCTACAAACCGCCGTCGCTGCCGCCCCCGCGGCCGCCGCCGCCGCCGCCGCCGCTGACACAGCAGAAAGGCAGGGGTGCATGGGGCCTGGCCAATGCTTTGCTCCCTCCCCAGCCTTTCCCGCTGACGCAGACACTGGCGACGGTCGCACCGCCGCCCACACGCCGCCCTCCAAACCGCAGAGGGAGGTCCGTCGACTTGGAACGATGGGTGGGGAGGGCGTCGAGACGACACACGGAGGGGCAACAGGGTCGGCTCTGCAGAGGTCGGTTGACAAGCGGCGGCTGCCGCCGCCGTCACTGCTCGTAGCGCAGGCCCTGTGGCCGCCTCCGTCGGCCGGCCGGCGCCTACGCGTCAAACGGCACCCGTCGCCGCTTGGGGTTGAACCATCTGACAGATTTGGGTGCCGAAATCCGCCGTTTTTTTGCCCCCGGTTAGGGTTACTAAGCTAGGGTTGCCCAACTGGTTTATCGTAATTGGTTAAAACTGGTTTACATTGGCAAGAAATCGAACATCGCTTGCGAACCAGTTCTGGACGTAAAATATTGGTCAAACTGGTTATTTTAAATACG
>Ga0114953_1002124_pt1 | contig 13960 bp, 21 predicted proteins | sample SidtaG_FD_87298 | JGI IMG/M metagenome (GOLD analysis project Ga0114953, IMG submission 87298) | Marine algal microbial communities from Sidmouth, United Kingdom - Sidmouth_Male2 metaG | ecosystem: Host-associated > Algae > Red algae > Unclassified | place: Sidmouth, United Kingdom | collected...
CGGGGGGCGGCAAATTCATCCTCTCACCGGCCCCCCCAAATATAAGCGCCCTCCCGGGCGCGGGTTCCCCCCCCCCCCCCCCCAGCCGCGCCACGCACACCCTCTCCACGTTCCCAACAGCCAGGAAGTATGACTCTGTTGGACGGCGGTGATCGCCTTTTCTTGAGGCCGCTAGCCACACATTGGCGGCCGAGAATGGGACACATTGACGGTGCGACTGACGGCTTGTCAGCAATCCCCTCTGTTGGTGGTCCGGCCGTCACGCTCAGAAAACGGCTCTGGTGACCTACTAAGGGGTCTAGTGCCAACACGACCGCCGCCGAATGCTTACTGGTCTTTACCAACGCGCACGCCACAGCCCACCTGGCGCCCCCTCCCACCCACGACATCGCCACAGCCCACACGGATGCCACCTCCGCCAAGGTGTCCTCCTCTTGCACGGTGGCCCGCCCCACCAGCAAGGTGGATCTCGCCGCTCCCAAGGATGCCGCCTCCCCCAATGTCTCCTCCGCCAAGATGGTTGCCGGCGCAGCCTACACGGTGGCCACCGCCGCCCCAAAGGACGTCATCTCCCCTATTTTTCCTTCCGGAGTAGGGTTGTCCGCGCAGCAAACACGTTGGTCCCCGCGGCCCCCAAAGACGGATCCTCCCCCAAGGTCTCTCTCCCGCCGTAACCTTCGCCTCTACAGCCAACTCGGCGACCCCCGCCGTCCTCACAGTCGCAGATGACAACACGGTGGTGGCCTTTCGCTCGGTCTCCCCCACCGCCAGAAGGGTGGCGCCCGTCGGTGGCCAGTACAGGTGCCAGCTGTGACACCGCCGCCTTGTCAGGCGCTGGTGCCGTGATCAACACTGGCGCCGCTGGTGGCGCGGAAAAAGCGGGCTTCTTACCAACTGTACGGTTGGTTTGCTTGCTCCAGCCTCTTTTTTCTATCGTTCTCTTGTATGTGTTCCGTACTGCTGCTTATATATTGGAAGAAGAAGTTGTGTGTATGTGAAAATCAAGTAAGGACTGGGCCCGTCCTTGTTGCTCTTGTGCTAGGGTTCGCATTTGTAGTGGATCCTGGCCTCAAAGCTGACGGGGTATAGCCCCTTTGGAAATTTCAGCACAGGATGCGGAGCGAAACATAGGAGAAGCATCACAAACGCCTGGATCACACGGCGCTAAGCGCACCAGAACGACGGAAATATCGCGAACGCAACGCTGATTTTTTCGAAGACGCACGATGAACCCAAAGCATCCACTCATATGCCATCAGAAACAAGACGCAGGACGTGCAGAATCCCGACCCCCGGACGCCACCATGGGGGGACCGGTGCCCAATGGGCCACGGTCTCAGGCATGGGCCTCTAGTGGCGCCTGCCCAGCATCCTCGACTACCCCTCCAATGGAAGAGGACCCCCGCCCGTCCTGGGCGGAGGCAGGAAAGTCACCAAGACTTCCGAGACCTCAGACTCTACCTAAGATCAGTACCTCGGGACTTATCCCTAGATTTTTCCATTTCCCGGATAGATTACCTGTGGGATTATATCCCTGGTCGAGACCAGATCTTCGTCCGGCTTGCGCTCGGATTGCGGAATCTTCTACAAGCATGCCGGCCCCTGCAGAGGGCCTGGATTCGGGCACACCCATGCCTTCCTCGGCTGTGTCCGCCCCCTCCAGAGGGGGCCGATCGGGTGCTCGTCACCTCGCGCATCTCTAGAAAGGTCGTTTCGTGTGCGGCACTCGGGCTCCTTGGCCACCCGCCCGTGGGAGGTGTCCCACGCTACCCCCCTATGGAGGTGTTACGTGCGCGGTCGCGACCCGACCCCGGATCATGCCGGCGGGCTGTGTCACTCCTGACAGGGGGTTTCTCCCACATATCCCCCACCTCAGGGCCCGCGCCTCACGGGACCGGGGGCGGTATCTCGCCACGCGCCTAGGCCACGGGGGAAACCCCTCTTATTGACTCCTTGTCAGCGAGCCCCTAGGGGCACGCTCCGGAACGCCATACGGGGCGTGGGACGCACGGGTTCCCCGAGCCGGGTGAGCCTCGGGCCAGTCCCATAAGGCGGTCACCGCTATCGGTGTCCAGGGGTGCCGGGTCTCTTGGCCGCAACTTTGTCGTCACCCGTGGGAGACGACTTTGTTGGGAGCGACCGGGGTCTCCCCGCGCCCCGAGCTGGGCGTGTACGCCACCCTAGAGTGAGGTTGCCTTATCTTTCCCGGTTCCCCGCCTCCCGAGGCGGTATGGCGTGTTCTGACGCTCCCGAAGCTGCGGCCACCATGGCGGTCGACCGTGGAGCCCAGGGGGCGGGCGCCCTTCTGGGCTTCGAGGAGGACGTCGACGACGATGTTCTGTCCAATCTCCTGGCGGCCTCTCGGCCGACGCCCGCTGTTGTCGATGAGAAATATGGGCGGTACTCTTGAACCCCCCTGGGGGGTTCATCAGTCGAACAGCGCTTTGAAGCTGTCGACAGCCGTCGAATGACTTCCATATGGACCACCGTCCGGGGGATTTACGGTCCCCTTAACGCCGTTCCCGAGGGGACAGTGACGGACATTCTCTTCCTCCGTTGTCGGGAGGACTGGCAGGTGTGCCGAAGTCTTAGGCACTTGGCGGTACGCGACATCTTACCCGAGGTGGGGGACAAGCCCTTCTTCTCCTGGGAGTATTACCCGGGCTCTCCCCCGAAGTTGGGGGAGGTGGACCGTGCCTCTTATGTGCCTTGTGCCATAGGGGAGTGGCCCATCCGCACCTCCCTCCACCTCTTCAAGCTGTACGGACAGCGTGAGGTGCGCGACGTTCCTGTGGTACGTCGCAAGGGGGTGTACCCTACCACACAGATGTGGTGGGAGCAGGTTGAGGTGCCCCGCGCCATGGCCGCGCGGGTGCCCCAGAGGGTGGCACGCCAGGGGTCTCAACTCATTGGGGAGCCCCTATGGGGTCCCTATCATCTGATGTTGGCGGTCCTCTGGGCAGACGAGGTGGCGGATGTCTTCCTTGGAAGCATCCGTCATCAAGGACACATCTGGCGCCGGCCTCTGGCCATATGGTCGGCTTTTGCCGACCTGACGACCGAGCGCTTGTGCTCGGCGGATACTTCGGCCCGGCCTCTTCTTAAGGCCGGTCTGGAGCTCCTCCGACGTATTGACGAGCTGGCGACTGCCTTTTGGCTTCACTGGCTCGGGGGACCCCGACGAGGTTTTCTTTATGTCAAGACTCTGGACGAAGAGGGGACCGTGGTCCTCTCAAAGGGTTTATGGGACCCCCGTCTCCAGTACGTAAAAGACGTGACACACCTCCACCGCGCCCGACCCTTGGATCGGGACTTGGCGGACGCTGGGTGGGCCCGAGTTGGCCTCGTGGTGGCTCCAGAGTCCCCATCGGCCCCGGCCGCTACGGCGTCCGCTCCCGCCGCCCTGAGGCCGCCCTTGTGGGGCGCGGTATCGAGCCCGGCTCATGTGCCCCGAATGTCAGGTTGGCATACGCGTGCGCGTCGGGTCTACCCCCTTGAGGGTGGCAGTGGGACGGCGCTTCTTCTTGGGAGACCCACGGGTCCCCGTCTGGCGCCCCTTCCTCTTTTTCTTTGGGGCTCGACCGTATGGCCGGGAAATTGGGACGAGGCGTCCCCAACTGAGCCGACTCCTCATTTGGGGACCCCACGTACAGCTATCCCGGCCATACGGTCGAGCTTGGGGCGCTCCCCAGGGGCGCTCCCGTCCATCCTCAACAATGGTGTGGACCATACTCTCGATATGGCGCTGGGCCGCGCAACGAGGTGGCCACGATTGTGTCCCTCCCCATGGGGGAGCGGAACGCCGAGCGGCTGTACCATCTGAGTACAGACGAGACGCTCCGCCTTCTCGTGACGGAGGAGTACGGTACCGCCATGGCGCAAACTAGATTGGTCGTGGCCGGATGGTCCCTTCGGCACATGGCCGGCTCTTCGGCCCCGCTTCGAGTGGCGATTTTGAGTGCGGCGCCTCGACGTCCGCCGTCTCCTCCCCCGCCCCACTATGGGGCGGGCTGTAGCTCTTCGGCGCAACTCCTTCATGGGGTAGACTCGGGATGCTCCGCGAGCCCGCCGTTTGTCTCGGCTCCGCAGAGTTATGCCCCCGAGGAGGACCCCAGCCATGGCTATGACCATGGCAATGGTGCCCGTTCCGGGTATTGGTGACGAGGTCACCCTATGGTGACCAGGTGTCTCATAAGTTCCGTTTCTGCCTTTTCTGCAGCCCGTTATCGCCCCTCCTAAGGGGGTGGGCGCTCTCTCTCTTACGATGAACTGGTCTTGTGCCCCGTAGGGAATAAAAAGCTTAGCCCCTCTTCTTGTGCTCTTTTCTTTGCTTGTGACTTGAAGTCACAAGGGTCCCAGAGGCTTGTCTTCCGACTGTGTCAGAAACGAAAACACCTTCTCGCGTCAAGGCGGGGAGCTTGAAACGTTTGCGCAAGCAATATTCACGAATTGCCTCCCTAGGGCGGGAAGAGGCAAATTGCCACGTGGCTTCTTTTTTTGGCAACCCGAACCATCTGACCAGGACATTCCATTGTCCTTCATCATCCAAACAGTGGTTGCCAAGTCGCTCCAGAACGAATTCAGGGCCCTCCTTAATTTGGTCGCCCACTTGAAGGAGGGCTTGAGCCCGAAGAGCCCTGTTCCACTTGTCATCCCGCACCGGTGGTGCGGGGGCACCAGTGACATGGTCACTGCTCACGGTGCGGAGACCCCCTAGGGCTCTCTACCAGAAACCGATGTCCATCCGCTCGTAGCACCATATAGGGTCCTTGCGTCTAGAATCCAAGCATTTTTGGGGAACGGGAGTGGATATCCAGATAGACCCAGTCCCCGGCCTTGAGCGTGTTGTTCATTTCCTTCGTGCAGGTGTCGATCGCCCGCTGATACGTGGCCTGGGCTTCACCCAGCTGCCGGCGAACCACCACGGTGAGGGCCTTCAGGTCCTTACCATACTGTTCCTCCGCCGTGGAGGCGTCCTCAGCTCTCTCCTCGGCTTGTCTAAGCCGAGGCATACGCTCCATGCCAATAATATGCAGCCGTCGAGGACTCAAGAGGACAAAGAGGATTTCCCCAGTGCTCGCGTGCACCTACGTATTTTACGCAGTATGAAGGAGGGACAGACGACTGTCCCAGTCTGTCTGGTGCTCCGCGACATAGCACCGGAGCTGCCGCACCAAACTGCGGCTCTATCGTTCGATCTGCCCGTTGGTCTGCGGGTAGTAGGGAGAGGTATAGCTCGAGGCTATACCGAGCAACTCAATGATGCCCTGGTAATAGACCGAGGCAGACTGCCGCCCGTTCGTAAAGACAGAGTCGCAGATGCCATTGGCAGCCATTCAGGCGTCAAAGAACGCTGACGATATCGTCAGCCTTGTCGCATCCCGTAACGGGATGGATCGCGTCAGCTTCGTGAACCGGTCACACATAACCAGTACATGCTTGTGACCACCCCGAGAGGTGGTCAATGGGCCGACCAGGTCCATTGCGAGCCCTGGGAAGGGCTCGAGAGCTGTAAACAGCTTCATTGTATACGTATGCCTCCTCTCGGAGATGCGGTACTTCGTGCACGCGGGGCAGTGCTCCACGTGCTTGTAAACGTCTTCTACCATTGTAGGCCAGTTTTTTTTCTGGCGGAGGGTGTCATACATCCTCCGAGTACCTGGGTGCCCGGCCAGCACCGACTGGTTTTGGTACCGAGAAGGCGCTGCGTCAGCGCCTCCGGGATGACCACTTGGGTCTCCCTCCCGAACACTGAATGTCGGTGTGAGCCCATTCTTCTTTTGAAAGAAAAAGGCTTTCCGATTTCACTTGGGGTCGGGCGGCGACAGAGCATCCAGTTCTTTCGTTCGATTCGGACAGAACGCATCCTCGGCTTGGCCGAGGATTCTTTCTTGGGCCGATAGCGCCCCCATGGGGGCTTCAGCCGGCGATGCGGCCTCTACGGCGTCACTCGCCCTGGTTTCAATGGCAAGGACGGGGATGTCCTCGTCCAGGGGAGTCTGATCGAGTCCCTCCGAGGGCAGACGCGATAACGCGTCTGCGACCTTATGGTCCTTACCCGGATTATGCCGGATCTCATACATTTACTCCGATAATCGGAGTCGCCAGCGGTTTATCCGCGCGTTCGGACTCATGTCTGTGAGCATCGATAGGAAGGCGCGGCTATCACACCGGACCATGAACTCTGCTCGCTCGAAGTATGACCTCAAGTAGATCACCGCCCAGACGGCGCCGAGCGTCTCTATCTCTGTGGCAAGGTAGTTGTTCTCCGCAGGGAGAAGAGCATGGCTATAGTTGCAGATGGGGTGGTACTCCTCATCTCGTTGTTGTCTCTGTAAGCAAGAACCCAGCCGTTTATAGCTGGCTTCTACATTAATGAGGTAGTGCCCGTCTCTCCTTGGGAGAGCAAGGATGGGGTCGGCTAAAAGCCGTCTTCTTAGCTCTTCGAAAGATTTCGTCTCCCTTTCCATTGGAGAAGGTAGCCTCTTGGGGAGCTTGGTGCTCGTGAAGTCTGTCAAGGGCTTCGATATCTTGTCGAAGTCGGCCACGATGCGAAGATATACGCCGCACATACACAGGAAACTCTTCATCTGGACTTGCGTCTCCGGATACGGGAGGCCTCTCAGTGCTCGGAGATTCTTCTCCCGGACATTTACTCTCCCCGGTCCGATAACATGACCGCGGTACTCCACTTCTTCTTGAAAGAAGTGGCACTCCGCCGCCTTCAAGGTGACCCCTGCCTTTCCTAGGCGTGTCAACACCTCGCCCAGGTGTCGTAAGTGTTCCTCTGGGGAACGGGAGGAGAAGATAACGTTGTCCAGATAAACTAAGCATATCTGCTGCTTGACATCTGCTTGGATCATATCCGTAGCTCTTTGCAAGGTGGCGGGGGCATTCACAGCCCAAAACGGACGCGCACGCACTGTCACGCGCCCGAGGGGCACGTGAACGCCGTCAGGTGTTTAGCGTCCTCGGCTACTGGTACCTGCCAGTAGCCCGCATTTCAGTCCAGGGTGGAGAAAACCCTGGCATCCTCTAGGGAATCTATGCACTCATCCATCTTAGGGACGGGGTCCGCGTCCTTGACGTTCACCAAGCTCAGCTTTCTGTAATCACTACAGAAGCGTACCGAGCCATCAGGCTTCGGCACAATGACAACTGGGCTAGCCCATTTCCCAGTGGGGGGTTTGATGACCCCCATCGAGCGAATGCGCTCGACCTCGGCTTTCTCTCTCTCCTGGGAAAAGGTCCCATCCTTGTTGTGGTATTGCCTCATCGGGACAACCCCGGGATTCAGGCAAATGCGGTGTTCTACCCCGCGTATCAACCCCAGGCTGCCCCCACAGAGGGGGGCATGTTTCTTGAAGAGACGCTTAAGGGCCCCGGACCATTCCACGGGTACCAACGGCATGTCGGACTTATGGAGCGGCGCGCCACTCCAATTGATGAAGGGGTTGTGAGATCCAAACACCTCTGTCGCAGCTCCCTCGCGTCACGCCACTGTCCACGTCTTCAGGACACGGCCCATCGCCGTGTTCAATGCCGACGTGTACTTGGGCTGCGCGGAAAGGGCCGAGTCCACGTGCAAGTTGGTCAACGCTCGATCTGTTGCTAGCCCCCCATCCGCAGCAACTCTCGGAGGTGAAGGGACAGACGTGACGCCCAGCATGCGTCGCGTGAGACACAGACCCGGCAGCGATGCGCGCCAAAGCGCGCGACGCGCCACCGTCCATCTCCACGGCGGCGGTCGCTTTCTCCGTCCTTTTTCTTCGCAAGCAGAAGGCTCCCTCATGCCCTGTGCTGTTTACAAGGGCCGCCCGACCGGTTTTAACGGAGAGCACGTCGTGTTCCCCGTCACCGACTGAGCTAATCGCCGCTAAACGCCTGTTCCACGAAGATCACTGGTTCTTCAGCGGCACGACCGTAAAAGGCAGCCACGCCATGAGCAAGAGTACACGCGCTTGCATCTCGACCGTGTCCAGTTTCCGACACACTAAATATGAGGGACCGCTGTCCGACACAGGTTCAATAACCGAGAATGCAATGAGGCCCTTCCTCTCACACTTCGAGCATGCGGCGCTGCGCGTGGTGAAAATGGCCTTTTTGCACACACTGTGGTGTACAGGCTTATTTATTTCGTAACAGTGTGGAGAATCATGGTCCTACATTGCGCTTCAGCTGTTCCCTACAAAAAAGCTAAATCGAACTGACAAGAAGCATCATCACTGTAGCATATCGTCGCCGGTCATTGGCAAATTACCGATGGTAGCCCCCATGATTGGCCGGTTCCACGTGCGGTTTGGCTTGTGGCAGGTCTTTTGGGGGGTTACTTCCGTATTTCATATTTTTCACTTCTTGCTTGCCTGTCTTGTCTGTATGCCGGCGCTCATTCAGATCGGCTGTTCTATTGCTGACCTCCAAATATTGGCGGTTGCAGGGTGGTTGCAATCATTCAACAGCGTACGTGAACCAATGGACAGGCTAGGAATCATCTGAGTTCCTTACAGAGTCTCCCCATGCAGCTCTGCGCACTGGAAACGCACATCAGGATCTCAAGAGATCTGAAAACATTTGTTGATCTCATGAGAAATCACAGGTCTGGCCCAGAACCCTCTCCATGCCCTCTTCAGGCCCAAGCAAGCGGCCCAAAAATCTCAGGAAATCTCATTGTGGGTTGCAGTGACTCTGCGTGACTCCTGCAAGACACGGTGATTGGCTTGCCAGATTACTGGCGGCATTTCTCAGCCAATAGTTCGATCGTGACTTGTCGAACAGCCAATCCGAGTTCATTTCTACGCCCTGTCGTCGGCTCTGCCTCCCTTCTCTCTGCAACCGCCATTTTTTGGAGGTTAGCAATAGGACGACGGATCGAATAGTGCCCTTAATACACGGCGGACCCGAGTGTTGCAATCGTCGGTACCACCCGGCCCCCCATCGGATGTCCTTCGACAAAGGGCGCTTCTTCCTCGCCTTTAAGACGATAGAACTCTCTCTAGTGCTTGGCTACGGTCGCTCACACTACACCGGTAATTGGACTGACGTTAGGAATACCACATTTGGTGCAGCAGCAGGGGATCGATCCCTGGACCTCGCACATGCGAAGCCCGATTAGGGCCCGTACACATATGTGTCGCCCAAAGCGTTGCAGTCGACCGCGATTTTTGATGATTCTGACTCATCTGACCAGCCCAATGGGTTTCTCATACCTCCAGTACAGGACCCTGACTCAGACATTCGTCGCCTTGTAGCAACCAATGAGGAAGCCACCATAGTCATCCCCGAATGGATCAACAAAAGTGGGTACGCTAACGCCATGCGAGCGTGTTTTGATTAAGAAGTACTCTTACCACCCCAAGAAAGGGACGCGACTCTCACACCCTGGGCCATGCTGGCCTGCAACTTCCTTTATGGGCCCGATGACTAACAGAATATCTGGGACGCGCGCAACGACATGTCAAACGACAGACACAAGATCGACAGAAAACACTATCGCAACAAGGGCATTTGGCCAAAGCCCCCCCCCCCAACGTGGGCACCAGAACCGCGCACTTTGAAAGTGCCGTTCAACTCTCCTCTTCGTCACCACGGCGCCACCCGTGACTGGTCCTCGACTCCTGCGAGACGCTACGCGCACGCGGGTTGCGGGCCGTCGGCGGCGCCCGCGACGGGCCCCCGCCCGCGTGCGCACGACGCCCCAGGATACTCTGTGCGTTAAAGCGCGTCGGCTCAGTCTCAGCCTCCGGCTGAGCAGCCTCCAGGTGCTGAGCAAAACGCTGGAAGTTCGCCTCCCCATCCACGACGCGATCCGTAGATTTTCCAATAATTGACAAGGCGGACTCCACGCGCAGCCTATCTGCGCGCTCGACAGCGCGGGGCAGGCTGGTGATCTGGTCAACTCAGGCGTTAGCCACCGCCGCTAGCGCTGCCATCCGGGGCGCGGGAAGACGCAACTCGCGCACACGCGCCGTCCTCAGTAGGGAAACCGCCGCTGGTGAAGAAGCACGCGTCGGCCATATGGAATACACTCCGCGAGGAGGTGACCGCGACCGCGAGCGAGCAGGCTGCCAGAAACACGGGCGGTGCCGACCCCCGAGTCCACCACCAGCTGCGCCAGCATCGCGGTGAGACGTCCAACGAGAAGGACGCCACACCCCGATGTGAGTAAACGTCGCCAACGCCGTCGGGACGGGCGCGTCCGGGTCCGGCGCCCAGTCGAAGCCGACACAGGGGTGTCGAAGGCAAGAGCCATACTCATTGGTCGCGTCGACCATAACTCGAACCTGGCGAGCATGGCCTAAGTTGGCGTTGCGGCGGGAAACGTCGTTTCGGACCACCACCCAAGGAAACTCATCCACGGCCCGGCGCATATTGCCGCTCATGGAAGACTCCGCCTCGCCGTCGGGCCCGTCCTTGAGCTTGGACGTATCCAACGCGTTAAAATGACGAAGAACCATCGCGTCCAAACGGATGAAGATCTTGTCCACCCGACGGGTGTGAAACCACGCCGCAACTCAGTTGCAATAGTACTCGGAGTACGCCACAAGCCAAACTGAGCTATACACGTTCCGCAACCAGTCCGCTAGGTATGACACCGCCAAGGGGATCTCCACCCGCAGGTCCGTGAAGGGCTCCCAGTCCGGGATACGCGGAAGCAAACGGGACAGTGCGAACATCCGCGGATCATGGAGGAGTCCAGCTGCCCACGCGGTGGGCATGAGCCCGCGACTGCGAAAAACCGCGTGTCGGTGGCACGATGGTGCTCGGCCGGAAACATCGGCAACCGAAAGGGGGTCGGCAACTCGCTCATGCGAGGAAAGCCAACCACATCGACTACGTTGCTCTCGTAGTTCCCAACCAGCGCTAGCTGGTGGAGGTACTTCTCGATTCCGGAGTCGAGGCCAAATGGCACCGACAGGTCGGTCGCCAAAGAGCGCGGAAGGAACACGGCCTTGGGCCAATTACGAGTAGGCGACAAAACGAATTGGCCACCGCCTCGAAGGTCTCCCTCCCCTTCACAGGTAACAGCAACGCGTTGGTGTACACCAAACGGTGGAACCGGTTCAGAGGCACTTGGTAGCCCACCAGCTCATTCCAAAACGAAATATCCTGGTAAGCGCGACGCTGGGGTCCCTGCTTACTGAATTCAGGGTCCCCAAGGACCTCGGCCACGTGGTCGCCGGAATGGTCCGGCGACCCGGATTCTTACATCACATCATTGACCCCGGCAGCGACTCGTACCGCGCGTGCACCAGCAGCGTGTGAAAAAGAGCACGGTTGCCAACGCAAGCGTCGTATAGGTCTGGGTCGGAAATCACGAGTACCCCATCGACAACCTCAACACGTAGCGGGTGCGAATAGAACAAGCCGTCAGGCCGAAACTGACGCAGGTGCGGAGGATCCGTGAAGCGATCCACACCAGCCGCAACAACCGCGTCGGCCTGAGCCGCACATCCAACGCCGCGTCGGCGACATCATGCCTATCCAGCTCCATAGCGACATGGTCCGCCAGGTCGACGGACGTCACGCGCGTTGACCCCTCTCGCCGCTGCCGAGAGTGGCGCCCTCGCCGCCGCCGCCGAGCGTGCCGCCCTTTCCACCGCCGCCGAGCGTGCCGCCCTTGCTGCCGCCGCCGAGCGTGCCGCCATTTTCGCCGCCGAAGAGCGTGCCGCCCTTGCCGCCGCCGCCGAGCGCCTGACCGCCTCCCTCCAGTCCTGAGGTTATCACTTCGCGGCGGCGCACCCCAACTCAAGCAAGGCCGAGCGGCGGAAACATGTGCACGTGCACGATGACGCGGGAAGGCCCCGCGCCGATCAGCTGAAGCGCCGGCAGCTCACGCTCAGCCCTGACTGAACAGGCAGTTGGTAAGAAACGCCCAGCCCCACTCAGCCGGCCGCGTCCAGGCTTGAGCCTCTTCGTCGATGTAGCAAACTCCGCTGAAGACGACAGGCCCCACACGGACGGCTAAACCGCCAGCAGCGCACGCTCGGCCCGGTGTGAACCAGCTTTGGGGTGGAGACCTCCTGACACACTCAGCAGGCCGCGTCCAGGCTTGCACCTCGATGTCGGGGTAAAACTCCCTGGCGAAGAAAGCACGAAGCGGTGCAGACGAGGACAGCTCAGCTTGCGCTAGCCGGTTCGCCGCCGAACCTGGAATTTATACTCGCCCTGCGGTCGGAGCACGCGCGCAAGCACCAGTCGCCTACCGTCTGGGTGATTACACCCAGGCACCAGCCCCGACGTGACCCCGAGCGCAGGCTACCGGCCACACGCACCCGCGTGCAAGTCGTCGGCCCGCCACGGTCGCCACCGATCAACCGCCACTCGCAACGGGACTGGATCGGCGCCCCTTCACGGCTCACAGCACAGGAGGGGATTCGCCCACTCCGAACCACACGACATTGCGACCACCCAATCGAGTGCCGCCATCATTGCATCTCGCTGGGACGGCTCGAAACTCGCATTTGAAAAATGTAGCATATCCTCGCCGGTTTTCGTCAAACTGCCGGCTGTAGCCCCCTTGACTGGCCGCTTCCACGTACTCGTGCGATTTGGCTTGAGGCACTTTCTTTTGGGGGCTACTTCCGCAAAACATATTATCACTTCTTGCTTTCCTGTCTTGTCTGTATGCCGGCGCTCATTAAGATCGGCTGCTCTCGGACGATCGAACGACTAGTGCCCTTATTCATCCGCGGGCCCTGGTGTTGCAGTCGTCGGTACCACCCGGCCCCCCATCAGATGTCCTTCGACAAAGGGCCCTTCTTTTTCGCCTCTACGGCGATAGAACTCTCTCTATTACTTGGCTACAGTCGCTCACAATACACCGGCAATTGGACTGGCGATGTTAATACCACAATCACTGTGACAACTGCCGAGAGATGGTGTCATGAGAAATGCTCACACGGGTTCTAGTCACAACAACGGCCGGAAAAGCACATTCAGCAGCTCTCCGAGAAAACAAAGGACGCGTAATGTTTCGTTTGGAGGTCCCCATGACGAAAGGGCTCGCTAAATCAGTCGATGTGCGTTCTGGTCGAGCAGGGAGAGACACGCAAGCGAGGGACATAGGGCCGGGCGAGAACTGGCGACAACACGTAGGCGGGGATCTTGTCGTGCTGGTGATACGAACCGAAGCTAGACCTTTTGAACTTGATATCCTGTCGGAGAGAGTGACTCGAACTTATCAACGCCTTGCAGTACTTGGTCTCCGCGAAAGACGCACAAAGCCCGAAATCTTTCGAAATTACGTTTCATGTTTTTCATGATACACTGCAACTTTGCACTCTGCATCCGCTCTTGTTTGGAGGTGAGCAGTGGGCCGAATTTCGAACATCGTCGGCAGTTCCTCCAATACGCATAATTTCCTACTTGCAGGCGCCTCTTGTGCGACACAGTTGGGTGCCTCATTAAATATGCTGCCGTTGACTTGGAATGGAAGGTCGGAGATCTCGTGACACCATTTCTCTCGTTGGTTGGCGCATGCCCTTAGCACACAAGTGATAGTCAATATCATACTCCCACATCCGAGCTTGGATTTCACTAACAGAAAGAAAATGACGACTGCAGGAGGGGCCAAGTCCACCCCGGACTCAGGCGAGATCTCCGTGAGCATCGAATTGTGAGGCACGCACTGGCCTGGCCGCAGCTTCCGAGTTTGATCGACGTGCAAAACCCTGTGCGGATGACCGGCAATCCTGCAACGAGAGTTGATTGCTGATTTGCTCGCGTTAGCCGGTAACGCAGAGCTTCCCAAATGAGGCAGTGATCACTCCGAGAGTACCTGAGCGGCGTGCGATTGGCATTAAAGTGAGGGAACTGCGTTATTCCCCACACCGACAGGCTTCTCTCGAGCGTTGTCCTCTTCTCCCTTTCTCGCCTCCCCCCTCGATCCCCCCCCCCCCCCCCCCCCCCCCTCACCCCCCCCCACCCCCTCCCCCCCCCCCCCCACCCCCCCCCGCCCCTC
>Ga0114953_1002125_pt1 | contig 13942 bp, 25 predicted proteins | sample SidtaG_FD_87298 | JGI IMG/M metagenome (GOLD analysis project Ga0114953, IMG submission 87298) | Marine algal microbial communities from Sidmouth, United Kingdom - Sidmouth_Male2 metaG | ecosystem: Host-associated > Algae > Red algae > Unclassified | place: Sidmouth, United Kingdom | collected...
GTGAGTGAGAGCACTTGGCAATCTTCTGCCGACCTCACGCACGCCCAAGACGTTCTGGCCGCGTTCCTTCGTTCCGAGGCCTAACGGGGGGGAGGTGTAAGACCTCTGGCCTTTCACGCCACGAGGAATCCTACTTTCAACATTCCACCCATCTCAAACAGCACTTTCCACGTGGCACGCTTCCTTCGTGACTCGCTGTACGCGTCCAACATCCGCTACAACGGCCTCCATCTTTTCAGTGGAAGCTACGGACACGCCGATCGACCTGATCCGGCGTGAGGCCATCCAGCGCCCCGCTGACTCATCATGATGCGGCGCCGGTTTCCGGATGATCCGGCGTCAGCTCAAATGCACCAATGGGAGTTGGTGTCAGGCGTGTAGGCCTATTGGGACGCGACATCATTGTCAGCTCCCCTGACAATCCGTTACTACGATCCTGGGCCAGCAGGGCTGGGTCGGTAATGCCCTGCTGTTGGGGCTGTTGAGCGCCGCGCTATCCAATGGGAAGTGCCCTCGGTTCTCGGCTTTCGTGTCGAAAGCCGCCTGCTTCTCCACGTTTCTTTACGTGCGTTTCTGGGCCATCTGGTGCCTTTGGGCGTCACACGCCCGTCTAACCTCGTTTCTGAGCCATTTTGTGCCGCGTTTTGGCGGCACACGCCCGTCTCCCTTTGTTATTGGCCCTTCTGGTGCCGCACCGTGTGGAGATGAGCGCATGCATGTTCTGGGGCACCTTAGGTGCCCCAGGGAGAGTATATAGTCAAGCGAACCGAGCTCCCTCGGGGGGATTGAGACGGGCAGCCTCAGTTCCAAAGACAACCGTTTCTCTTGTGACCCCTCCCGACCTTTTCCACCGTCGTCACACTCATCGACATCCCTAGTGCCCTCCGTCGTCGCCCTCATCGTCGTAGGCGGGGCCTTCCCCGTCAACCGTTGCCCCTCCCGAGTACTTTTCATTCGCCACGTGTCCTGGCGGGTCTTACAGGGAGGGTGTTGAGCTTCTCGCGGACACCCGCCGACTGCCCGCCACGACGTTCGCCACGACCGCCGCCGCCGGCTCCACCGGCGCCCCCGCGTTGGATGCCATGAATGAGGATGAGTGTAGCATGTGGCGTCTGCTTAGTGGCCGTACGACCTCTGCCACGGCCGCCGCCGCGGGCCCGGTTGCTGCTGGGGCTGCGACTGCTGCCAGCGCCGGCGCCGTAGCCGGCGACGGCTTCGTCCGGCTTGTCGCCGGCGCCGCGGCGATTCTTCTTCGAAGGAGGCGACTCCATCTTGCCGTCGGACGTGCTTGGCGCGGCGTGAGGACGCGCGGCGCGGAGCTAATCGGGCGCGGAGCGGGAACACGGCAGGCCAGGAAATTTGGCGGCTCCTTCCCAGCACCTCTGGCGCATTGATCCAAGGAACGCCGTCTGTGTCGAGCCACGCCTCGTAGTCCGCCCCAATCTAAACCACTTTTGAATCTTCCGTCGGAGGCCCTTCGGCCCCGCCGGAGAACTGCAAAGCGGATCCGCACCCTGCTGGCCATCAAAAAGCAGACTAGCTCGAAAAGGAGGGGGGAGAATCGGTACGCGTTGGGGGAGAGAAGGAAGGGAGCGGGAGGAGACACCCGAGAGAAGTGGTCCGTAGAATGGGAGGACTAGCGCGCGCATCCACAGACTCGAGGCCAGAAGCGGCCGCCAATGCTTGTACTCCAGTCTTCGGGAAGCCAGATTGCACGCTGAAGCTGCTACAGTACACACCGATGCCGAGGAGAAGACTCGCGCCGTTGCTTCCGTCATCGCTGCCGCTGAAGAGGTTTTGCAACGCTCGTGAGAAGGGTTTGTGAGACCTTCTCGGCAGGTTTGACCGAATGCGCTTTGTGCGAGTCGCCGTATAGAGCGACTGACACACAGTTCCTTCCCAAAACCTGCTCACGTCGTGACAGATCCGATAACTCTATCACGAATCGTAAGAACTCGGGAGGGAGACCTCTACGCACCTCTCTCGGCATGTGTGCACGCCACTGGCCCACCCCGGTTCTTGTCTCTGTACCTATTATTTCCACCCCTGCCCCCCTGCTCCTGTTCTGGGGTCCTGCTACCTTTTTCTGCTGGAACCTACTTGACGTACGAGTCTTCATGGACGGCGCTGGAGCGAGCGCTGACGTTTTTGCAGCGGCCGGAGACGGTCCCTTGTCGTCGATAAGCGTCCAAGAGAGCGCGCGCGGCAGCATCAAGCGGCTCTCAGCGGCTCACGCTGGTGGTGACGAGGTCGCACTCCGAGTTCCTGCGGAAGAGGGCTGCGCGCCCGGCGGGGAGGCCGGCGAGCCCGACGGGGAAGGTGGTGCCCCCGAATAGGGCAAGCAGAAGCGGTGGAAGTTCAAAGACGCCCATGACGTCAAGCTCCTCACTGCACCGCGTGCGGCGAACGCCCATGTAGCCCCTAGGGGCTAAATTGCCGAGCGGTTTGAGAGCTCTGCTCCTCTTTCAACTCCCAGCTGCATGTATATTTCTCTGTGACCGGAAAAATGATACAGGACCGCTTTGGCACGCTGCGGAAGCTGTACACAACCCAAGACAGCGCCGAGCGCAAAGAAACGGGCTGAGAGAAGGAGGGAGGCTACATGGAGATGGACGTGCTCCTGAGCAACGTGATTTCCAAGTCGATTAAGCTGCGACAGCGGGACTCCAACGGGCGCAACGAAGAAAGCGAGCGAGAGAAGAAGCTGGTGGCCGACGGCGCAGCGATCAGACAACTGGCCAAGGAGAGGCGCCGCATGCGGTCTAGGGACGCGGAGGAGGGGAGTAACGGCGCTGCGGCCCGCACATACTAAGCTCGCGGGTCGACGGCGTCCAATAACTCGGGGAAGAAGAATCGGCGCCGCACGAAAAAGGACCTGAAGGTCGACGGCGACGATATCATTGAGGTCAGCCAACAGAGTGAGATGCGGCGCAAGGAGAAGGCCAACCTGCAGATGGCGCTGAAGGAGCGGCGTCTGGACGAAGAGCGCCAGTTCTGTTGCGAAGAAGCAGCGCACAGAGAGAGCCAAGAAGCTGATCAGCGGAAGGAGCGAGAGGTGTTCGTGCGCATGCTCCACGCCATGCCTCGAAAGCTTGCGTGAATTGTGTTTGTGCACTTCTTGTGTGCTCCTCTGTCTTTTCTTTCTAAAAGCGGTACTGGCTTCTAGGGCCCACACAATGACAATATTGCAGTGTCTGAATGGAAAGTAATGCGCATTAAGAACAGGGGGAGGATGCGCGGTGAGGAGACGGCGACGAGGCGTGACTTCCGCCCCCAACTCATGCTGTCTCTGCTAGCTCAGGCCGCGGAGGTCGGCACCTCTTCGCAGTCTGCAGTTGCCGCTCGTCGCCACTCGGGGGTCAACCGCCCATGCTTCCATTCCGCGGTCTGCGCGGTCGGCAATCAGCAGCTTACCGGCGCCGCCGAGCCCGCCTGTGAGGCGTGCAATCCCCGACGGCGTTCACGCCAAAGACACCACGACGGTCCCACGATCGTGGGAGGGTGCCGGCTGCCAACCCGGTCGTGTGAGAAGCGTCACGAGGATTGGCGTCGCACAGCCGTCCAAGGGGGACCACCACCGTGCCGGCGCTCCAGTGGGAGCGCCACGGGAGGGAGGCGGGTGGGGCGAGGAGTTGCCTCCGCCGTCGGGGCGGGGGGCACCGTTGGGTGTGGGCGCCGGCAACCGTGCGGCCGACCCAGTAGATGCGCCGTGGCAGTCAGGAGGGGGCTCGGACGATCTTGATGCCGTTGGGGGCGCGCCCGCCGTCGGGTTGCAGCCGCCTGCCCGCCCGCGGTGCGCCAGCGAAGAGATCGGGCACAGGCGCGATCGGGAACGGCGGAATTGCGCCTGCGGCATCTGAACGGCCGCCGCCTTCCCCACCGCATCTTCCGCACAGCCGGCAAGGCCCCTCTATTGCGATCTCTGACCGTCTCTGTTGCAGGGAAAACTTTCGTGGAACCGTGGGATGTTCGGGCCGTATGATTGGCGCCGCCTGAACAAGTCCCCTGGCAACGTCCTGAAGCGAAGAGAAATGCACAGGGAGAACGAAAATGGAAAATGGAAACGGATAGAAAGCACGCATTCACAGTCGAAGATGCACCCACACCTCGACCACAGGACAACCCCAGATACTGGGGACACCGCGTACCGTCCCGGAATGCAAAAAGGGAGCCTTCTGCCATTCTGCACCATCACCTCCGCCCACGCCCCCGACAGCTGGATCGCCGCCGCCCCCTCCAAGTTCCCCCGCGCCACCTCCACCCTCCCCGCTGGCGCTCTTCGCACACGCCTCGGAGCCGCCTTCAATGCCAATCTCGTCACCAATCGGGGCAATCCCGAGGTACTTCGCCCAGTTTGGCGGGGCGCAGTTAAAGAGAGAGGAGGTGGACGACCCATACGCGCAGCGGCGGAGGTTCCAAATGAAAGCTGCCTTGGGGTACCGAAGCTTCACTGGGGCCTCTCACAGCCTGAGCTTGCGCGGGTAGTCAAGCGCGGAGCACGACTGCTTGACGTCTTTGATCCCCCACTCGACCGCCGTTCTCAGAACCGACATCTTGATGTTGCATGCAGTCTGCTCATACGTCAAAACACCTCTCAGCGCCGCCTGTAGCCACGGCCGCACCATTTACGCCGCGTCGCCGTAGATATAGTACTGTGAGCGGATGATCAGTAACGCATGGGGTGAAAAAGCATCCAAGCCAGACTCATAATTCAAATTCATGTCGTGGCGGCGCCCCTCCGATGGGCCAAAGAGATGAGAAAAGCGACCGTCCGGGGTGAGAACTTCTCTGAACTTCGCTGCATGCTTGCGCTTGTGGCCGCTGTAACAAGCTCGCTGCAAGCCCCCACCAGGTCGTGGGACAAAACTAGCAGTGCCATTAAGAATGTTAACGCCCCTGTCCAGCAAAGAGCCAGACTCCTCTATCTACTCGGCGTACAGGGACGCCCTCTCCCTCATGAACTCGACACGCAACTCGGTCAGCAGGGCACCCCACTTGTCCATCATCATCATGACAGTGGTGTAAAAGATATGGCACAGTGCCGAGTCACTTCTTCCGAGGAAGTCCTCCAGACCCACCCACCGTAGCGGTGTTTCCAGCCTGCGCATTACTATAGCCAAGCAATCAACGGGAGGCACACAAAATCGGGTAGGAGGAAAAGAAACGTATGCATCCAGCAAGTCAACAAGTCGCCCAAGGTGCTCATGAAAAAAACGAAACAGAGTACGGACGTCCTGAGAAAAGAAGACTTCAAGGTTAAAAGCCGTCGTGCGGATGCGTCGACGGCGGTCCAGGGACAGTTCCACCTCTCTCTGTGCCCGAAGGTACTTGCGTACCAAATGATCCAAATCAACCAAATAGAGACCGGCTCACAAGCAGCACGCGTCCCGCTAAGCGGCCCCATGCACGCCACAGAGTTTGTCGGTTACGGTACACAGACACCATAACAGCAATCGCAAAGGGGAAGGGGAGGTTAGATCAATCCGCATCCGCGCCAGGAAGGGCGGGGGAGTGACGATTCCCATTGTGTGCGCCAGTGGGTGCTGCAACTCCGGCGCCAGGCTGTAACGCTGGCAGAACCCCGCAGGATTAGGTCCAGCAGCTTGCAAAGAGCTGTCGTGTTACTCTGGGTGCTGCAAAAAGCCACTAGGCGATTCTACACGACAGGAGGTGCCAGAGGAGTTTACAGTCAGCCGGCCGGAAAAGGCTTCTCACGCGCGTTGAGAAAACTCCCTGCTACCACCGTCGCTGGCCGCGTCCGGTTCGGCTTGTAGCTGGTGCCGCCGCCGGCCCGCAGTCGCAGCGTAGAGGCGGAGCGGGGCGCAGGATCCCAGGGGGACTGCTTGGATTCGCCTCGACCGCGCCACGACTGTCAGCCCTACGCCTCAAGTAGTCAACAGGCAGTGTTGCTGCCATTCTGGGTCTTCAGGAGATTTGCGTGCGTTCGCTGGCTTCTCCGTCCAAATGCGACAGCTCAGTGGTCAGAAGTGAAAGATTCAGATTCGGCGTCTGTAGTTTCAACCATCATACAACGTGAACAACATCCCCCCCTGTCACCAGCCCTGACGGGCTATACAGCATGTTCGTTTCGAGAGGCTCTTGTGAAAATCTAGTCGCACAGAAGCGATGTTTGAACGGCCACCCTACTCCATCGGAAGCGACGTACACCACCGCAGAAGGACAGAGGCGACAGCAACTACGGCGCATTTCTGGATTTGGCAGCACTTCTTTGCTGTTTCTGCTCGGCTGTGCGGAGTGCTGCAGTAACAGGCACGGCCAGAGCACGTGCAGCTCCCACAAGAAACGCTACCTGGCAGAAATACGAGTTCGTGTTGACGGGGTTGTCAGACGGTCCGAAATGCTCCGATGCTTAATCTGACGACAAATTCTGGCTCAGGGCACCCGATGTATTTGACGGACCATAGGGTGAGCTTCTGGTTGTGCATTCTGGTACCCACAGACCCAACCGACCGAATTTGTATGCCGGCATGTCCGGCCGAGTCAAGCGATCTGGTGGGAAAAAGGGCATACTCCGGCTATTTCTACGCATTGCGAATGTTTTCCGGTTCTATCAGCAGCGCTGTGCGGTGTACTGCTTAAACCGTCACGGAGAGAGCATGTGCACTTCGCACAACAAAGGTAGCTTGCAGACATACGTGTCAGTGTAAACGGGGTTGTCAGACGGTCCCAAGAGCTCTCCACGGATACAAACACAATGGACACACAAGTGACGGTGGCTTCGGCAGAGGTTGGCGAGTGAACAAAACATGCTAACGGGGGTTCGGTGAGTCTCTCGCTTTTCTTCACTTTCGAATCAAACTCAATGTACGTCCGCCCCCCCCACCTTCAACCGGAGCTTCCGGCCGTCGCCAAGCAAAGATTGATTTTACATCCGCTCTTCGTCTGTATCTGCCTTATTGTGTCCCAACTGAAAAGAACGGCGACCAGGCAGCGTTCACAGGGCAAGAAGGTTCTAAACTCGCCTGCAAGACATGGAACGGGAAAGACGTGATCCGCCCCGGATCTCGTCTGACGGCTGCTGATTCGGTGACGCCGCCGACCCCGCTCAGAGAGTCCACTACCAGGGGTCCGAAATGGGGTCGCGATCCAAATTTCTGTCGACCACTAGATGTTGAGCACGTTGCAGAGTAGCGTTCACCGATTGAGTGTAATGCCCTGACCCAGAAGAGTAGCCTTGACTAAAGGTCATTTCCACGCACTGTGGCGGATGGGAGCGACCCCTACTGGGGCCGCTACAACACAGCAATGGCTGAAGCGTTTGTGCTCTTCTTGGATGCAACCCTGAACCTACTTCATCAGTGTCGCATAACATTTCTCGTCTCACCCCAGCCCAAAGTAACAGATCGGGACACCTGCCCAGCTTCGGGAACCCTACGGCACACCCCGTTTATGCTGTCGCCTGGTGACACGGTCACCAAGGAAGCCACCCGAAGGCGCGAAGAGGGATGACCCAGATGAAAACGCAGGTACTTCTTTTCGGGAAAGTCAGGCCACGGGCGCCCCGCTGTCCTCTTAAGCTATCCGAGCAAGCGGGCCCAAATGGCTCCGAATCCCGCACAGTAGCCTCCCCAAGGGGAGATCTGAGGATCCATACCAGCGGACCCGCCTACCGTCAGGCGAATATATCAAAAATTTAACAGTCAAATGCAAGCGACCCACAATCAGTCAAGATCCCACCCAGCGAGGACAGCGCCGCCTTTCGGAGCCGGGGCATGACACGTCATCCGCGTCGCCCGGCGCCCCATAGACATCCGGGCCAGCAAAAGGGCGCGCACCGGAACCGAGTACTGCGAAATAGATCCCTGCTCAGTGTGGACCGTCCCGGGCCAGCCCAAGCGGTTCACCGATGCACACCTTGTCACGACCCGTCTGTGTCCCGTGGTTCTTGTGGCGTGGCGTGGCTTCCGGGATCACTCCCGTCTTGGTTTCGGGGCTGACCGGTACCCAGCGTCTGCGTGGGCCTTGGAGTTGCCGAGTCCTGGTTGGGCGGTTTTCCAGGGGTAAGAGCGCGGAGAAGGGTGCGCGCCCCGGCAAAGGAGATCGTACGCCAACTCCGAGCAGCGGGCGCGTCGTCAGGTCTTTTTGATCAGCTGGAACAACCAGGAATTTTGGTGCCTCCCGCCGGTGATGCGCCCCCAGTTGATTGCGGCGGTGCCCACTTGGTCTGCTCTGATGTAGACCCCGATCGGATTAACCACTGGGGGCTCCTTGGTGGCGAACTACGCCTGACATGAAGTCTACCGGTCGTGTCGGGATGCCCACTCGGTCAAGATGGCGATGTGGCTGACTGAATACTTGGAGATGGCGTGCAACCGCTGGTACGAGGAGGCTCAAGACGGTCGTTTCTGGTTGTTCTCGGACGCCCTGTTTGGCTGGGTCAAGCACCTTAAGCAGGAGGATCTCGCCGAGGACGATGCCGAAGCCCTAGACGTTTTTGAAGCCATGTTGATTCTGCGGCCGGCTCTACCGGTGCATGACAGGGCTTTTAAAAAGGCTGTGCGCCGCCTTAACACGTCCGGACGTGACCGGGGCGGATGCAGCACGGTGGTGACCCGAACTGACGCCGACGGGGTCCGCATTGTCATCCAGGATTCATGCGAGGCCGCGGCGCGCTCGATCCCGGCGGTAATCCTGGCGGCGGCCCCGGAGGAACCTCGTGGTCGGAAACAGGTGCCGATTGTGTCTTTCGGGATCCCTTGCGGCTACCGTGGCGCATGGACCCGGTGGTTCCGGCTCGTCGCCCTTGGATGTTCTGGCCTCCCGGGTCATAAGATTATCCCGCCTCCCCGTTCTTCTCTCGTCGCCAGCCCGGTGGCCTCAGCGACGACCGCCCCGTCCTTTGGGGCTGGTCCTGTCATCCCCGCTGTGAGTACTGTGGCACGGGTTGCGACGGCCTACCGCTTGCCGTTGGCGCCCCCGAAGCCTAACGCGCTTCTACAGGATCCCTCGACGGCTCTTGGGGCGGAAGACGAGGTTGGGCTGGAGCTTAGAGTCGGGTGTCTTCGTAGTCTCTCGGCTGGGCTCCCCACGAGCATCCTGCTGGTCTCCATGGTCGACCTCCTCGGGAGCTTGGCAAACAACTTGTTCACATGGGAGGAAACGCACCCGGTGGGTGACCCCGACGCTCTGGAGGCTGTTCTTCAGGGGTGGTCCCGTTCGGGGGTGAAGGACCAGCTCTGGAGTCTTCTGAAAATCCACCAGCAGCGGCAAGAAAACCACCTCCGGCGGGTGGAAAAGGCCGGTATTTGGCGCGACCGTGGGTCAGGGACCTGTGATCCTCAGGATGATGGAGCGCGGGCCTACGCGACGTGGTACCGGGACGCCATTGGGAGTCCCCAGAGTGGCAACTCCGGCGGCGGCAACCCGAACTGGGGCGGCGGGTACTACAACGAGTGAGGTTCGCGGCCGGGAACACCGGGTGAGAACACGTGTGCCTATGACCGTACGTGTGGAATCAGGAGGGGCCGTGCGGATATGAGGGCCCGTTTGCTACCTTTCGTCGTCTGAGTTGAGGCCAGGTGTCCGTGGTGAGCGCCGGTTGTCTTTGGTGGCGCGCGCGCTTTGTGCTCGCCATGGTAGCTTTCGGCCTCTTGCCGAGTGATGAGCAGCAATACGTAGAAAATGCATATACAAGAATTATTTTGCCTCATGGCTGTCCTGTCACGCCTCCTGGTCGTCACGCCCCGGCTACCCCTTACCTCGGACGTGCGGTAGAGGCCTCTTGAGTCGACAGTATCGGTACACCGCGGCAACCGGCAGGCTCCCCGAGTGTTGCCAGGAATCGTCGTCCGGACAAGACCCAAACCAGCAGAGCAACAACCACAGGGCCCCCTCCTTGTCCCAGGTATGTTCCAGGAATGTCTGGAGCACGAACGCGGACCCACCAGGTTGGAGGGCGTCCAGGACCGCCACTTGGGGTCATTCGGGTCGGTTCGCTGGGTCCACCCGACCCGCCGGCACAACGTGGACGCCGCTAACTTGGTAGGGTAGGCCATTTAGGTCGATAAGGTAGGTTCTCCCGTCGGTTTTCGGCCCATCTAATGGCCTGGTCACCTTCGGGTCGAGCTTGTGCTTCCGGATGAGGTCTCGTGGAATTATCCAGTCACGACTAGCCATAGACACTCGGCCAGGGCGGACTTTCTTTCCATAGTCCCTCTTGTATCTGAATTGCGTCTTAGCAGTCGATTCCCGCACTTGGGGGATCAGGGCCTCTACAGACTCTAGAAACGCGCCCTTGGCCTCGGCCACCGACTGGCTTGGGTCCGGCGTCACGCCGTCCGGCATCGGCTCTAGGAATACGCTGCTCAGGCGCAGCGGGGTGACCGTGTCCATGGGGGCCACTCCCGTTCTCCGGTGTAGCCTCAAGCTGTACGCCAGCGCCAACACGGAGACGAGCTCGTCCCATTTGTCCTGGTGGTCCTAGATGTAGGGCATGAACATGTCCACTAGTGTCTTGTTAAAGCGCTCGACTTGGCCATTTGTCTGCGAATGGTACGTGGTCGTGTACATGTTTCGGATGCCCATGAGGATGCACACACCCAGGAAGAACAGGAAGGAAAATTGGGATCCCTTGTCCGTCAGGACCGTGCCCGGCGGCCCGTACACGGCAATCCAGTCCCTGAAAAATGCCGACGAAACGTCCGTCGCGGTTGTCCCAGCCAGGACGACGGCTCGGACCAGCTTCGAGAACCGGTCGAAGATGATCGGGAGGAAGAAATTCCAGGTCTTGGTCTCGGTCAGCGGTCCGAGGAGGTCCATGAACAGGCTCGCGAAGGGATCCGTCGCCGGGAACAACGTGAGCATTGCCGGGTGTCGCCATGGTGCGATCCTGTTTCGGGAACAAGACGCACAGCTGGCCACCAAGTCGTACACGTCTGCGGCCTTGGCCTCCTTCGTTGGCCCTTTAGCATTTCTCCGAGCTGTCCGAGTGGCTCATCCCGTATACATTCTTATAGCCCTGTCCCCCGCCCTTACAGGAATCCGACGCGCCACAAGCGCTCACTACCCAAGGCGTCGTATCCGAGCCAAGCCTGCTACTGCTGCCCCCGGTCCAGGACCGAACGACAAGTAGCGAGGAACTGATGTACCAAAGAACGAAAGCTACGCTCATAGCCCGTAGGTGGGAAAGCGCCCCCTGGTGGATCGACGCTAAGACAGCTTGTGCATCGCACGAAGTACTGACCCACGCGTCAAACTACCACAGCAGTGTCACCACTTGGGCACTAGGCGCCTTCCACTGTGAAATGAAAGCACTCAGTGCTGCACAAGCCAATAAATTTCAGTCCAGGTTACAGCAAAGCTTGAGAAGGAAGGGTGTATAAACACCACCACTGCATTAACTTCCGACTGGCGACGGCAGCAACAAGTCTGAGAACACAGACACAAGACATCCACACACCGGTCCCCGACCACCCCGCATTAGCCACGCGCAGGCCCACGTCCATCGGCGTCTAACGACAAGCTGCGACGGCGCATACTGCTCGGAGGCTCTTCCTCGTCCTCGCTATCACAGCTGTCCCGACGGCCGAGGATGTCGCCGCCGTCGAAACGCACTGGCGAGTGAGGCACCACAGCCACTTGGCGAAGACGCTCAACTTCCTCACGGAGCAAGTCAAAGGCAGCCGCACAGTCCGCCGCAGCGCTTATGGCACGGAAAAACACCGGAATGGCGTCCTCTAGGACATAGCAAGAGGCATAACGGACCGCCCGGCACAACGACTCCGTCGGGCGTAGCCACGCCAAGGCGAGAGCGGCCGCCCCGACGCCGCAAGGCACTTGCTGCCCGTCTATACGACGGATGGGCGCATCGCCAAACAGCTTGCTCGCTGCCTGAACGGCCTCAGCCCACGTCCAAACGTACTCATGCTGAGGATGCTCTTGTCCTCCGGACCCAGGGGCGAGGCACGTCTCACGCATAGCAGACAGAGAGCCACGACGGCTGGGTAAAGCGGCTCGTAGAGAAGGCCCACCGGCCATCTGCGTCCCACGAAGGACAAACCATCCATTTCCTTGCGCAGGCGCGGCAGGCGATTCTCCATCGTCATCCGTACAAGCGCCACAGGCAGATCTCGACGCGAAATCCCGAAACGGGTATTTCAGGGAAAAGTCGTGTTCGGCTGTCGCGTCGAAGTGAATGTGCACTTTCCGCGCCGCACGCGTCTGCGTGTCCCATTGGATGACGTTCATAACGACGATGGTCTACGGGATAACCGCAGTGGCCTTGTTCATGAGGTGGATTATGTCCAAATTTGCCTGGCAGCTCGGGCCACTGGCCATGTGATGCAGGTCCAACTTGACCGTACGCCGAATGGCTGTGGCGTCGAGCCAGGAAAACACCTTATCGGTCATCAGGGTGAGCACTCACCCGGCCGCCAAGAAGTAGTGATACTTCGCGTTGACGACGTGCCAAGCTGCGTTGAACTCGTAGAAATGCTCATGAGCTCCGTACGACAATGCTTATGTCATCTCCATCCAAACCCCGCGGCTAATCTACCACCAAGGGTACTGGGGAAACCACCGCGACAATTCTAAATGACGCGGCCCCCAGATAACGCCGGAACACTGAGCGGTGGGGAGAGGCCGCGGCTAGTGATTCGCGCCGCGTCCTGAGCACGCCGATTGGCGGGAGCGTCACTCGGAACCCGAAAAAGGGAGGTCAACGCCACGGTCCGAGCATCTTACATCTCCTCCAAGACGTTTTCCGCCTCTTGAGTCACCTCGATACGCTCCTCGAGGTACTCCTCCATGCCCGCGTCTTGGGCGAAGCGGACCGAGAACTCCATAGCCGCACGGCCCGATGGAAAGACGGTCTCTGGCCAAACCCGACTCAAACGCCCGAGTTGATGGCCGCCACCTCTAAAGTCCCCGTCTGGTGAACACAAGACAGCAGCTTCCAAGCGTAAAGACACGTGTGTAATGCATGGAACGGCCGTCCGTATCGGACCAGCTCTTTGGCGCTGGCCAAGACCTCGTACGCTTGGCGCTCCTCGTCTTGGTTGCGCTAACTGGCGTCTCCGTGCTCTTCCGCCACGACGGGGTCGACGTGGTCGTCCGGCACGCCGGCGAAGATGTCGACAAGCCCCGGTGGGGTGCCTCAATCGCCCTTTTCAGACTATAAAGTGCCACTCGGCGGTTGTTTGTCGCCGCGTCCATGAGAGCGTCGTCGTTCATGACGGAGATGACCTCTCGAGTCACAAGGGACGCCGGGCTGAAGTATTCCCGCCAGATGGGCTAAAGCCGCGCCCCATCGAGGAGCGGAAGCTCGGCGCCATGGTCCTGCGCATCGTTGGGATACCCCGTATGGACATTGCCGCCGCGCATGTCGCGGCCATCGTCGGCAGCCGTGCCCACCGCATCTCAGCCGCATCTCACTGCACGTCGGCTGCATTTCGCAGACCATCGCATTTTCGAAAGCTGTGCACGACAGGCCTGTAGATGTCGTCATATGTGAGTCCAGATGCTTCGATTCTTTGCCAAGCATTGTCATCCGTTTAACCGGCTGCGCCGGGGGGATGTATAATTTGATTCATCTATTTCCTACTTCATTCAAGCCTCAACAGCTCGCTAATTCTTGTTCTGCCATCCGCCGGTTATCACGTCGCAGATGGAGCTTACCGCCACTTACTGCCACTTGCATAAAGTTGTTGGCATTTGACTTGGGCTGCCTTCCGGGCTGGCCACTTGACAGCCTGACATCAGCGGCCGGCTGTGTCAGGCACCTGTATCGGGTGGTCAGACACACCGTCACAGACACCGGGCACACCTCCCTGACACTGTCGTGTCCAGGAGCACAGCCGTGGCTGCTTCTGAAGTGCGGTGCTGGGGCTCCGGGCGAGTCGGGGCCGGCAACGGGCCAAGTCGAATAGATCAAACTGCATTTATAGTGCATCTGCACTGCATCTCCGTCAACACACCCGCCACA
>Ga0114953_1002128_pt1 | contig 13926 bp, 14 predicted proteins | sample SidtaG_FD_87298 | JGI IMG/M metagenome (GOLD analysis project Ga0114953, IMG submission 87298) | Marine algal microbial communities from Sidmouth, United Kingdom - Sidmouth_Male2 metaG | ecosystem: Host-associated > Algae > Red algae > Unclassified | place: Sidmouth, United Kingdom | collected...
AACTCTCAGCCAATAGTTCGATCGTGGCTTGTCGAACAGCCAATCCGACTTCATTTCTACGCCCTGTCGTCGGCTCTGCCTCCCTTCTCTCTGCAACCGCCATTTTTTGGAGGTTCGCAATACAAGAGTGCGCAAGAGTCGTGTACAGGTGGATACAGACTGTAACTTCAAGGTCTATATCATGCTTTTAGACGTATCAAGAAACAGTCCTTCCTGCTGTTTCAGAAGTAGATTGACCATGACAAGCTTCACAACTTGTTTTTGTGGTATGGGTGCTCTGAGAAAAGAAAGCGCTCCAAGGTCTTGTAGAGTTGAGATACACTTCGGTGCTTTTCTGTCCCTCGAAAAGCCCACCGTTTTTTGCGCTTCTGCCAGTCCGGAAAGTCCAGACACCAAGTCAATGTACTATTTAGGCTCAGCCGTGCTACCTGCGTCGCTGTCCAGATCTTGTGCCAGGAGCTCATCCGTCTCGCCGTGGCCACGGGTGTACTCTCAATGTCGGGCGTGTAGCCCCCCCCAACCCAGTTTCCAATTCGTCGGATCTGGTATCGCATAGAAACTCGCTTTTTCTCACCCGGCTACAAGCATCACCTGCCCCGCGCCACCACCGCTGATGTGCCTTGACAGCCACAAATACGGTCTAGACTTCTCTGCAGCACGTACGACACGCCTTCTGTCACCAGGTTACGTCGAGGTACGGCTTGCAGTGTCATCAGCGGGCACGGTCTTGCACAAGATGAGGTTCCGGAAAACGGTGGGGTGAAAAAGTGAGGCTCTATCTCACCATCCTATGATCGTAGCCGCCTCAAGGTGTGTCAATAAAAATCTGATGGAGTAGCGACATGATGCGTCCATGGCGAGCGCAAGTGCTTGTGCCATTGCTGAGTTGTGGGGGCGCCAGTGTGTGTTCCACGCATGCGCCTTATTGGGAGGAGTTGACGTTTTCGTGTCGCAATTCTGCATCCAATTTCACGGTATCGGCTCTTCCGTCGAGAGACATCAAAATTACACACTTCTGAGAGTACAACAGGAAAGCACTCTACCTGCGCTACGAAGTCACTGCAGCCAGTTGCACAATTCTCCCCCGTCTTCGCACTTCTTCTTGCATTTCCGTAGCACCCTCGAGCGATACTGAAAATATACATTCCCGCGACAGTTCTGGGTCGACGATCGTCTGCTCGTTGCGCGAGCGAGCGTTCCTTTGTTCTTTGGATCGCTTTTCACACACTGTTTCATTCATCAGCAACCGCCCTTCACCAGTGGCCACGGGGTGCACCGCCACGGCCGCCATCCCGGCCCCTGGCCCAATCTCAGCCATGGACGCCGTGACAGCCCTCAGCTCCCCCCCGCCCTGAAATCCCGGTCCGTACCGACTGCATAATGGGCGAGTGCGCTCGGCGGTCCGGAATTCTTCTGGGAGGGGAGGCGCGCGGTCACAGCTGGGGCGCAGCGGGGCGGAGCGTGGGTACAGCACAGCGGCATCACAGGGCGGAGCGGGGCGACAGGAGCGGGTCTCCAAGAGGCGGGGCGGGGGGACAGGACGGAGGCGCCACGTGGGCTGCGCCAGCCAGAGCACTTCAGGTGTCTGGAGTTGAGAATGAACTGGCGCAGTGCACGTCGATCTCGGAGCTGGCTGGAAGACGGGGGGTGGGGTGCGTGGTGGGGTGGACGGCGGTGTCCTTTCAGGGCGGCAATGAAGGACTATCCTTTCGAGTTCCTCTTTCCATTTAGGTACCTGTAGAAAGTTAAACATTGATGGAAACACCTTAAAAAAGAACAGGAGGCATGCGCCGCCTGGCACGGTTGTCACGATAGAATTTTCTATGATCCGAAGATATTTTTCTTTTTTTCGTCGCTTCCCTTCCTCCCCACTCATGTTCCCGGCTGAAGTGAAAATTGAAACACCTTTGCCACGCCACTGCCCGCATACACACCGGTCCCGCGCAAGTTTCCGTCGAATAGACATCTGTTGCGCCATTCGCTGGCGCTCCCGGCGGCGGCGGTCACGCATTTCAGGAGTGGCCTCCAGTGGCGCCCGCCACTCATCCTGTCACCAGCGTTCCCGCTCGGCATCGGCGGCAGCATCTGCGGAGGTCGTCGCTGCCGCCGCCACCGCCGCCGCCATCCGCCAGGCGGCACGGTCGGAAGCGACCATGAACTTCCCGCCGCGGAAACCTCCCGGTCGCCCGCCTTGGCGGCCTTTCTCATAGTAGTCCTGAACCAACTGGTCTTTCGATGGTCCCGCGTGCGCGCGCGCCCAACAGTGGCCGCCCCCGTCGCTTTCTCGTTTTCGTGCTTATCCTCGTGACGACGGTACAGGGCCACCAGGACCGACGTGTGGGTAACGTGCGCGCCTGCGATCGTCCATGTAGCCCTGAGTGGACACCTGCGCGCTTTTGGCCTGCGAGGCGCTTTTCAAGAAGAACTGCTTGTGGACGTCGAACCACGGCTGGCCGGGGAGAGGCGCCGGAGTCCCAGAAATAGATCATACTCAAGAAAAACGTTGTGTCGGTGAACAAGCTGGGTAGAATGGATGAATACCGGCCTTGAAGAAGCACGTCTTGATGCTGCTCGCGATCATGGACAGGTTGTAGTCCGGGGACATACATTCAAAGGCGGTATACAATCACTGGACGAAATCTGCCACCCGCCCTGGATTTTCCGGCCCTGCAGATCCGGACTGAGAGAAGATTCTCACGAAAATGACGTCGTGGGAGGTCAAGAGGGAACATTTCGAGCTGTAATGTTCCACCATTCCGTGATGCCTCGGTCTGCTACAATCTGCCACCTGAGGCGCCCCGGTAACCGATATTATCACCAGGCCATGGCGCCTCGCCCACGCACCTCCCGCACTACTCAAAACATTGCCACAATCATGTTGATGGAGTTAAGAGGTAACAGCAGGGCCTCCGATGCCCAGGCCACCAACTTCAATGATAGCACCGTCGCACACGTGGTCAATGCCATTTGGAGCGGCGCTGGAGCGGCCAAGGTCGATGGTCGGGACCACCCCGCCGTCCTTCCCCCCGGGGCATCCGCCCCAGCCGGCGCGGTCCGCCACTCTCAGGTTCCTGGGACCTCTCGCCTTTGTTCCTGAACACTGGTGACAACGGCGACCACGCCGGCCTATTCGTTCCCCCCCTCAATGTCTTCACAAGGAGCCGTTTGTTGATTCACTCTTTCCTCGAAAAGCAGCGCACTGCGCGCTCCGCCCACAGGTCATTCACGGTCTTGCACGCCCCTGCCCAAATCCCTCGGCCCTGTGGCCTTACCCGTTGCTGGTGCCGGACCTGGTCGAGAAGTTGAGCTTCTGGGAACGCGTTGGCCCCCTACTACTGTTGAGAGACATCAGTATTATCCCGCTGTAGGTGCGCACAACGACCCTACGCTGTTCAAATCCGTGTGCGGCTTTACGCTAGAGGAGTCTGAAGGTATTGTGGAGCTGGCTCGAGAGCGCTGGGAGCGTCCTATGGACCCGCGGCTGCAGTTCTCGGTGGAGATGAACGACTTGCGACACCCGCCCGGCCGGGTGTGTTCTGCACATGAGGCGTATTGTTTGACTCTCCTTTGTTTGCGTGGGGGAGACCAGGGGGCGCTGCCCATCCGGACCGTTGCCTTTACTGCCAGCTGGTCTCCTGCGACGGTCAGAAACAATATTTTTCATGGCCTTTTTCTGTTCATGACACTTTTTATGCTGGCGTGTGTCATTGTGTGACCGACTGGGGCGGAGAGGCGGGAAATGGAGGGCCTGGTTAGTGGGTTCCCCTCGGGGATCATTTTCGTGGATGGTACGAAGGTGCGTCGGTGGCGCCCGACGGACACCCAGGAGCAACTCTGAGCATACGATGGCCACCATCACTGTCATTGTTTTTCCTTTCTGATGTGGTTGGGTGTGTAGGGCTTGCTTGTGCGTGTTGACGCGTCCTGTCCCGTAGTCTGCCACCACCGGCGACTGTTGACACAAACATGTCGACATCTGCTTCCTTCGTCCTATCGCTGGTCCCCGAATTTTGTCCTGGCGGCCAGAGACTGGGACTGACTGCGCTTTCACAATAGCGGCGAAAGTTGATGAAACACTCACGTTATCCACATCGGATGCAAACAAGTTGTAATTGAATACAACAGGTAGCCATGTGAATACTTCGATCCCGCTAGTAAGCCCTGTGTGCCCTGTAGAATCAGGGTACGTGCCTACGCTGCCAGCCGAATGGATGACTCCCGACGCACTGTGTACCACCTGAGCAGGAAGCCACTGTTTCGGGGTCACGGGTCCAAGGAAGTAAGTAACAGATACAGTGAGTAAATATGGAACCTTTTTGGAAGTAACAGTATTCTGCACTTCAACATACATTCCCTGATCCACACACGAACTTACCTCCCACGACTTCGTTGTTAAGGCAGACAGAGGCGCCGCCCTACAGGACCCTGCCCACAACCGGCTTGACGTCCTATGACGGGGGCGTCAGTGAGGATGTGTGAGGCGACCGCCCCCCCGCAGTTTGCCGCCACGAGCGGGATTGGAGAGCCGCTGGTGCCGTTTCCGGCTTCTTGGAGCTACCTCCCCCCTCTGCCACCCCACCAACGACTCCGCGGCATTGCCGCAGGTGGCGGTGACGGGTGCGGGCGGGTGTCTCAGGGTCGCGACGGTGCTCCTGCGTCTTTCTTAACCTCTTTCCAGGCTGGGGGGGTGGGCGGCGCCACGCGAAAAGGCGCCGTCAGGGTGGGGGACCTGCGTTTTTGGTGCCTCTGTGGGGGATTCGGGGGCGACGGGCGGCGGCACTGCTCCTTCCCGCCTGCGCCCCCCTCGCGACATATGGCGGGGGCGGCGACAGGGATGTGCCGCGCTGCCACCCCCAGGCACTTTTCTGCTACCAGTGGGAGGGAGGAGCCGCCGGTACGGCTTTCGGCTTTTTGGAGCTACCTCCCCCTTCTGCCACCCACCGACAACCCCGCGTCGCTTCCGCAGATGGCGGTGACGGTCGCGGGCAGCTAGCTCGGGGTCGCGGTTGTGCTGCTGCGTTTTCATTTAGCCTCTTTTTGGGTGGCGGTGGGGGCGACGCGACGGGGCATGGCGCAGACGCGGTGGGGGACCTGAGTTTTTGATGCACAGAGCACCCTCTTGTGTAACTGGACCGTTTATTTCTGGATATTGAGAGTATCATGGACCATACCTTCCAGACACAAAGAGGTCTTCTCAATATCGGAAGTGCTGATGCGAACCTACCTCATTTAAATTGTTGTCCTGGAGCACTTCGGAAAGCAATAACCTGTGATGCACAAACGAGAAATGAAGGACGGTGCGTCGGCCAACAATTACCTCATGCACAGCTGCAGGTGCCGGCCTCCTGCAGTTTCTCGAGACTCAGCATGGCTTACCTGGCCCAATACGTTGGGACGAGTCAAGGTAGGCACCTGGGCATGTCTGATGACCGGGAGACACCGTCATTTGCTGATTCGGCCGGGGAGATTCATGGGCTGTCGCCTTGGTGGAGTGTGGTGGGCGGTCTTGGTGGTTGGTTGGTTGGGTGCTCACAGTCGTGGGTTGATGACGACTGGCGGATGCTTTCCGGGGTTGTGTGGCGCCATTATACAGGTTATCGGTTCAGACGCATCCTGCCCCCCCCTCGGAAAGGTGCCCACGCTGAGATGGCTCGGGACCGCTCAGCCATACATGCCTGCGGAACCAGCCCTGTTACAGCCGCACAAGCCAAGGGTGGCGGCTGCGCTTTGCTGTGCTCTGGCAGCGTGCAGTCCCACAGGTGTACCGCGGATCGCACGCGGCCTGCGGCTGCGGCGGAGCGCTCCATTCCATCCCCACCCGCGGGTTGTCTTCGCCCCATACGACCTGCGGCGGTCCAGTGCTTGGCCTGCGATGCATCCTGCGCGGAATGCGTCAGAGACGCGCCGCCCCACGCTGTCTCAGCCCGGTCCGCGCGCCAGACTGGCCGCATGGACGATTTGGGGCGGCAGCGGACCTCTTCCCGGCGATTTCATGTCCGGAAGCCGTGCACCAACAGCTGATATGGAGCTTTGCATAGCGTCACTAATCTGCGGTCGTCCCGCCGAATTTCATCTCTCATGAAGGATGCGGCTCACCTGCAAACTGTAGCGCCTGTCTTCTCCACAGGCCGTCTCTGTCCCCCCCACCCGCCGCCGATCTGTGCTTTGCCCGCGCTGTGCCCTGGGCGAAAGGCGCCGGCGGCGCGTGACCACACACTGACATGCCCGATGAGGGCTCCGACAGGCGTCCGTGCACTGAATCCGCAGTCCTCCCCCAATTGGGCGGAGCGCTTGGGAGCATTCCGCATGTTTTCCTCTTTCCGAATGCTACACCTACACAGTCGTCCACCCTTCAAGGCAAAGCACTTCCTGTCGTCGGTTCCCAGCTCTCTCTGCTCCCACCACCTTCTCCCACTGTACAGTCACACCATCACTCGCCCTCCTAAAAATGGGGGCGTCGTTTTTCGACACGACGCCTTCTGCGTCCACTATGTCCACGGCCACGGCGCACGGGAGGGCGCGCTCTGCGTGCCGGGCTGACGTCGTGGCGTCGGACCCTCACCAAAAATCACTGCGGATGGCGAGAGTCCGCGGTCGCCTGGCGGCGCGCACGAGTGCATGTCATCACCTCCTGGCGACGCGGGCCCACGGCCGCCACCGCCGCCGCCGCCACCGCCGCCCCCTACCCGGAGAACGCTGCTGCTCCCACCGCTTCCCGGACGGCTCCATCACGCCGTGGCCCGCGTACACTCTCGTGCCCGTGGGGTGGGGCCAGCGGTGCCGCCCTCAGTGGCAACGCCACTACTGTCCGATTCAGCGGAATCGTCGCGCGCTCCGTCACCCGCCCCGGTGCCCCCGCCTGCGCCCCCGCCTCCTTCTCTGCTGCCGCCGCTGCCGACGCGACCGCCGCCGCCGCCGCCGCCGCCGCAGCCGTCGCCGCCGCCACCGCCGGTGCTCCCACGCTCCCCGCCGCCGCCCCTGCCGCCCGTCGCTATCGTGGCCAGCCTCGGGTCAGCAGGGTCTGCGGCCGCCGCCTCTTCCGCCGCCGCGCCCCCCGACAGTCACGCGGAGGCTGTGCCTTCTGTGGCGAAGGCGGTGTCAGTGGCGCCGCGCCAGTCGCGGAGGCGGACGCCTGCTGAGCAACAGTGGTTCCTCGCAGTGGAGACCCGAAAGGCGGCCAAGCGGCGGATGGAGGACACCGCAGCCGTGATGCAAAGGCTGGCGGTGGAGCGCCACGCTGTCGTTGAGCGCCTCGACCGCCGGAGATCGGCTGCGGACGTTTCCCACGAAGATGCCAAGCGTCGCCTCCAGCGCTCCATGGCGGCCATGCGGTCGCTTTCTGAAGTGATTTTGATGTTGATGACTAACTGTGGGTAGGAGGGTATAGTGGCGCGTTGAAGAGGGGTGAAATTTTGGACGTATTGCTGATCCCCAAATTCTGTCCTCATCACTTGGAACGCCTTCTGGGAACGGTACAGTTCTTAGAACCGGTTTACCACTGGTCCAGAAGTGCTGCAAATCACATATGTGTGCGTCATGGTCACTGAAGTCGACCGCCGAAAAACGCGCACTTTGGTGGCGCCAAAGAGAGCCGGAGCCTATTTGCGAGGCGCGCTCTTTCTTAGACATCCCGGACCACTGCCCTGGAGGTATTGGCGGGTAGGGGCAGGCTACCTTCTTGAGCAGCTGGCATGTTACTTTCTTCCATCGACCCTCTATATTATAGGGGCCATGGAAGTAAGGAACGTTGCTAAATTGTCAGTAACCTCGGTTCTTTGTGCTACTTTCTCGCTAGGTATGTTACTTACTTCCTTGCACCCATATACCCCACTGTTTCTCACCTTTAGGACCCCTTTTCTGGGCTCAGATCCCGGTCGTTGCCTGCAACAGGCCAACATCCACAAATTCTTCAGTCCATCTTTAAAATTTCTTTGCGTGCATGGCTCTCGTCTTTTGCGCCTGACCCGACACTCAGGGGTTCCTTATCAGACAGTCCGAGATGTGGTTCAATGCTTATGTGCTCAGCACCAGCGTCCTCCCTTACCACTTTCCCTCCGCTTCGTTGCCATCCTGGCTTTGACCCAGTGCCCGTGCAGCCCCGCCTTGTGGTCAGCCCACCTGTTCCCCTGGAGCATTCCGCCTCGATCAATGCCCACTACTGCTTAACCACCCTCCCTCTTTCCAAACCAGTCTCATCCACATCTGCGTGCTTTCTGCTCCAACTACGTGGCTTACCCTCCCCTCCGCGGACGTGCACCAGCCTTTCCCAACACCCCTCCCGTCTCAACAAAAACCATCTTCTACGCCCGTCCTTGTCAACAGCTGCCCATCTCTGTACGAAAAGAACCGATTGCGGTGGTGTCGGAGTAAAAACAGCCTTGTTAGATGCTGCAAGCGTAACTGAGAAGACCAGCAGACGACAATACAGAGCATCCCAACGCCAAGCGTGAATGTAAAAACAAACGAAAGAATCCCCCAAGGACCACATCACAACAGCTAAAAGCCGAAAGGGAAGAAGACTCCACACAGACGAACCAAAGAGATGCAAAGAACAAAACGGGCAAGAAAGTCCACCAACGATGCCGCGGCCACAGGGCGGCGGGCCCAACTGCCAAAACCGACAAGCCAACACACCCACAAAGAACTAAAAAAAAGGAGGAGAAGAGTCCACAGAACCTTATAAGTGACGAGGGAACCGCACGCGGGGGCAAGTGACACAGCCATAACTGGAAAGCTGGCCGTGACCAAGATCTCGTCGACACTCCCACCGCCCATGCCGGCTTGTGACAGAGCGTCGCTTACAAATAAATCTTCCCTTACTGAGGCACCGACGTCTCCGGCGATTCGGCCCCTCAATACTTCATCGGCGCCTCCGAAAACAACAAAAGAACACGGGAAGCCACAGAAGCACTAAGAGTTGGAACCGCATTGCGTAAGTGTCCGTGTGTCCGTGTCTCGCGTACTCCACAAAACCTGCCGCACGCTGCGGGAGTCATGGCAGTTGCGCTGTGGCCTCCGCGCGCCACGCATGGACGACGGCTCCCCTATGTCCCCGGAGCCATCCAAAGCGTGAACGCAGCGTCAAAGAACAAAACCACGCACAACGCACCTCCGCGCAAGTTCCGCACCCATCCCAGGACGGTCGCAGCGACACCCCCCCGTCACACTGGGAGGCCAAAACATCTCCCACCGCCCATCCCATTGTCCAACCGCCACCGCTGCCAGTGCAATCACGCCGGCCCTCGCGCGAGGCTCCCGCCGCCGGCCCGCATGCAACATCCCGTCGCGTACGGACTGCTGGTGAGTGCATGCTGCGGATCCTGGTGTTTCCGCCCCTGCTGAGTTCAGTGGTGCCATCAGAAACACAATTACCATACAGGGAGGCACAGAAAAGAGCGGCTCGTTGCTCCGGCGCGTTAGTGCCTGCGTTCTGAGGGCCCGCCGTCTTGAGCTTATTTCTGGGATGAGACATAGGCAGGACCGGATCCGTCAGTGCAAGAACGCCGCCCAGCTATTGACGCGAGCTGGGGACCATTGCAGCGCCCCTGTCCTGTGGGGGTCACTACGGTGTACCAGATGCAACAGCAGAGACGTCATGGGTCGTTGATGTGTCAGAGGCAGAGTTATTATGCGTTTCGTGTTTGTGCGGTTACAGGCACAGGGGATGTCTTGGACTGCTCGTGCTGATCTTCTAGTCTGTGTGACAGGCAACGTACATCAAACAGCGTCCGGAGACTTTCGTTCCCGGCGGCGGATCTGGGTGACAATCTGCGTCAGCTCCGCTCGTATTGAAACGGTCTTGAGGTCGGCGCTGTCGGCGCACTCCATCAGGGCGGCCACAAGAGCAGAGGTCTCGAGCGACTTAGCTGTTAGAGCTTTACCGTAGAAGTGGTTAGGGGCACAGAAAAACGCGTGAAGAGTGTCCCTCACTTGCGACGCGAGCTCAACGTCCGATACATGCGCAACCTGCAGCCCAGCAGTGCAAAGCTGAGCACCACAGCGAGTCGATCAAGGGTTCTCCGAACCGTACATCTCAACGTTAGTACCTGTGCGCCTCGCTCGCACCCCATCCGTCCGCAAATCGTCGCTCAAGCTCTTGCGCTTAGCTGGGGTTTACTTCGGCTGCTGCATTGACCGAAATTTTCGGTAAAGGGTGCTGAGAGCTGCCACCCGCGCCTCTTCGACGGCGCTAGCCCCGCTAAGAGCTGGAAAAACAGGGGGCTCCGGTACAGCGCGATCTCCGTGGTGCACGCTGTCCGCTGCAAGGGCGCCGGCAATCCGGGAAGCCCCAGGAGTCTCACCGGCGTCCAGCGCGGCCGCGACAGCAGCATCTGCATCTCGGGTACATGGCGGAGCTTCCGCACCGCCCAATCCCGCGTCATCGACTATCTTTGATATGGCGACGTGGGACGCCACGTGTGACTCACGCCCAGAAACCCCAGCCGTGTCGATCAGAGACTGCTTGGCGCGAGCCCGCTTCTCTTTCAATTGGCGAGGCGAAAGCTCCCGGGCATCAATGATCACTTGGAGCCGGGTGTGCATTGCAGCTGTATCGTGCATTTCGTACACGAAGTTGGCCTCACGCCCCTTGGGAATCACGCACGACTGCATGTCCTCTGTGTGGCCCGGGATCTTGCGCTTCATGCACGCCACAGGGCACACCGTGCACGTTGTCTGCCCACAGCGGGTGACACACTGATAACAAGGATCTTGCACGAGTGGGCAGGTCGAAACCATATGACCCTGCATCCTGCATGCGCTGCAGCGTCTCACAAGAACTGATGCTGGAAGTAGAGTACGGGGGAATTATCGGTGATGATCTGTACGTGGCATGCAGAACCGCGGAGTTAGGAATCTGATCGAGGTCTGTGAGAACGCAACTCAACAGTTATAGCCGCTGCGAGCTGCCCCCAACTGCACGCACTGCAAACCAAATTCCAACGGCGTACCCGACGTCTGCGGCGCCCCGGTGGCGGGAGCGCTGGCCGAGGCTCCAGATCCAGAAGGACCACCGGCCATTCTCGGCAACCTCGATGACAAACTGATTCGCTGTTGCTGAAAGCCTGTTGCTGGATGGTGACAGAGACAGGCCACACTTTTACGACGATTGTCGTGACGTCGACGGTGTGGAGAACGAATGCAGCCATGAGCTCGGCGCCTCGTGTGCCATAACTGTAACTACAGCGACGCGGAAGGCCAAGTAAATGGTGGACTTCGTCTTTGAAACAACCTTGGACTCTTCCTAATCTTGCAGTGCAAAAGTTTGCTCACCAACTGAGAATCAGCCCCAGTCCCAGGCCGGCAGGACAAAATTGGGGGACCAGCAATACGTTGACGGCGACAAGCACGCCCTTTGCGACAAGGATTCATCAGCCCAAGCCGTGTGCTGGTCTTTCGTTTTCCAAGAAATGCTGTTGAGGTATATGTGGACCAGGGGGAACGGAACAGAGACATCCACAGCACTCTATTTAGCAACGAGTGGGGCATGGGGGACGTGATGAACCGCTTCCGAGTGTCTTTGGCTCTATGGTCGTACGGGTCTGAGCCTCTTGCTCGTTCTCTTGAGCTGCTCTCCATTCTGTGCAAGTGGCGGCGTTTTTCGTAGAACGATGACTAATAGTAACCATTGTCAGCCTCGGTAGCGGACGACACCTGCGGTGAGGACTGCCACGTCCGAGATCCAACGCGTGCTGTTGGTGATCTTTTAAGGCCACACCTGGCCACGGCGCGAACCACATCTTCGCACAGGCCGCGCTCGCGGACAGCGCCGCCCTTGCACATACCGACGGGCATAAAACACTACGCCACTTGCGCGGGCGTAGCGCAGTGGGACGGCGGCGCGGGGCTTTTTTCCACCACTGCCACCCCCACCCTTGCGGCGGCGGCCTCGCGGAGGTGACAGCGGCAGAAACGGCAGTGGCGGTAGCGGCGGAAAAAGGCCGCGTGCCACCTTCCCTCAGCGGTGCCGCGGAACGGCGCCGCGGTCAACGGCGCAGTGGCGAGCCGCACACCGCCGATAGTGCCGTCGGCCGCCACCGCGGGGGTTTTCAGCCCCCCTCTGCTGCCGCGGCGGGGTTAATTCCCCCGCGGCCGCCGGACACGCCGCCGCGCCACCCATGAAGTCTGTGTCAAGCTGTTGCGCGGTCGCCATTCTTGGCATATGCCCTTGCCACAGACGTGGAGGCGTCGCGGCTCTCTTTGCGGGGGCGGGGAGGCCTGGTCAAGTCGCGGACGCATTGATCTAGAGCGCGGCTGGTACCTTGCCATCTATCAGTGCGTGGCAGTTCTTTTCATCTTTCTCATGTTGCTGCTTTCTGTCCCTTTGTATTGCAAGTTTTCTTTCTTTCTCTTTTTTGTGTTGTTTTCATGCTCACGCAGTTTGTACACACTTGTCATCACAGAGGAAGAGTGCCCGTCGCTCGTGTCGTGTCAGAGCGGAAGAAGACAGGTCACACTCTTCAGAAGGGCCGTCAGAGCATGTATTTACCAACTAATTTGCTTTCCATCTGCGCACTTTTTTCTCCTTGAGACGACACCCCTCCTCTCCATTTGCGTCATTCTCGGCGGGCTGCAAGCCGTTGGCGAGCCCTTGGGTTGGCGCGCACAACGGTGCGCGCCTTTTGTTCTGCTCAGGGTTGTAAGTTCATGTTGAATGTACAGATGGTTCGATGAATCAGGTTGATTTCAAGAAATGAACCAAACCAAACGGTAAACGACTTGGCTGTATTTGTTCTTCCTTGCCATGATATTCAAGAGTTTCATTGGCGCCTCTTCCGTGCAGTTAGCTTTATCGTTCGCCGCTGTACACTGAGACTGGACACTCCCTCGTTCCGGGCCCCTCGGGGCCCGGAACGCAGGAGTGTCCAGTCTCAGTGTACGTACTCACAGCTGCGCTGCGAGAGCTGGTCGCACAAGCAGGACGCACCTGCGACGCTGGTGGCAACAACCTCACCCCCTCGTCTGAGCCCGGACTCGGCTGTCTGGTTCGCACTCTCACAGCGAGCTCGGCGACTGCAGCAGCACACCGTTAAGTACTGTGAAACGTGGCTTATTGAGTACCATGTGTACCAAGTACGCTCTTCGCATTGTTTGGTTCAACCTTAAAGCTCCACCGTTCAAGCGAATCAGGTTGAATTCCGTTTCTGTTTTGTAAACCAAACCAAACGCTGTCGACCCTGGTTCTGCTCTTTTTTTTTGTTTTCTGAAAGTCTTTTGTAATATGTAGGAGGTAGTTGTCACGAACTGGGGCGGACGGATAAATACATGTAGTAGATGAGATCGACTGTAGGCGTGAATTGCTGCCAGTTTCCGGTCCAAGGCACCCACGAAACGCACTTTGATTTCGCACGCGAGTTTAACCGGTGCCGCGCCACGGCGCTCCGCGCGGGGGTCCACCGTTCCGCTGCACGCCCGTCGCGTAGGCCCCTCCATGTCATTGCCCGCCCGACACTGCTGGTGGGGCCTTTCGCGGCCCCCGCCTCGTGCCGCCGCCGGTCCGCGGCGGCTGGCGGCCCCGCGCGGCCGCGTGATGGGTGGCCGCCGTGGGGACCTCGCGCAGCGCCGAGGCGCACCGCGCGGGCACGGCGTGGATGGATCCCCACGCTTGGACGGCGCCCGTCTACGACGAGCGCCGCGGTGCCGAACCGTGGCCGTGCGCGCGCGCCACGGCGTGACACGGGTTCCACCGCTACGGCGGGGGCGCGACCAGCCGTGCGTGCCGCCGCAGGCGCAACCCCACCGGCGCGCCGCCCACCGGGCCGGCGACTCCCCCTGTGCTGCGCCGCCGCCGCGGGCGCGCGCGCCGCGGCGGCGGCGGGGGGGGGGGGGCCCCCCGCGGGGGCGCCCCGGCCCCCCCCCCCCGGGGGGCCCGACGGCGGGGGGGGGGCCGGGCCCCCCCCCGGCCGGCGCCCGGGGGGGGGGCCGGGG
>Ga0114953_1002136_pt1 | contig 13890 bp, 10 predicted proteins | sample SidtaG_FD_87298 | JGI IMG/M metagenome (GOLD analysis project Ga0114953, IMG submission 87298) | Marine algal microbial communities from Sidmouth, United Kingdom - Sidmouth_Male2 metaG | ecosystem: Host-associated > Algae > Red algae > Unclassified | place: Sidmouth, United Kingdom | collected...
GAAACCATTGAAGAATGGAGTGAAGACGACCTCAGCAGTGCCAATGAGTTCGTCGCATCGCTCCCACCATCAGCGTCGCGAGATATCGCAACAGACGCTGAAACGCTTTGATAGGTAGGGTCAGGACGTCTCGGCCTGCCGATGTGAGCCTTAGCGAAACGCCCTGCGCGAGTCAGCGAGCCCGGAGGTTCTAGACCCTAGTCTGAATTCCCAATCACTTTGCGGAGCACCACCGAATTTCGTCCGGATACCTCTCGCTGTTCACGACGGATTTTGGGAAGTTCAGCCGGTTCGACCCGACTGTAACCTAAACGCTCAAAAAATTCGGGAACCTTGGTGCTCAAAGCAAAGATCGTTTTGGCACCACCCCTGATCGCCACGTGCTCGACATACTCGACGAGCATTCTCCCGTGGCCAATACCTTCGTGACCACTGTTGACCAGCAGACAACCAATCTCCCAAATGTCACCATCTAACTTGGAGAACGCCACACAGCCCAGCAGCGCAGCGTCGATTTCGAAGACTCGAAAGTTCGAGATCTGGGCTTCCAACTCTTCCTGAGATCGCGGTAGAAGATCTCCTTCTTCGATCGCTGAGTGAATGAGAATCTGTAGTTCGGGGATGTCTTTTGTCTGGGCTGGACGAATGCCCTGATAGGCGTCGGCATGAACCATCACCCCTACCCCTTCGTGACTGAACAGCTCATTGAGAAGCGAGTCGGGATCTCGCCCATCGATGATATGAACACGAGCCACGCCGTCTTGGCAGGCCTTCGCAGCGTGGCGGAACTTCGAGGTGAGGTTTACCGATCGGCCAGCTGCTTGAAGGTGGTTGGCAACCTCAATCGACAGCTCGACGGAAACCTGCTGATCATCACGATCCAATTCGACCGCGATCGGCTCTTCCGCCAAGAACACAATTTTATCCGATCCGAGTGCTCGGGCGACAGCTTGGGCGACAGCATCGGAGTTCATCCGAAGGGCTTCGCCGCTATGCATGCTGAACCCCATTGGTGAAATCACGGGCATGATTCCTTCATCCAAGGAAACCTCCAGAGCCCGCGTATCGACCTTATCAATGCGACCGAGAAATTGCTGATCAATCCCTGCAACAATACCCGCCGGCTTGACCGAGACTGCGTTTGAACTCGACGCCCTGACACCAACCGTGGTTAGCCCCGCCATGAGTTCCGACCCGAGCATGGCAATCGCTGCGCGCGAGGCATCCATGGTCTGCCGGTCAACTGGGCCCGTCCCATCGGTATTGGTCCCCATGATCCCGCGGCTTTTTACCTCAGCAGCGACTTGAGCTGCCGCCCCATAAACCAGAACAACCCGGATCTCCAACGACTGAAGCATCGCCAAATCGACCAGCAGTTGCTGAAAAGCTAGAGAGCTGAGAACCGCGCCATCAATCGCGACCACGAAGGTGCGGCCGCGAAATTGCGGCACGTAGCTGAGGATCCCTCGGAGGTCCGCGATCACCATAAAGCCCAACACTCGTAGAAAGTTGACTGACTTCAATAGTCATTCGCAAGTTCCCTTTAAAAATACGCGATCGAGGGCTGATTTGAGGCCGCGAAAATTCGCCGACCTTTGCCCTTGCCTTAGTGACTTGATTCGGGACGGTGCGTGTTCCCAAATCCGAGCCCACCGGACGCCATGCTCACCTGTAAAGACGTTACTTATTCGATCGCCGGGCGCATCCTCTTCGAGGGCGCCACATTCACCGTCAACCGAGGCGAGAAGACTGCTATTGTTGGCCCGAACGGCGCCGGCAAGTCGACCCTATTCCGACTGATTCTGGGTGAGGACAAGCCCGATTCTGGAAAGATCCAGCGAGAAGAGTGGACAACCGCGGGCTTCCTACCTCAGGAATCTGAGCCTGTCGGCGAGGAAACCGCCCTCGAGATCGCACTCGGTAAAGGTGGTCGGCTTGAAGAAGTCGAAGCCCTTCTCAAAAAGCATGAGGATGAAGGCACCTATGATGACCCCCACTATTTCGAAGTTCAGAGCGAGTATGATGTCCTGACTGACCCGGCGACCGAGGCGAAAGCCAAAGGCATGCTTCGTGGCTTGGGCTATCGCCAATCTGACTGGGAGCGCCCTGCGAAGGAACTCTCAGGCGGTTGGGTAATGCGCGCCCACCTGGCTAGGCTTCTGGTGTTGCAGCCCGACTTGTTGATGCTGGATGAGCCGACCAACCACCTCGACCTCCATTCGCTCTGGTGGTTCCAGGATCACCTGAAGAAGTATGAGGGTGCAGTCCTGATGATCTCTCACGACCGGGAATTCATGGATGGCGTCGCCAAGCATGTGCTCGAAATCGACAATCAGGTCATGGAGCACTACAAGGGCAGCTATTCCGATTTCCTGCTAGAGCGGCGGAAACGGTTCGAGCAGCGCCATGCCGCCTGGAAAAATCAGGCTAAAGAGATCTCGGAAATCCAGCAATTCATTGATCGATTCCGCTCAGTATCATCAAAGGCAGCGCAGGTTCAGAGCCGCGAAAAGCAACTCGCCAAGATCGACCGCATCGAGAAGCCTCGCGCACCACGCAAGGTTTTCAGAATTCAGTTCCCCCAACCCGAACGTTCTGGTCAGCGAGTCATCGCCGCCGAGAACATGGATTTCTCCTATCCGGGTTCAGATATCAAGGTCTACGACAACCTCGATTTGTTCGTCGAACGCGAGGAGCGGATTGTCCTCGTGGGTCCGAACGGTGCTGGTAAATCGACACTGATGAAGCTCTTGGCTGGTGTGCTTGAGCCAACCTCTGGCAAAGTCTCGCCAGGTCACAATTGCCGAATCGGCTACTTTTCGCAGCATCGTGCTGACACCATGGACACCCAAAATACGGTGCTCCAAGAGGTCATGGATGCGAACCCAGAAATTCGGGAAGACGAAGCTCGTGGAATTCTCGGTTCGTTCCTATTCCGAAAAGATGATGTCTTCAAAAAGGTCGAAGTCTTGTCCGGTGGTGAGAAAAGCCGCCTGAACTTAGTGAAATTCCTCGTCGACCCGCCGAACCTTCTTCTGATGGATGAGCCGACGACTCACTTAGATATCGTCAGTATTGAGGCTCTGATCATCGCTCTTGAGAAGTATGCCGGAACGCTGGTTTTCATCTCTCACGACGTTCACTTCATCAAGGAACTAGCGACCAAGGTTCTGCATATCTCTGCAGGCAAACTGAGCAAGTACGACGGTGGTTACGACTACTACCTCGAAAAGACCAATGCCGAGGAAAATGCTCGCGCTGCGGTGACTGCTGGACAGCCCCTCGGGAACGAACAGGTTTAGCACCATGGGCAGAATCCGGAGCCGAAGTTGCTAAAAACAGTCTTTGCTGGGCGTTTCGGACGACCATCTTCGTCCCCTCAAGAGATCAAAGTCCCAAAGAGCGACGACCGAGACGGTCGTGCCACGTTCTTGGTGAACTCCCCGTGGGCATCCAAAAAGGGGCTAGACTGTCCATTGGACTGACCCTTGATCAAAACCCGTCTCCAGCGCGACAACGAGATTTCTAGTGGTATGGCGACTTTATCGCTGTCGAACTCGAGATCTCAAGGGGACGGCAGCCCCGCAGATTTTGATCGCGGTTTTGTCTTCGCATTCAGCTAGCGGCATCGGATGAGCGTTTTCTTCGCGAAAAATCGCAAATATCGCGATCTGAAGACAAAACTCACAATGATAATATCCATATTTATTTGAACAATTGATAAACAATGTTATATTTGGTTTCGTTGCTGGAGAATTATCATCAAAACCGTCACGTATAAAACAATGAAATTACCTACATTATTAGTAGCCGGGCTGCTGTCCACAATCGGAACCACGCAGGCTGCTCTCATTAATTGTCTCGGAGCTGGGGAAGCCACAAGCATCGGTGCCACCAGAGCCTTTGGCGGAACTGGGACTTTCCGGGACACGAGTTCGACGAACCCCTACAACGATGGCGCGACATTCACTGGAAACTACATGTATACGGGAGTCAGCATGTCAGCGAAAACTTGGAATACGACCAACGATGGCATCACCGCAGGCGACACCTGGGCGACGACAGTGGACTTCAATCCAGATGGAGGATTCTCAGCTCTGAACTCTAGTGGGGTGGATAACTACCGGTCAACAGGCTGGGCTTGGACAGACCTCGCATCAGGCAACTTCTTTGCGATCGACGTTGTTCAGAGCAACTCACTCAACCCAGTTTTGAAGTTCTCGTTTGATAATGGCAACGGAATCGAGCAGTTCAATGTGGCTCAGTTCACCAACGGCCAAGCTGCTTCGCTCAGCTTCAACTTCGGTCCTTCAACCACTGGGGGAGCGTTCGACATCACTTGGTCTGCAACCGATGGAGGAGCAGCTGCAACGGTTCTTAACCCGACATTCGCATCAACATATACCCATGTCGATGCAACGTTGGCGTCATCGACCGACATCAGCCACAGCTACAGAAACCGCAGCCAGAGCGCATGGTACAAAGATCCTGATACTGGCCAAACTCTCGTAAGTGGCGGCAGTCTCGGATTTGCCGGATTCTCAGATCCTAACTCTCCACAAGGAGGATCGACCAATACGTATGCTCCATGTCCTGAGTGTGCTCCTGAGCCGTCATCGGCCCTCTTAGGTTTAGTTGCGACTGGGTTGCTTACGCTCCGTCGTCGTCGCTAAGATCGGCGATTGATTCGACAGAATCTTCTCATGGGCGCTTCGGATTTCCGAGGCGCCCATTTTCGTATCTAGTACGTCAGACCTTCGCTAGGTTCGTCAGCGCTGTGGGAGAGTCTACTCTTCCCGCTTTTTGCTGCCGTCAGCGAACCACTTCGGCAATTTACAGCCGGCGATCGAAAGGGTGAACTCGCCTTTGCTGCTGCCAGCCGCGAGTTTGGTCGCAACTTCTGTCACGGTGCCGTGAATGTATTGCTCAAACTTTTTGGTCAGCTCTCGGGCAACGCAGATTGGACGATCTGGGTCGAGTTCCTTGAGCATTTCCAGCGTGCCAGCAATGCGGTGAGGTGACTCGAAAAAGATCGAAGTGTGGTCACGTTCGAGAGCCTCAGTGAGCTCTCGGTTTCGGCGGCCTTTCTTGGTCGTCAGGAAGCCCCCAAAATAGAAACGGTCTGTCGGCAATCCGGATCCTGCGAGGGCAGTCAAGACGGCGCTAGGTCCGGGAATGACGCTCAATTCCAAGCCTTCCCGCACCACTGCCCGAACGAGCCGTTGCCCGGGGTCGGAAATGGTTGGGTAGCCGGCATCAGAGACGAGAACGATTTGTTCCCCTTCTCGGATCCGCCCGAGAATTTCCTCGATCCGCGACGCTTCGTTGTGTTCGTGGAGACTCAGAAGCGGCCGCTTCATCTCGAGCCGACTGAGAAGTAACCCAGTGTGCCGAGTATCCTCACACGCCACCAGATCCGCTGTAGATAGCGTTTCACGGACGCGGTCGCTGAGATCGGCGAGATTGCCGATCGGAGTCGCCGTGACAAGAAGTCGACCCGGCGACGACATGCTGAATTGAGGAAAAACCCGCGACTACCAGCCTTCGGCAGTCTTACTCAAGATATCGATCGATAAGTGGTAGGCAGCGTCGGTCAGAGCCTGGCGCTCGGTGAGCTGAAAGTTACCGCCGACGTTGAGGTTAGAGGCCCCTGCAGCAAGCTCTTCGAGCATCAAGTCACCATTGATCGCATCTTCGATGTAGAACTCGACGACGATTTCAAACTGCAGCTCACGGGAGAACAAGCGGTTTGCTCGGTTAGCCCGAAATTGCTTTCTACGGACTTGCTTGATCTCACCCCGAAGAATCGCATCAGCTTCGTCAACATCGACAAGCTGATAGGTTTGATCGAGTTGAAACTGTTTGATGACCGCGTTCGTTACGGCCACCGACAAGCGCGGTTCCAGCGTCTTATTTACAAACGCTGGGATGGCAATTTTCTGGACGTGATCCAGTTCAGCTGGTTTTACCGGTCCGAGCTTGTAGCCAGCGCAGCTGGACAGGAGAAGGGCCGCAGCGGCGGCCATGGTTCCGAGGAAGATGCGGTGCATATGAATGATCAGAAAGAAGGAAGAAGAGACTGTGAGGATTGCAGCGACTGGGCAGTGAGCAACCAATTATTCGGCGTCGGGAAGCGGAGGAAGAGTGATGTCCGTCTCTGGTGGCGGTGGAAGAAGGATTGTTCCAGCATCAGCACCGTCACTCACTGGCAGATCACCCGGATCATCTTCGACAGAAATGACTTCGGTCGGTCCACTTAGGCGGGGAGCTGCTTTTTTCAACAAGCGACCAAGATCTGGTGCCGGTGGGCCAGCATAGTTGCTCCGAGCTTTGACAAGATTGGCTGTGGCAACCTGAGAAGCATTGGTAGGAACTTCGATGCCTTCTGGTGTAATGACCGTTGAATAGCCATCACCACCAGTGGGCGCGAGTTCTCCTTCGGCGACACTGTAGCCGTCATCTGCAGAGACGCTGGGGTCGGCAACCTCTTCACCTAGAGCTGTCAGACGCTCGCGGGCTTCTGGATAATATTCCGATCCAGGATAGCGGAGAATTCCACGGTAGTAGATCGTGGCGGCCTTTGGCTTGCCGGTCTTCTCGTAGAAACGAGCGATGTCCAAGTCCTTCTTCAAGTCACGTTCTTGGAGACTTGAGAGAATTGCTCGAGCATCATCGCTGCGCTCAGCATCGGGGTTGTCGATCAGGAAGGTCTGCATCGCTGACTGAGCCTCGCGGTTACTACCAACGTCCCGGCTCCGAAGCGCGGTGATGTTGTTGATCTGACCGATCCGGAACTGGGCGTCGCTGGCCTGAGCAGACCGCGGATAGTTATCGACGACCTTTTGGTAGGATCCCACCGATAGGTCTTTATTACCCAGATCCTGATAGATCTCAGCGATACTGAACTGCGCCTTTGATGCATTCGCGCCGAAGGGGGCATTGGCGATGACCGCTTCATACATCTCGATGATGCGGGCACTGGTTAGTTTCATTGGGATTCCAACGAAGGTAATTTTCTCTCCAGACTTGGCGGCTTCAGCGATCTGGAACTGGCGATCAAGCGCAGCTCCGAACTGATCGCTCTTGCGATAATTCTCAATCAGCAGCTGGAAAGCGTCGAACGAATCGTCGATCTCGCCACGAGCCAACCGGAGTTCAGCGATCTGGTATTGCGACTTGGCAGCTGAAGCACTGAGCGGGTAACGGTCGACGAGCTTCTGATAAGCACTGACAGCTCCACGAGTATTTCCGCTGGCTTCGAGACTGGCTCCCTTATCGAAGAGAACTGAAGCAGCAGCATCGATCCGAGCCTGCTCATCAGCAGCTGGAACTTCCGCATCCTTCTTCTTAAAGAGCTTGTTCAAAAATGCGTGACTTTCGGTCGGAACTGCGAAGAGACCGATCCCGATTGTCAGGCAGATAGTTGGGGCGAGCGCGCCTTTGACACCTTTCATCTTGGTCGACGATAGAGTTGTGGTAGTGAGGCGTCAAGGAGTAGCAGAACTCAGTTCCGTCAATTCTTCTCAGCCAGCAATTCGGAAACCATCGTCAAGGCGACCGGTAAGATCGCTTCTGCGATCCGCTCCGAACCCAAATCGGTGTAGTGGCAGTCGTCGAAAAAATTCTCAAGGTTCGGTTCAAGTATCTGATCGAGAGGCACGAACGGAACGCCTCGGCGCTCAGCAACGGCGCGTTGGGCCGCATTGAACTGATCCATGTCACGGCGGAAATGGGTTGGTGTCATCCGGCGCATGCCATCGCTTCCACCCGTGTTCACAGTGAACCAAATTGCGTCTAACTCAGCTTTCACGCGCGCCATTGACTCCGGAGTAGCGACGCGAGGATCCAGTCCAGTAAGCTGAACTTGATCTCCGTTGACGGAATATTCCATGCCAGGATGAGGCAAAATAGGCTGCGCGAGAATGATCTGCTGGATGTCGCGATCAGCGAGCCAGCCGGCAAAGTAGTCGGTCATCTGGCTGAACAATTTCGTTCGATCAGGCAGGTCGGGGACAGTATTATCAATCGGAGTCTGCCAGTACATCTGTTTGAAATACGGCACGCCTTGAATGTCGAAATTTAGACCACCATTCTTTTTGAGATAGGCTGCTTGGCGGGCGTTTTCGGCGACTTGGCGCGAATAGCGATAGATCTGGGAATAGCTTTCGAGAAAGCGTTGGCCGGGTGGCTGAGGCCGATCAATGAGACTATTTTTAAGCCCAGTGAACGACGTCTGCTTCATGAACATGGCCTCGGTCGCCTGTGTGTTCATTCCAAACAAAGTGATCACCGCATCCGGCTCGAACCGTTCCAGACGCTGATTCGCCCACTGCAAGACCTCGTGCATTTTGTTCCCTCCACGAGCGTAAGTCCCGATCTGGACGGTGGTGTCGGGATATTCGGCAGTGATAGCTTCGTTGAGCTTCTTTTCGAGGAGAATCGCCCACATGTCCTCAGTATTCTGGGTGCCTTGATCAGTTGTCGAGGCTCCTAGACAGAGGATTCGGACGACGTTATCGGGCTTGTCGAAGGAATTGATCGATAGCGTCCGCAGGCCCAATCCATTGCGCTCGTAAACGATATCGTGCTTTAGCCCAGGGAAGTCTTGCCAATACTCGGAGCGCACTGCTGGCTCGATGCCCTGTCGGAATACCAACCACAGAGCAGCTTCGGCGACGAGCACCATAATGAGCAAGCTGAGAGCAATCCTCAGCGCAATCACTGGAACTCGCGATTTTTTCACAACGCGGCGCGGCCCGGTCTTACCCACCTTTTTGTCAGAATTTGGTGAGTCGGGAGTGGGTTCGGTTGAATGAGATTCGTCGTTGGCCATCGGAAGGATCGGAGGGGGTAACCCAACAAGCAGCGCACGGGCGCAGTGAACTGTCAATCGATGGTATCCCAGGGTATTCACACTTGGTCGCTCCGCGACTTCGGGTGGCGTTCATCGCGGCCACCTTGGGTCGGCAGAGCTGATTGTGGTTGGCGCTCGCCAGCGGTCACGATCAACACCCCCCGCCACCTCAGCTCAAGACCATCACTTCGGCCCCTGAAGAAGCCCTCCATAGAATTGAGAACAATCTTGCGGCAAGTCTCTTCGATATTTTCACCAGTGCTTACAGCGCAACCTTCACCCTGCAAGAAGCGACCCCAAACCCCGGGGGAAATCCTAGCGGATTTCGTTTCACTACCAATGATGACAACTTCAATTTCACCGCAAATGTTCGCACCCAAGCCATCCCCGAGCCTAGCCGCGCAGTTCTTTTGGCTCTTGGCCTTTTCCTTGCAACGTCCGTTCGGCGTCGACGCTAGAAAGAGTCTTTGTTGGAAAGCTTCGCTAGGGACAGGTCTTTATTGAAGAGAATTCCACCCAAGTAGTGAGGGCAAGATCTCCGCACCCAACCCCGTCGGCACACTTACCTAACCACCGACCATCCCCCGTCGAATCGACCAGCCGCCGCCCCCCGGCGCGTTAGGACGAGCACGCCCTATACCGATCGCATAGAAGCCCGCCCGGGAAATGAGAGTGTCGATGAAAGCCTTTCCCAAGAAGTCTGCTGTTAGATCGATACCTCTGGACGATCCGACTTAGATATTGAACTCCACACCTTTCCGGAAGGAAACCGGAAGGCAAATGAGGACACTAAGGTGTTTGATTTACTTTCCTCACTTGGTCGCTCCGCGACTTCGGGCAGCGTTGATCGCGGCCACTTTGATTAAACAGAGCGGATTCTGGTTAGCACTCGTCAGTGGCCAGTTCGAATAGCGTCCTCTTCTGACGATCGCCATTTTTGTGGGGTTGTTCCGAACCAGACTCGGTCGTATAAGGAAAGATGCTTTCGGATCTGTACCTTCTGGCCGATGCCGCCGCCGATGCCGTGGCGGCCCCTGATGACGGCGACTCAAGCTCTTACTTCGGGTCGATCGACTGGACGGTGCTTATCGCCTACTTGGTTTTGACCACTTGGGTCGGCCACAAAATGAGTGGCAAGCAGGGAACGATTAAAGACTTCTTCCTCGGTGGTCGCACGCTGCCTTGGTGGTCGGTGTCGGGATCGATGATCGCCACTGAAATCAGTGCGCTGACGTTTATTGGTGTCCCCGGAATGGTCTTCGCCATGAAGGGCGACTGGACGTATCTTCAGTGGGGCCTCGGCTCGATGATCGCACGTTTCGCCGTCGCCTATTGGTTGGTTCCGCTCTACTACGAAAAGGAAATCTACAGCCCCTATGATTTCATGGGTAACCGGCTGGGTGAAACCGTTCGCCGTCTAGTCACAGGCCTGTTTTCGATCGGATCGATTCTCGGTCAAAGCGTCCGGGTTCTGGTGACCGCGATCATTCTCAAGGAGGTCACTGGATTGGACCCACGAATGTGTATTGTGGTGATTGGGGTCGTCGCGATTCTCTGGACTCTGATGGGCGGTATGCAGACGGTGATCTGGACGGATGTCATGCAATTCTGCCTATTCATCTTCGGCGGGCTACTGGCTCTGTTCCTCCTAGTCAGAGGGTTGGGTTGGGATCAAATAACATCACTGAACCAAATCACGGTTGATGGTGCCGCCATTAACAAGATGCGCTGGCTCGACCTGACGACCCCGTTTGAGGATCCCAAACTCCGCTACACGCTGTGGGTCGGCTTGATCGCAATGCCGTTCCAGAACTTCACGGCCTTCGGCGTCGATCAACTCAACACCCAACGGATGTTCTGCTGCGGCAATGTCAAAGACGCCCGAAAAGCGATGTGCTGGAGTTCAGTCTCGATGATCATTACTGTGCTGATGCTCGCCGTCGGTTCCGGTTTGTTCGCTTGGTATCAGGCCAACGTTCCGTCCGCGGCCTTGGCAGCCAAATTCGTCGACAGCAGCAACAATGTCTTCCCTGCTTGGATCGTTCGTGAAGTCCCGGTCGGACTCTGTGGTTTGATTCTCGCTGGCGCATTCGCTGCGGCGATCTCGAGTTTGGATTCCATTCTCGCCGCGCTTTCGCAGACGAGTTTGTCGGTGATCTATGGCCGCGAAAAAATGGAGGATGAAGGCCAAGGGAAACGCATGGTGCTGATCTCCCGAATCGCCGTTTTGATCTGGGGAGTCGTGCTAACACTCGCCGCACTTCTGCTCTGGCTCATTCACAGTCAAAACGAAGACTCTGACCTGATCGGGTTAGCCTTCGGAATGGTCGCCTACACCTACGGCCCACTGCTCGGGGTTTTGCTCGCCGCTCTGATTCCCATGAAGGCGAGCGCAAAGGGATTGATCGTTGGCACGGTCTGCTCGGTGCTCCTCGTCGCTTGGTTTAGGCCCGAGCTAATGACGATTCTCGAGCTGATCAAATTGAATGGAGTGGCTGATGCGTTGGTCAATTCACGCCCGGCTCTGGCTTCGGAGTGGTTCTTCCCACTCAATGCGATCCTGACACTGATCTGCGGATTGATTGGCGGGAAACTGGCAAAGAGTTAGGGAAGCCATGCACATCGAGCACCGTTGCTGCTCCAATTACTGCCCTCTTGAAAACTTCCAGACGATCAACGAGCCGGCCCGATTCCTAGGAACACGCCGTTCGCTTTCAGGCCGAGCAGTTCTAGGACTCTGGGATTTCATAGGCGTGGGACTTCATAGGGACTGGGACTTCATAGCGTGGGACTTCATCGACAAGGATCTCCGCATCCGCTACGCCACCCCAGGAACCGCTCAACGAGTGCGAAGACTCTTTACTACAAATCCGTGAGGCAGAAGGGGGCTCTGCTAGGACAGGCAATATGTCATAACAAGACAGGGATCGGACGTAGCTCCCTTCGTTCTCCCCTCCTCGATCCAATCTACTAGTCGGACTGTAGACCTCACCCACCAAGTATTCCCGCAGAACCCACGCATCGCCAAATACCCCGAGATCGACCAGCTGGGGTAGATGCTTTGCAGATCTAAAACTGGCGACTGATCGACAGGGAAATGATCGGTGCGGCATCGAGTCCGTCTTCTTCACCGAACAGGTCTGAGTAGATGGGGACATTGACTGAGAGAGAGCCTGTGACTGCGTCGCCGAAAATGTAACCCGCGCCGAGGGAGGCATAAGCCAGGAATGCACCAGAATTGGGATCGGTGCCGGTTTCCGACCACTGAGATCGTCCGAGATAGTTTCCGGTCAGGCCGCCAGACAGGGACAGACGAGGGCTGGGGCGAAATTGAATTCCGGGTGAGATGACGGCTTCGATCGAGCCTTGGTAGCCTTTAGAGTTCTCGTAGAATGGCAGGCGAGTTTTGGCAAAGAGGGAGGCAGCCCAACGATCATTGAAGGCGTGCCCGTAATAGAGATCGATGATCGGATCGACAGTTCCGTTGCCGAATTGGATATGGAGGTGTTCGAGACCGGCCTCTTCGGGCCGCCATGGGTTTTCCTCGGTCGAGCCAAATGGGATCGTCAAGCCGAGCCCGATGCGCAGAGTGTCGTCGTCGGTCAACAATCCGTAGCTGCGCCAACCGACCGTAAACTCCGCATCGCCAAAGCCCTCGTAGCGTTCCGTGCGATGATGGATGTCACTGTTGCGTCTGGCATTGGCGGATTGCTCCGCAGTCGCTTGTTCGAGAAATTCGATCGACGAAGTCTGGTCTTTAATGAAGTACGGAATGCGCAGTTGGAGATCGACTTCATTCGCAAACATATGAGAAATCGCGAGCTCAGCACGGTGAATATCGATGTCGACTTGGTGGCGATGGAGGGGCGAGGAAACAAGTGATCCAGAAGACGTCAGCCCCATGTCTTCGAGGTGACCACCAGACAGCCCGAGGCTGACCGAATAGTCGAAAGCGATCCGCCAACTGCTGGGATCTTGACTGAGAACTCCTGATTGAGCATCCGCCGACCGGGGGATGGCTGGGTTCGCTCAGGCCGGTCACCCGTAGGCTGGATTCGTGCTGAGGAGGATAGCCGTGACGAGAAGGACGAAGCGCATGTTCGTAGTCTACATGATCGGACGATGATTGGTAGAGATCATTCGACCTACCTCTGCACCAGCCCCAAGCTAGCCGGCCCGATTCCTGGGAACACGCCGTTCGCTTTCAGGCCTAAAAGTTCGGAGAGCATCGCGCGGTAGTCGACTTGGATTTGGAGCCCTCCGGGGGACAAGCCGACGGATTGTGCGGCTTGGGCAGCGCTTTCGACAATCCCACCGACGACTCCTTGGCGGCCAATTTCCTCGACGTGTTCGGTCACCGCTGGCCAATCACCGATCACTCGACCTCCGGCAATCTGGGCGCCCAAAATCATTGCTGCAAATCCCCGCCCATGATCAGTCCCGACCGAGGCGTTCTCGTAAATCCGACGCCCGAACTCGGTCATGACGACCACCGTGACGCGGTCTCGGACGGGGGAAACATCCTGACGAAATGCTGCCAAGCCCGCCCCCAGTTCCTCAATCCGTTCGGCTTGAAAACCCGTGGCGGCGCCTTGGAGAACATGGGAGTCCCAGCCGTTAATATCGATGCAAGCCACGCGCAATCCGACCTCTGCTTTGACCAGACGCGCGATCTGTTTCAAGCCGTCGGCGAATTGGCTATCGGGATAATTGGAACCTGACTCTGGAGCGTATTGGGTCGCTTTGAGTTCCTCCAACCGATCGACAAAATCCAGAGTGTCGCGCCCCTTGGCCAGAAGCGTCGACGGGCCGTCGTAAAGTTGGCGAAGCGCGGCGATCGAGGCGGATTGGATTTTGGGATTCCGAAGCTCGAAGCCGAGACCTTCAATGTCGCGCAGAGCAGTTGCTGCGGGTGCACCGCGAAGGGCTTCCGGCAAAGTTTCGCCAATCGCGATGGCTGAAAGCGCCGTCGCCGAAGCCCCAGAATTCTCGCGCAGAAGACGACCGATCCAGCCCCCCGAAGCGGGCTCGATGAA
>Ga0114953_1002149_pt1 | contig 13855 bp, 7 predicted proteins | sample SidtaG_FD_87298 | JGI IMG/M metagenome (GOLD analysis project Ga0114953, IMG submission 87298) | Marine algal microbial communities from Sidmouth, United Kingdom - Sidmouth_Male2 metaG | ecosystem: Host-associated > Algae > Red algae > Unclassified | place: Sidmouth, United Kingdom | collected...
CAGGCTGGGTTGCTGCTCGTGTTGCATTGTGGGTCATGGCATTGTTTGCTCGCTATGATCGCGCCATTATCTCTGTGTCTGTCGCCCTTCCCTACATGGCGTATATCGGTGCCGAACAAACCATTGGTGCTTCAGGTGTCATCGCTGTCGTTACTGCCGGACTGACGCTCAAGCTTGCGGGGCCAAGTCGGGTGCCTCCGGTGTCCTGGACAAACCTGCGAGAAACCTGGGACCTGCTGGCACATTGGGCTGGCGCACTGATCTTTATTCTGGCCGCATTGCTTATTCCCCGAATGCTGGAAGCCGTACGTCTTGATGATGTCTTGCTGGTACTGGTTGTGATCGTGGCGGCAACGCTAGCTCGCGCAGCTATCGTGTTTGGCCTCATGCCGCTTCTGTCCAGCCTGCGGTTATCTCCCCACGTTGAGATGCCTTACCGCGCTGCCATTCTCTGGGGCGGGCTCAGAGGAGCACTGACTCTGGCACTGGCGCTAGCCGTGACTGAGAGTCAGGCAGTGCCTATAGAGATCAAACGTCTGGTCGGGATATTGGCCACAGGCTTTACGCTGTTCACCTTGATCGTTCAAGGCACTACCCTGCGCTGGGTTATCGGTTTGCTCAAGCTCGATCGTCTGTCGACTGTGGATCAGGCATTGTCCAATCAGGTTGTTGCTGTCGCCTTGCAAACAGTGCGCGAGGACATGAGCAAGACCATTCGCCGTTTCGATCTACCTCATGAACTGCTACACGGCGAAGCCAGCCAGTTTGAGTCAAGAGTGACTGACGCGGTACACCTGGCGGAGACTGGTGAAGGTATTGGTGATCGTGATCGCATCAAGCTTGGCCTGATCGCGCTGGCTATTGCCGAGCGGAACGCTATCCTTGATCGCATTCGCGAACGTACCTTTCCGATGCGACTTGCCGAACAGGCAATTGCCGATGCTGATCGACTCATTGATGCAGCTCGTACCTCAGGCCGCTCAGGTTATCATCATGCGGCGAAAGATAGCGTGGGTTACCAATACGACTACCGGTTGGCCCTGTTCTTTCACAATCGACTACGCTGGTCGACGCCTCTCGCCCGCATCAGCGAAGCACGTTTTCAGGTGCTGGTCTCACAGCGCGTCATCTTCAGTGATCTTGAAGGATTGATTGATGCGAGAATAAAACCCCTGCATGGCAGCCGGGTCGCTGAACTGCTGCAGGAAATGCTGGGGCGTCGCAAGACTATGATAGACACGGCTCTTGCAGGCTTGCGCCTGCAGTTTCCAGGTTACGCCGAGGAGCTCGGGCGGCGCATGATTCAGCGGACAGCGCTGCGTCTTGAAGAGAAGGAATACACTGCACTGCGTGAGCAGGGTCTTGTGGGGTCAGAACTACATACTTCTCTATCCCAGAACATCGCTTCGCGCCGTGCTATCGCTGAGCAACATCTGGAGCTTGATCTAATCGTTCAACGTGTCGAACTGATCAAACAGTACCCCCTGTTTCATGATCTCGATGACAAGACACTGCAACAGCTTGTTCGTAAGATGCAGACTCGCTATGTCAACGCCAATACGGTCATCATTCACGCTGACACGATCGAGAGAAAAGTATTTTTCATCGCCTCCGGAGCGGTTGTCATGGATTCAGCCGGCCGCCTCACTCAACACGGACCCGGCGAAGTCTTTGGCGTCATGAGTTTGCTGACCAATGAACCTGGGAGTATCCGGGTACGCACTATTGCCCCGTCGACTCTACTGGTTCTGGATGAGGACAGGTTTCGTCGATTGCTGAGGCGCAGCCCCAAGTTACAACAGGTGGTCAATGAGACGGCGAAGGGCAAAGGCTGACCTTTTTGCCTGATAGAGTTCGAAAACGCGCATACAATACCGCTAACTGAACCCTTCTCTACAAGTTACTTGGCGTATGAAATTCCTGCACGCAGCGGATATACATCTGGACAGTCCTCTCAGCGGTCTAGAGCGGTACGAAGGCGCGCCAGTGGACGAGATTCGAAGTGCTACGCGTCGAGCATTTGACAACCTCATAGCACTTGCTGTAGACGAAAAAGTGGCCTTCGTGCTGATTGCCGGTGATGTCTATGACGGCAACTGGAAGGACTACAACACAGGCTTGTATTTTGTCAGCTGCATGCGCAAGCTGGAACAGGCAGCGATACCGGTTTATCTGTTAGCTGGCAATCACGATGCAGCGAGTGTTATCACCCGTAACCTGCGATTACCGGCAAACGTCAGCACTTTTTCAACTAAAAAGCCTCAAACGTTTGTCATTGATGTGCTGAACGTCGCCATCCATGGACAAGGCTTTGCCACACGTGCGGTTACTGATGATATATCGCAGAAGTACCCACAGGGCGATTCACAAGCATTCAACATCGGAATGCTGCATACCTGCCTTGATGGTACAGCAGGCCATGACGCCTATGCCCCCTGCAGCGTCGAAGGCTTGCGTTCCAAAGGCTATCAATACTGGGCATTGGGTCACGTGCACACCCGCGACGTGGTCAGTACCGACCCTTACATCGTTTTTCCCGGTAATACTCAAGGGCGCCACGTACGCGAGACCGGGTCGAAGGGCTGCACGCTGGTGAGCGTGGAAGACGGCAGTATCACCCACGTTGAACACCATGCAGTTGATGTCATGCGCTGGGTTCGTCGTGAGCTTGATGTATCAGCAAGTGATACGGCAGAGGAAGTTTTCGATCAGGTTCAGGACGCCTTTCTTGACGCATTGAGTGAGGCCGATGACAGACTCGTGGCAATCCGTCTCATATTGACTGGCGCCAGCGCCGCTCATCAGGCATTGCACGCCGCCAGAGAGCACTGGACGCAAGAATACCGCTCACTGGCGTCAGGGCTGGGTGGAGCCGGTATCTGGCTGGAGAAGGTCTCCATCAGGACGCAGTCCAGTGTGTCGGTAGGCGATGCCTACGCTGGAGACGATGCACTGGGTGGACTACTGCGTAGCATCGACGACAGTAAACTCGATGATGCTCGCATCGCTGACTTCGCGGCAGAGTTGTCTCCTCTTCGACAGAAGCTGCCTGCCGACATGCTCAGTGATGAGCAACGATACGATCCTGCCGATGCAGACACCATCAAAGAGGCCATGGCCGACGTCAGGCAGCTGCTTGTTGATCGCTTGACGTCGACAGACAAGGAGTCCTGATTCGCCATGAGAATTCAACAACTCAATCTGATGGCGTACGGACCCTTCACAGACAAGGTGCTGAATTTCGAAGATGCGGGCCTGCACGTGATCTACGGGCCCAACGAGGCTGGCAAGAGTTCTGCCTTGAGAGCACTGACTGCGTTGCTGTATGGCATTGAAAACAGCACGACAGATAATCAGGTGCATGAGAACGGCTCGTTACGCATCGGTGGATCATTGCTCAATGCTGACGGACATACGCTAGACATTGTCCGGCGCAAGGGCCGCACAAAAACCTTGCTCAGTCCTGATAGCTCGCCACTCGACGAGCAGGTGCTAACGCCTTACCTGCAAGGCGTCACCAGAGCCTTGTTCCAGACGCTTTTTGGTATCGATCACAAAGCCCTTGTGCAGGGCGGCAGGGATATACTCGAACAAAAAGGTGATGTCGGACAAGCGTTGTTCTCAGCCGCACTGGGCAGTCACTTGCTACATGACGTGCTTGCAGATCTGGACAACGAAGCTGTGGAGCTATTCAAACCCCGCGGCTCAACACAGAAAATCAATACCGCTCTTAAGCTGCGCGCAGAGGTGGTAACACAACTAGGTGTCTCATCGCTGAAGTCGAGCACGTGGGAGCAACATCAAAAGGCGTTGGAAGAATCAGCAGCTAGGCTTGACCGTGTTAATACCGAACTGGACTCAAGTCGCACACAAATCAATCGCCTCAAAAGAATACAGCGTGTTCTCCCCTACCTTGGGGAGCGCCGCCGATTGCACACAGAGCTTGAGCTACTGGGTGACATTGTCGTGCTTTCTGAAGATTTTTCAAAACGCCGACAAGAGGCAGAAAAAAAGCTATCTACTGCACAGAGCCTACTGGACAGCCGCACGCCACAACGTGAAAGATTGCATTCGGAATTACAGACAGTGTCTGTTAATTCAGAATTACTCGAGCAGGCAGAGAACATCCAGAGCCTGCATTCCCGTCTGGAAAGCTACAGACAAGGCTTGCTTGAGCGCCCTCGACTGGACGCTGAAGAGAAGCAACTGGTTACCGACGCCCGTGCCATTCTCCGCGAAGTTCGTCCGGATCTGGATTGGCAGGCTGTAGAAACGTTACGCACCATTCTGTCTAGAAAAGCCGCTGTCAACGAATTGGTCAAGAAGCATCCACTGACGTTAGAGAAGCTGACTCAAACGGAATCGGAGCTAAACAAGAAGCGTCATATGCTGGAAACGGTTCGCAGCGAACTGGGCAAGCTCAAGCCTGCCAGCTCAACCGCCCTGCTTCGCGGGCAAATTGCAGCGAGTAGAAATCTGGGTGAGATAGGCAAGGCACTCGACACTACTCGCAGTGAACTGCAAAGCCTGACAGACCAAAGTGCAGCGAAACTGTCGAGATTGAATTTCTGGCAGGGTCAGCTTGATCAGGTAACGGGTTTACGTATTCCGGGGCGCCAGGCTATTGATCAGTTTGACGATGACTTCAAGCAACTCGGCGTACGCAAGCAACAGTGCCAGAAATATCTGGATGAGAATATCCTTCTGTTGCAAAAAACCCGACAGGATCTGGATGAAATAAACAAAGCCGGACAAGTTGTTACCGAAGATGAAATGCTGGATATCCGGAAAGAGCGTGACACACTCTGGCAGCTGTTACGTCGTCATTGGGTCAGCGGCGAGGATACCCAAGCAGAAAGTGCTCGCTATGTCGATAGCAACACAGAGCTTCACGAGGTGTTCGAAAATCGCTTGACCACTGCTGATGATATGGCCGACAGACTTCGTCGTGAGTCCAGTCGGGTATTGAAGCTTGCAGCACTGCAGAGCACGCTGACTGCAGAAAAGGAGAAGTCCGAGCAGCTGTCTGAGCGAATGGATAACGTGGTAAACGATGAGGCTTTACTCGTTAGTCATTGGCAGCAACTCTGGTCTGATTGCCAGATAATGCCTGGCACTGCACGTGAAATGCGAAGCTGGCTGGATAGCTTCGAAAGCCTGCGTGCAGATGTGGAACAAACTCACTCACTGCAACATCAACTCAATGATCTCGACAAAAAAAACGTCGAACATATCTCTTTGCTGATCGAGCAGACCGAAGCGCTTGGCCTGTCCATCAAACGACCTACGGAACTGGCGGCCATGTTGATTGCCAGCGAAACCTGTGCAGATGAACTCGATGCTGCAACCACGAAGCACAAGGAAATCGTGCAGAAGCAGGACGATATTGAACAGGACATCAACATGCTGGATGACCAGCGTCAGGATACAAACCAGACTCTGGACAGCTGGAAGCTTGCCTGGAGCTCACTCATGCAGGAACTGGCGCTTCCACAAAACCTGCAGCCAGTGGAAATGGATGAACTCATCGACAGTATCAGGGTACTTTTCGAAAAGCTGGATGAGGCGGCGAGAAGGCAGATAAGCCTGGCTAGCATTCACGAAAGCAACACCGCCTATAGCGACCAGGTCCAGCGAATGGTCGATTCAGTCGCCCCTGAATATTGCAGCTTACCGCCAGAAGAGGCTGTGCTTAAGCTTTATACCCTACTGAGTGAAAATCAGTCAACACGCACCAGTGAGCACCGTCTGCAGGAGCAGATAAAACAAATTGATGGCGACATTGCTGAATCCACTGCTGTGCTCAAGTCGATGAACCTGACACTGGAAACCTTATGTCAAGAAGCAAAATGTAATGACCACTCAAAGCTGGATGAGCTTGAAAATCGTTCCGCGCAGTATCTGGAACTCAAACAATCCATCACGTCTAACGAGAAAGACATCACCAATGCCGGTGATGGCAATACGATCAAGGAACTTGAGATAGAAGCTGATAGCGTAGAAGTCGACTCTCTGCCTGCCGCTATTGAGCAACTACACAACAGGATTAACGATGAGCTGGAGCCAGAACGCTCTGTACTCACAGAACGCAAGGGCCGAGAGAAGGCTGAAATTGAAAAAATGGATGGCAGTAACAGCGCTGCCGAACTTGCAGAAAAGGCAAGCAGCATACTGGCAGGTATTCGCACCGATGCAGAGGAGTACGTGAGGGTCAAGCTTGCCGCGAAGGTACTCCGTGAGCATATAGAGCGATATCGTCAGGAGAATCAGGGCCCGTTGATAAAAAGGGCTAGTGAGCATTTTACAGCGCTCACCAGACAGTCGTTCAGGGGTCTTGTTACAGACTTCAATGCCAAGGATGAGCCGGTTCTCACCGGTGTCAGGGATGTGGGGAGCAAGCCTGTCAAGGTGGAGGGAATGAGCTCCGGCACACTGGATCAGTTGTACCTTGCATTGCGACTGGCGTCGTTGGAGAAATACGCTGCAAGCGCTACGCCCATGCCATTTATCGTGGACGATGTCTTGATAGAGTTTGACGATGACCGTTCGTTAGCAGCACTACAGGCGTTAGCTGATATGGCGCAAACCACACAGGTCATGCTGTTTACGCACCATTCTCGAATTCTGGAACAGGCTGGGGATATCAAAGGCGGCGTGACAGAGCACAGACTTTAAATTCAGACGCTGAACTGCCTTTGAATGAAGCCTGGCAAGAACTACCTCGTGATGGAAGTCGTGATGGAAGTCGTGATGGAAGTCGTGATGGAAAAAGTAAGTGTATTGATTTTCGGGTACTAGTGGAAAAACCACTAGTGGTGCGTCCACCAGTGTAGTGTAGTGTCGATAGTTAGTAGCGCGCAGACGCTAATTCAAGTCTGCGGCCATAGTCGTCAATATGTCCAGTGGAATAATCTTCAGGGCCGCTTCGTGGGTTGATTGTACATAAACCCTCGGCGCATGCCCTTCGTTGAACGCTTGTAGCCAACGGCTGGCACACAAACACCACCTGTCACCGTCTTTCAATCCCGGAAAGCCGTAGGCAGGTACAGGCGTGGATAGATCATTACCGGCCGATTTTGTAAAACTCAGGAACTCATCGGTGACCGCTACGCAAACCGTGTGAGAACCTGCATCCTCAGGGCCTGTATCGCAGCAGCCATCTCGATAGAACCCTGTCATGGGGTCCAACCCACAAGGAACCAGCTCTTCTCCGAGGATGTTGCGGGCCGTTTTTTTCATAAACTTAACAGCTAAATGTGATTATGCAAGTTTAGCCGTAAAGCCGATGCTCTGGAAATCAATTTGTTGATTAGTACCCATATTCGTTGTCGCACAAACGCAAGAACATCTTAGATACGGTCAACTGCAAGAACGCAAAAACTGCGGTACCCTCACGACATGAACCGACGCAGGGTATCAATGGCAGAGTACCAATGATTGATTATTTGACAGCGATCACGATAGAAATACTACATGCAGTACAAGCGCCATGAATACGCTGGAGAATTTCTTCGATTCGCGCTCTCTGCAACGCGGGCAAGCGCTGTATCGTGTAGGTTCCGTCATTGATTTTGAGTATGATTCCGACGTCAATGTGCTATTCGCTCAGGTACAGGGAACCCAAAACTATCCGTACGAAGTAGAGGTAAATCTTGACAACAAAGGGAATCCAGATGAGGCTTTCTGCAGCTGCCCGGTCGAGATAGACTGCAAACATGCCGTTGCAGCCTTGCTGGCATACCATCAGACCCATTCGAGTTCGCCACGCCGAAGCCATGCGCAGCCCGGTGGCACACCCTATGGTCACTCTGCAAGCAAAGGTGCGGAATCCCAGTCCGAAGCATGGTGGCATCGCTGGACGGCAAGCCTTGACCGTCCCCCTTCTCAGATCAACACTGACACCACGTATTCCCACCCACGCTCACGCATCTACTCACTCAGTTCTCGCAAGTCTCATGGCAGGATTGGTATCGGTGTTGTCATGACGTTGCTGGACGCACCTCGCACAGCGGCCGGGCACTTCAACAAGGGCCGACGGGCCGATCAGAGCAGCGGCTATGGCAGCTATGACACCGAAATTACAGCGCTCGACAAAGACATCGAAGCTCTGGGCGCTGCGCGTCTGCAAAGCGACATGGGACGCTGGACTCACGACACAGGACGCTATGAACTCACCGGGCGTTTCGGGCATACGATGCTTGAGCTCTCGATAAGGACTGGACGTTGCTTTCTCGACAACGACCGCCGGCAGGCACTCACAGAAGGTCAGGCCCGCACCCTTTCAGTGGCCTGGAAGAGCGTATCCAAAACCAGGCAACAACTGGTGGCGACACTCGATGGGCTCAATCAGTGGTGGGCGCTCACTACTGATACACCCTGGTGGATCGATCCGGCGAGTGCCACGACTGGCCCGATTCAGACAGAACTCAGTGGTGAGCAACTCGCCCTGCTGCTTGAGGCACCAGCTTTGTCTGAAACAGAACTGGAAGCGCTGGCAGATTTTCAAAGTGAACAACACAGCGAATACGGCGACCCATCCCTGTTACCGCCGCCTCCAGTAACGCTCGCCCCGCTTGTCAATGTCAAACCAACGCCAGTACTTCTCTTACGCTCGGCCAATGATGATCCACACGTCGATCAATGGGAGCTTGTGCTGTTCATGCAATACGGCAGTGAGCTGCTGTCTTTTGATCCTCTTCAAAGTGAACCGATGACCCGCATCATCAACCAGCAGGGCGATCCCGAACGCATAAAACGCCATCACGACATCGAAACTCATTACTTTTTCGAGACATTGCGCAAAGTACCTGGCATGCAGCGTCAATTCGATGAATTCAGCCAGGTTACCCCGATATTCAAGGCAAGCGCTGACACGCCAGTCGAACGCTTTACCGCCTACCGCAGCCTGGTGATGAACACGGCCGAACTGGAAAGTGACGGCTGGCAACTGATCGTGCTGCCTCCCGTGCATACAGAGCCCTTGCGCACCGGCAGTTTCGACGGCCTGGTCTCGCCGGCTGATGATGGTAGCCCGGGATGGTTCGATATCTCCATGGGCATAGAGATCGCTGGCGAGCGATACGACCTCATGCCACTGGTGGCAGCGTATATCGAGCGTGGTGGTGGTAAAGAGCCGTTGCTGGAAGAGACAACCGACGGTCGTTTCGTGGAGGTATCCGCTGCAGTGCTGCAGACCATAGCCGACGTGTTGCTGGAAATGGGTACGCCCATCGCTGCGGATGGCAAAGTTAGACTCTCTCGAACTCGGGCACTCGCGCTTGATTCGCTGCAGCAAGCGCTAGGGGATCATGGCATCGATACCGCCTGGCGTGGAACACGTGAGCCTTTTAAATTTGCGCAACAATTACGCAAACTGGCTAACGTCGATACAAGCGCATTCGATCAGACTGCCATTCCGCGCGGCTTACAGGCAACACTTCGTCCATACCAACGCGCAGGATTGGGATGGCTGAACGCCATTGCCAAGCACGGACTGTGTGGCATCCTTGCCGATGACATGGGGTTGGGAAAGACCTTGCAGACACTGGCACACATCCTTTGGCTGCGCCAGAGCCGACGTTTGACAGGACCTGTGCTTGTGGTTGCACCAACCAGCCTTCTGCTCAATTGGGCCCGAGAAGCGAAGCGCTTCACACCGCGGTTAAACGTACGTGTCTGGCATGGCCTGGATCGGCATGACGATCCGCTAGACGCTAACGGTTCGGCAGTACATGTTGTCATCACCAGTTACGGACTTGCATTACGCGATCGCGACCTGTTAGCTGCGCAAGGCTTCGGCCTGCTGGTGCTCGATGAGGCCCAACAGATTCGCAATGCGCAGGCCAAGACCACTCGCGCAATCAAGTCATTGCCGATTGAACGCAGGCTTTGTCTGTCCGGTACGCCACTGGAGAACCACTTGGGTGAGCTATGGTCACAGTTCGACTTCCTGATGCCTGACTTGCTTGGCGATGCTCAACGATTTACCCGTCACTATCGCACACCTATTGAACGACATGGCAATCGGGATCAACAGCGCCGACTAGCAGCAGCAGTCAGCCCGTTTCTGTTGCGACGACGCAAGGAAGACGTCGCGTCCGATCTACCACCCAAGAGCGAAATGGTGCGCGAGGTGCGTCTTGGCGAGACTCAGGCAAAGCTCTACGAGAGCATCCGTGTCTCCATGCAAAAAAGAGTGCGCATGGCGCTACAGGCTAAGGGCTTGGCACAAAGCCGCGTCACGGTGCTGGATGCGTTACTGAAATTACGCCAATGCTGCTGCCATCCGGAACTGGTGAAGCTTGACAGTGCACGACGCGTCAAAGAATCTGCCAAGACCACGTTGGCACTCGACATGATTGATGAATTGATCGAAGAAGGACGACGCATTCTGATATTTTCTTCGTTTACGTCGATGCTGACCATACTGGAGCGCGAACTTGCCGCTCGCGATCATAGTTGGGTCAAGTTGACAGGACAAACACGCAAACGTGATGAAGCCATCGATGCATTCCAGCGAGGTGAGGTACCGCTGTTCCTGATCAGCCTCAAGGCCGGCGGTGTCGGTTTGAACCTGACAGCTGCTGACACGGTGATCCACTACGACCCCTGGTGGAATCCGGCAGCAGAAGCACAAGCCAGCGCTCGAGCTCACCGCATTGGCCAGAACAAACCCGTATTCGTGTACAGGCTAGTCACGGCAGACACCGTGGAACAGCGCATCGTGAAGATGCAACAGCGCAAGCAGGACCTTGCCGACGCCATGATCGAAGGTGGTGATGGAGCGTCCCTAAGCGCATTATCGGTCGAAGAAACGTTGGCTTTGTTTGATTTAGAATAACAGGCCGCGTACGGGTTGAATCCTGGTAAGTTTCACACTATCCCCGAAGGCGCTCACGTCCAGAATCTGGCGCTTTTCCACGTTCATGGTGTTGACTGATCCAGTGGATGAAACTGGCGCTAGAGGTGTGTCGTTTTTCACCCTATTCCGTGCCATGCGCAATGTGCCTGCCACAAACCCCACGTCCAGTTCACTGTGCCGTAGGTGTTTTGCAATGCGTGTACAACCAGGCCGCCAGGATGATTCTACGCAGCATGATGAAGATCAGTATCAGGTGCTCAACAGATTCGCATAGTTCAGCGACCTGTCGGTAGCTAGTAGCCCATGCTTGAAGTGATACGGGTGTGTACAGATATGTTCTGTAAATAGCAACATAGTGCTTGATTTCAATCAGAATCGTTGCAAGACTCAGAATCAGGAATACGCGCAGAACGAGCTGATTCTGCTACCTATTTTCTTTCCGCAATCGGCACGTTGGCTTGCATTGTTGATGTGGTTAAATGCCAGCAGTGTAATACTCGGTTGGCAGATCGCAATGGTGGCGCACGCCGTCTTTGGAGAGATCTTATAAATCTGCCTTATAGTTCTTGAATTGCGCAGGGAGTTCTTCAATTACGCAGATAGTTCTTGAATTACGCAAGGTCGTATCTGAGCACATCCTGATCTGGCAGGTCGGAATAAATATTTTGTTTGCCACTCGTCTGGTTGTTACACTCTTAAACGTTGGTTAGTCCGTGTATATAAGTGTTAGTTGCTCTGAGGGTATATCGCGCGCGGCCGAATTAACATCCTGAAATTTCCAATGGAGGAATCATGAACACCCATTTTACTCAGAAAAAACTTGTTTCGGCACTGCTAGGAGCTGCAGGCGTGGCGCTCTGCGCTCCTGCGCAAGCGCAGGATACGTTAGAGATGACGTCGTCTTTTGCTAAGACGCTACCCATTCTTGGCACAGCCGGGGTAGATTTTGTTGAAAAAATCAATGGCATTTCCAGTGAAGTTCAATTCGAACACTTCGACCCTGGTAAGCTTGTACCTACCCTTGAAGCCCTGGATGCGGTATCAAACGGTTCGGTGGATTCAGCTTTTGCAACCTCTGGTTATTGGCAAGGTAAGATCACAGCGGCTTCGTTGTTCGCTGCTGTGCCATTTGGACCAGAAGCTGGCGAGTACCTCGGTTGGGTTTTATATGACGATGGCGCAGCCTTGTGGCAAGAGATGTATGACGAGGCAGGCTACGATGTTGTGGCAACGCCCTGCGGCATCATCGCTCCAGAAACGTCAGGCTGGTTTAAAAACGAAATCAACAGCTTTGATGACCTTAAAGGACTGAATATGCGTTTCTTCGGCCTGGGCGCGGAAGTTATGCAAAGGCTTGGGGTATCCACATCACTTCTCGCTGGTGGTGATATCTTCCCAGCGCTTGAACGCGGTGCGATTGATGCGACTGAATTTTCCATGCCTAGAATTGATGCGAATCTTGGTTTCCACAAAATCGCCAAGTTCAACTACTTCCCGGGCTGGCACCAACCTTCGACGCTGTTTGAACTACTTATCAACAAAGACGTCTACGAAGATTTGTCTGATGTAGCCAAGAATCAGATCGAAGTGGCTTGTCTTGCGAATATCACAACCAGTCTGGCGGAAGGTGAAGCAACCAACTACGCAGCGATGGTGGATAACACCGAAAACAATGGTGTAACTATCAAGCAATGGCCTGCAGAAATGCTTGAGACGTTTGAAAGCACTTGGAATGAAGTTGCAGCAGGACTGGCTGAGGAAGACGCCATGTTTAAAAAAGCATGGGACGACCTAGCCGAGTACCGTGAAGGTTACAAAGTCTGGTCTAACAATATTTACCTGCCTCGCAAGTAGATTAGTTATCTCATTTCGCAATATAGAGAAGGTGGTCACTAGACCACCTTTTTATTTTAAGCCGAATGACACCTAACCCCAGTGTTAAACCTCCAATTGTCATGACTGCCGTCTGAAACAAGCTATTCGGTCGCAACAATATCGGCCACCCACAGCGAGGAACACAATGCCTGACACTTCACCAGATACTCAAATTTCTGCTGCATTGAGCGATCCCGGTGAGCAACGCCGAGAAGAACACTACAAAATCGATCGTATGGTGGTGGGTATTGCCAATATGGTGGCGTGGATTTTCCCAATCCTGATGTTTGCCATTATCTCGCAGGTTGTGATGCGCAAGATGGGCCACAACCAAGCCTGGCTGGATGACGGACAATGGTGGCTGTATGGTTTTGCCATGATCACAGGCTTTGCGTACGCTATCACGACAGATAGCCATGTACGAGTCGATATATTTCACCAGAATTTCTCAAAGGCCAAGAAAGCCAAGCTGGAGATATTTGCACTGGGCTGGTTATTGCTACCATTCATAGCGATCATGGTCGATATTCTTAGCCACTACGCTTTTGCATCTTGGACAGCGAAAGAAGGCTCAGACAGTCCCAATGGCCTCCATCGATTGTATCTTTTAAAGATCAGCCTTCCGATTTTGATGTTCATAGCTGCATTGGCAGCATGGTCAATGATGAAGCGCAACCTAAAGCTGTTCACCACACCAACATGGGCCAAGTGCTTAATTGGTGCGTTCCCATTCGCCTGGTTTGTATTGGATAGACTAGTGCACTACGTATTTTACTGGTACATAAAAGCGACCAATCCCGATATTCAACCGCGCAGAATTTCCAAAGAACCGTTGATGGAGTATTCGACTATCGCAGCATTTGTAGTTCTGTTAACGCTGATCATAGGCACTTGGTTTTTTAGCCGCAAGAATCGGGAGCAATAAGATGGAGATTCTTGCCTTCCTTGGTCAGTTTATGGATTTAAATCAGTGGCTGGTATTGGGCCTCTTTCTCGTCTCTGTTATGTTTTTCTTTGCCCGCCTTCCTGGGGCGTACTCCCTTGGGGGGGGGGGGTTGATTTTCGTTGTGCTCGGAGCTCATGTACTCCGTCGACGTCGCCAGGGCTGCCGCGGGGGGG
>Ga0114953_1002155_pt1 | contig 13841 bp, 15 predicted proteins | sample SidtaG_FD_87298 | JGI IMG/M metagenome (GOLD analysis project Ga0114953, IMG submission 87298) | Marine algal microbial communities from Sidmouth, United Kingdom - Sidmouth_Male2 metaG | ecosystem: Host-associated > Algae > Red algae > Unclassified | place: Sidmouth, United Kingdom | collected...
GGGGGGGGGGCGGCCGCCCGTCTGGTGAGGGTCGGGGGGAGGGGGGGGGGGGGGGGGGGGGGGGGGGGGGGTCGACGGCGGGGGATGGGGGTTTGGCAGAGCGAAAGTAACTCATCTTGGCGGAAAAGTAGGACGTCATGGTGACGGGAGGGAGGAAGAGCGGTTTGAGGGGCGGGGGAGACACTAGAGGTACCTATGGATGCGGGTAGGCAAGACAATGTCGGCAATGACAAGCCACTGTCATACGGCTCGCGAGGCGCAGCTCACGGGAAGGTGTGCGGCGGTCGGGGAATTAAACCCGACCGCACGCGGCACTCCTGTGGACGGGACGGAGGCAAAAACGCACACCCGCGCCGGCCCCACCCCACCGAGGCAATGAGTGCCGACGCAGCACCGCAGCCGTACTGCCGCCTGACGGGGCCAAGCGCAGGCCACCGACGCGGCACCGCCTGCGTTGAGGCGGGCTACGGGTGGTGGCGACGTCGCGCGCCCGCTCCGCCGTCCTCGAGGCGTCTGGCTGGCTGCCACGCCCCGAAACCGACCGGGCGTGTGTAGCCAAAAAGACGACGCACCCGTCTGCCGACCTGTCCGGCCGGCGCCAGCTATAACGGCGGGGATGCAGCACAAAGCACAACAGCCTGGCGGGGGGCAAAGGGGCGCCGGATGGCACCAACCAGTCACAGTCGCTCGACGGGTCCGCCGTCCCGCCCAACACGGGCCCGAGTGCTCCAGGCAGACACCTGGCGCATACACTGGGCCAAGACGGGTGTGTAAGGGGGGCGGCTTTTGAGTTGGTCGGCGTGGCACCCCTCCCCTCAAACAAACAAACCCCACGTTGACGTTTTCAGTGCGTGACAGGGCAAAGCCGCAGGGGCCGTGCACGCAACATCCTTGTTGGACAGGCGGACCAGCAGGCGAACGCCGGCGGCGCGCGCCAACGACGCGCGCCGTGGCGTGGCCGGGGATGGCAGCAGCTGCACCACGAAACCGTGCACGAATCTGACCCGAAATCAAAAGCGCCACTGGCGAGGCACAGCAGGCCGTGGCGTGTCGGCGCGGGAGACCGTGCCGGGCTGGCCCCCAGTGTGTGGGAAAAGCAGGGGGGTGCGATTCGCAGACACCGGCTGTCAAAAAAGTGACATGACCATACCCAGACTGGTGAGTGGGACAGGTGAGCCGCGACCTGGGGGCCACCCTCTGCCAGCAAGGTGGTTGGGAGATTGAGTAACCACACCCTGATTTGGTGGGTGTCCGCTCGCACGTGGGAGAGTGCCTCGTGTCTTCGAGTCCACGAGCCTCTGGCTCGCCGGCGAGTTGCCACCGCCGTCGCTCAGGACGCTGCCACTAGCTTATTTTTTCGCTACCGCGTCTGCACGGCGGGTGCGGCACTGGCGGGAACTGGGCATGCCCTCGTCGGCCGCCCGGTGGGGAACGCCTTGCATTTTTCGGAGCCATCGACCAGACCGCCTTTGCGGCGTCGAAGCATGGAGCGGATGATGGTATCAGGTATTGGGCGCCAGCCACAAGCATCAACCGGTCTGAGGTTATCCCCCAGGCAAAAGTACGAGTGGGGTATTTTTGGTACCTCAACGTGGACATTGTTTCTACTGCCCTACAGAGCGCCGCCGTGCCATCAGCGCACCCTCACATGCGACTTGTGCAAAGCGGCCAGTCGTTTTGTACGCCACTGCACCCAGCACCACACCGCACCCCATCGCCTCGAGACTCGAAAAAACATGCGAGACAAACCGAGTGGTCCCGGTGTACACAGAGAGACTGGCGATCGACGCCAGGAACAGCACAGAAAAGAAAAGGAGGGTAAAAAAAAACATAACACACACAAGTAGAACACATGAGCAAACATGAGACACGAGCTGCGAAAATAACACACGGCCACAAAGTGAGGGCGCAAGCACCCACCACCGCCCCAAGATGCACGCCACCAACACGAGCATCCACACCTCCCCCGTACCCAGAGGGAAACCCGGGCAACCACACCGCCCACCCCCCATCACCGCCGACGCGCTCACCCCAACAGCCCGTCCGCCTCCCACACGTCGATCAACACTGGTATCAACTGCACGAGCGGCACGGGTGCGGCGAGCGGGCGGTAACTCGACGCGACCAGCTCGTCGTACAACTCGTCGGCGTCCACGTCGGGCAGCGCCGTCGCCGAGTCGCGACGCCGCGACCGCCCGCGGCCGCTCCCGCCCCGCCGCGCACCACGCGCGTCGACGAGCGCCCGCACGGCGGCGGGGGACACCACGCCAACGCCGGGGGTGTGGAGGTACGCATCGGCCGCACCAGAGGCGGCCACCGAAGGCGCCGCGGTACCAGCCGCAGCGTCGCCATCGTCACTGCCGTCGGCGGCGTCGGCAGCGGCGGCGGTGGCGGCGGGCGACCCGCCGGCTGTGGTGGGGGTGGCGGCGGTGGGGGACCCGTCCATGGCACTCGCCGATGCGTCGGCGGCCAACCACGCGCGCCGCACTTCCGTCCAACACTCCATGCCCGTGTCGACCCACACGCCGTCGGCGGCGCCCGCGCCGCCACCGCCGCCGCCGCGGCCACCGCCGCGCGCCCCCGACCGGGACGCCGTCCGCTGCATGCCCGCCCCCCCCCCCCCGCCGCCGCCGCCGCCGTCGAGCGCCACGACGCCCCCCACCGTCGCCACCGCCGGTGGCGCCTTGACGTTTGCGTCGCCGCCGCCGGCTTTGGTGGCGCCGGCCGGCGGCGTCGTCGCCGCCCCCCCCCCGCCCCCGCCGCCGCTTGCCGCCGACGACCGCTTCAACGCCGACGACGCGCGGCGGAGCAGGCGAAAGCTGCCGACGCCACGGAGGCTTGGGGCGTCCCCCGCTTCGGTGACACCGTCGTCCTCACCGGCCGCGGGTGGCGCGCCCCCGCCCCCGCCGTCGTCGCTGCTGGCGGTGCCAAACAGGCCGGCGGGGGCCGGGGCCCCGCCGGGCGGCGACCCCGGCGACCCGACCGGCCCGCCACGCCGCCGGAACCAACTGGCGAGGCGGGCCAAGAAGGAGGACGCCGTCGTGGCGCTGACGCGGCCGGGGGGCCGCGAGGTTGGGGGGGAGAGGGGGCAAAGATCCCGGGGACCGGACGCGCGGTGGGTGTAAGAAAGCAGGAGGAGGGCAGGTTGAAGAATACGATAGGTTGACGCGCGCCGGTGGAGTTCCAATCCAAAAAGAACAAGAAGCACTGCGGCAGATGTGGGGAAGAGGCAAGCACGATGACAAGGGACGTACGCACATGCGGTGAGCGCGAATACACGGTGCAGCGCAGGTGTTTGTTAATTGCCCCGCATCGTCGGGTCGCGCGTAGACGATCGGATGGGCGCTGTGTCACTGTTTGCATTGCATTAACTATCGAATTAAGTGCTGGACGTCCATTTCTTGAGGGGCGCTGGCAGAGAAACAGCGGGCGCCACCTCCACGGCACCTGTGAATTCGACAGGTCCACGGCATGGTCTACACAGCTGGCTGAGGTGGGCACTCACCGGCTGGTTACTGAGACCTGGGAGAGAGACCACGAAGGCGCAGTCGCAGTTCGTCACCAGTCAGCACAGGGTGTCTCTTGGTTGGGACACAAGACGAAGAGGGTGTTCCGTCTCTCAGTCAGAGGATCTAGCTGCAGCACCTGCGGCAGAAGCATCACTGTGTCCTCTGTCGAAAAGGGCATAGTCCAGAGCTCTGGGCACCCGTTCTCTCCCGCAACCAGCAATACCCAAGGTCGGCGGCGGGACCGGCACGGATGGTGAGGTAGGTCGGCGGAGACATGCGATTGTTTCGATGGAGAATCAGGTCCAAAAAGCGTCTCGGGCGTGAAGCAGTGATGAGCAGGTCGGCCTCGCCATGGCTCATCTCATACAGATATGAAGAAAGAAAAAGAAAGGCACAACTGGGATGTACTTCGCTTGAATGCTTCGAACCCAGGATCTTATCATTACGAGTGACACGCTTTACCCCTAAGCCATTGCGCCTTCTTGTGAGGTGTAGGGTACAGCATATATTTAACCTCATGCAATAACATTCTTGTTCAGAGTATGTCCTGAGCTTGCATCTCCCAGACCTCGCTGTGTCGGCCGCGAGAGCCACGCGCTTCTGATTGGCGGGCATCGATGCAAACCAGCTGACAGATGGACTGCAGTCCCTCTATTTTCGTGCTCCGCTGCTCTCCTTCCTGCGAACTCCTCTCTGCCACCGCGACCGCCCTCTCGACGCGCCCACAACTCTGCGCTGCGGACCTGTCTGCAACCTTCCCTCTTCCTATAGCGCTCTTCCTTGTGTCCCGGCCGTCTCTTTCCATCGTCGATTTGACGGCTGTGGGTTCAGACGGCTGTGGTCGTGACCGCTGCTTGCCCCTCAGTGCCCACTGGGATGGCGGCGTTCGTGCCACCCGCAGGGGGCCGCCTGGGCACTGGCGCCCCGCGCCGATGCGTTGCGGCCGCTCGGCGGCCGGCTGTGTATGTCTCCCCCGCCGGCCTACAGATGAAGGCGCCGCCCGAAGGCGCCGGGAGCGTGGCGCCCGTCACCGTTTCGCGGTCTGGAGTGGAAGTCCACCACTTTGCGCCAGCGGTGGAGGCGCTGGAAAATGAAGGTTCGTGCTGGGGGGGGGACTTTTGTTGACTTTGCAGTGGTTTTCCTTCTCGTGGGTCACTTGTGTCGTGCAGTAAAGGTCTGTGGTCGCTCCCACCTCACTCGCTGACCTCTACCTTGCGCACCAGTCCCGGCTCGCCTATATTGTCCCTGTCGTGGCTCGCATCCATGTGCTTGCTTGTGGCTGACTGGTATCGTCTGGTGAGTGCCCTCTCTTGCAACTGCCCGCCTGGCCTGGGTTGTGGCACCCAGGTGCCTACGCTATGATGGCCCGCGCCGCGGACATTGCCAAGACTCCCGGCCCGCCGATGATGCACCTAGAGATTGGGCAGCCGAGTTACCCGACCCCACCCCACATCGTCGCCGCGGCCGTGGCGTCACTCAGCGACGGGGAGACAAAGTACTCCCCCCCCGCTGGGATACCTGCGCTGCGGTCGGCCATTGCCGCGCACGTGTCGTCCACTCGCGGGGTCGACGTGCACCCAGAGCAGGTCGTCGTTGGGCCAGGCGCCAAGCCCGGGCTACTGCTGGCGCTGCTAGCTCTAGTGCGTGCGCCGGGAGACGTGGTCATCATCCCCGACCCTGGCTTTCCCAGCTACTCCGCTGCCGTCACGCTTGCGGGCGGCGTTCCTGTCCGCGTGCCCGTTGGGCCGGGAGGCTTTGACGATGCCGAGCTCCGCCGCGTCGCGCTCGGCGCTTGCGGCCGCTGCGTGGCGATTGTTGTCAACTCTCCCGGCAACCCCACCGGCTGTGTCATCGACCGGGCGGGGTGCGAGGCCATTGCGGCGGTGGCGACCGAGGCGGACGCATTTGTTGTGTCGGACGAAATTTACTCGGGGCTGGTGTACGAGGGGAAGCCCGGCGACGCGCCGTTTACGAGTATTCTCTCTCTCCCAGGCATGGCTTCCCGCACCGTACTTGTTGACGGCTTCTCCAAGACCTTTTCCATGACAGGCTGGCGCCTCGGCTACGCGGTTTGCCCCCCCTACCTGGCCGACCGCATGGCCCTGCTCCTCGTCCACTCGGTCGGCTGCACGGCCACGTTTGTGCAACGTGGGGGGGTGGCGGCGTTGACGTCCTTGGCCAATGGGGAGGACGCTGCGCTGCAGGGCATGCGCACCGACTACCGCCGTCGCCGCGACGCGGTGGTGGCGGGCCTCAACGCCATCGAAGGGGTGACTGCCGACGTGCCCGGCGGCGCCTTTTACGCCTGGGCCGATGTGCGAGCGTATGGGGAGTTGGGCTTTACGTCGGCGGAGCTGGCGGCCTTGCTCCTCGAGGAGGGCCGAGTGGCCGTGCTGCCGGGCACGGACTTTGGGCCGGGCGGGGAAGGTTACCTGCGGCTGAGCTATGTGGGCGAGGACGAGGAGGTATTGGAGGGCGTGGCGCGCATCAAGTGTGTGCTCGACCGTCTGCGTGCGTCTAGCTGAGTGGGCTGCAGCGTAAGGGAAGGGGCAAGGCTTGTACGTGTATCGCGTGAGGGGGGGGCTGACTAAGCCGGGACGTATGTAACGTCCTGGCCATGCAAAGAGTATTGATAGATTGCGGGAACGCCTTGTACCGACCCGTTTCGGGTTTCAGGGGGGTTTGTCAAGCATCCAGCTGTGCTGCCATCTCGAGAGAGTGTGTAGTCTTACGTACTCAGGGCCGTCGGGGTTCTCTTTTGCTCCAGTTGGATCTTGCATGTGTTCTTCTCCGTTTGCATGGTCGTGCAAGGACTTCGCTGACAGAGCATCTCGATCCACCAGCCGACGCTTCACCGATTGCGCTCCTTCCACGGCGGATCTGCTCCGCACCCAGTTTTGTTCGTTGCGCGCGACGAAGCGCGTTCTCCGCCGCCAGCCGCGTCTGCCCTCCGCTTGGACGGCTGACCGACGTGGAAACCGCGGCGGATGCTTGCAAAGCGGGGCGCCCAGCCCGCCCAGCGACCGCGTGGAAGGTCAATCCGTCCCGTACTGCCGACGGCGCCACCACGTGCCCCCAGCCGAGCGCTGCGGGTTAGGACTGCTTTCCGCTGAGCCGATCGAGTCTCTTTTTGAGCGACGCCCCTCAGCCTCCTCTCAGCCTTCCATCCCAAACCCTCACTTCGCCTACACCGTACTCATCAGCTTCTACGCTTTCACGATACCTGACCCCTATTCCGCGCTGCCCCCCTCTGCTGTTGCCCCCCACCCCCCTCCCCCCACCCCCCTACCATGGAGGCCCTGAAGAACGCGGCGTCGTCGGCATCGGCGGCGATGGACAAGGCAACGTCCCCTGACCCTGGCAACGAGTTGGCAAACAAGGACGCGCGCGGCACCGCGTCGGCGGCAGTCGCGACGGCGCTGTCGGATGGTGAAAAGGGGCATGCCGGCGGCGGCGTGCGCGACGAGAAGGCAGCGTCGGTCCGCCCCGACCGCTTGGAGAAAAAGTTTTAGGAGAGCAGCGGAGGTGCCTACGTACCGCTCGCGCGGGCGTGGGTGGCTACCGTCTGTGGGATGATGTGGCTGTGTACTGGTGGGTCTACTAGCCGCCTGCCGGACCGTGTGGTCGACGACCATCATGCGTGGCCTCGAGCAGGCGGAAGCGCGTTGTCAAGTACAAAGGGCACGGACTGGTGTGCGTGGGACCTCTTGTGAATATACTACGTGCCGGATCTTTTCTGTCCAGGCTGTCTCTGATTGTATTCGTCGTGGAAACGCCCAGGGCAGACTGCCGCCTGGTTGAGATAGTTTCTGCTTCGGACGTCTATCACAGCAGTAAAAAGGGGCCGCCATGTAGTTGTTTACGCTTGTGAGCGTCGTATGGCAGTTTGCCATCACATGGCGCCGGCCGTCGGGCTACGAGCTACTGTACCGTGCCACAGTCCCGCCATTCTCGCTAGGTTCCGAATGTCAGCCACACAAGTGCCGAGGATCGTCGAAAATTAGGCCCGTTGACCAATCACTGCGTCGCCAGCACCACAGAGCGCACAGCGTGGTTGGTGGCTGGACCTTCCATCATCTCTGTTGTCTTCACCGCGTGCCATGCGACCGCCTCGCTTACCCACCTGTCCCCCATCTTCGTGAGTATCCTTCGCTTCCGCCATCATTGGTCGCACAACCGTCTTCACCGCTTAGCATTCTTCCCTCCCCGCGCTCGGACATCCCTCTGTTTTCTGGCGTCTGTTCTGTCCGGCACGGCGACGCCATGCCACCCCTGTCACTCACGCGGCCCCTGGTCGCGCTCCTCTGTGCCCGTGGCGGCGCCACGCCCACCCGGCCCGGCTTGTCCACCCCCGCGGCCGCACTTGCACGCCTCGCTTCTGCCGCGGCTCGCCCCCCGGCGGCTGTCACGGTGCCCGTCGGCGCACCGCCGCCGCTGCCCGCCGCTGCGCCGCCCGTCTCGGCCGCCGGCTCGGTGGGCGTGCCCGTCGACGCTCCTCGCCTGGCCGTTGCCGTAAGCGGCGACCGGGACGAGATGGTGACCGCGTCGGCGGCCGCCCCGGTGCGGCTGTCGACGGCGGCGGCGGCGCAGCTCGCGGAGCTCGGCTCCCGGTCGACGGGGCCGGGCGGCACGCCCCGCCCGCCGACGCTGCGGCTGTCGGTCGACGGCGGCGGCTGCGCGGGGTTGGTCTACAACTTCACACTGGACGGGGATGGCGCTGATGCGGCGTCCGCGAGAGCGGACGATGGGGAGGCGGAGGCGGAGGAGGCAGAGGAGGATGTGGTGATTGTGGCGGAGAATGGGGCGACGCTGGTGGTGGATGCCCTTTCCCTGCCGTACGTGCGGGGGGCGGTGGTGGACTGGGAGGAGAACCTCGTGCGGCAAGCCTTTTGTGTGCGGGAGAATGACAATGCAGAGGCGGGATGTGGGTGTGGCGTGTCGTTTGCAGCAAAGGAGTGACGGAGATGGGCGCGGACAGCATGTGTTGTCCTTCAACATGAGTCTACTCGACCACCGCATAGCAGGGCTGTCTCAGTTTGTGACAATGGCGCTGTCGGCAACGAGTCTGCCGGGGCAAGGGCGATACCGGATGAATCGAGAGCACCACCGTGGGCGCGGACGGGAAGCTCGAGTGCACCAGCCCGGGCCGCAGACATGTTTGGATTGAGGGGGCGTAGAGTGCGTCCGAACATGGACGACCATGCGTTTTGGTGCTCCACGAGCACGGGAGATGGCCTCAGAAAAACATCGACTGCCAATCGGCACAAGTCCAGGCCATAGGCAAGGGACAAAAAAACGTAGTCACGCCTAAGCCTGCTTGCTTGGTGCAGCAGCCTGCCCCATGGAAAAACAAAACGAGTACGGCAGGCAGCGCCTGTCATCCGGGCACCCCTCAACAAAAAACACGCCCCGGTCGCAGCCACTATGTCGCGACCCGGTGGCACACCGCCGCCACAGGGGTCGACACGCAGGTGTGAAAGTAGGAAGAGAAAGAAAGAAGAGGAAATGAAACGACACTCGCACACGCGCACGTCACACCACTACCCAGCGCTGCGCAGCGAAGCACTTGGTGGACGGGACGGACCAGGACGGGCAGGCCTTCGAGTGCCAGCCAACCACACGACGGCGACGCTCACGCCTCGGTGGCTGCGCAACCACCAATGCCGCGTCACCCACCCGAGCGCTCGACCGCACATCGAACAACCGCCCTAGTTGCCACCGCTCTCCACGGGCACTGCTCTGTCCGCCACAATTGCCGGCGACGGTGTGCAACGCCCCTTGCAGCGCCCCTCCCGACCAGCGGCCGCGAAGGAGCCGAGGAACCCCCGCACGTCATCTGTGTTGCACAGACGCATCGTCGCTGCCGTGTGGCGGCCATTGGGGTGCCCCTTGGCGCGATACTCGGCCACATCCGCGTCGCTCATCACAATAATGCCAAGGCCCCGACCGTAGAGCGCCTTAAACGCGTCCTCATCCGACACGTCGTCACCAATGTAGATGGGGAGCACGTCTGGGCCGCCCAGGCCCAGTGCATCGAGTAGATACTCGACGGCCTTGCCCTTGTGCCAGTCCGTCTCAGGGCGCAACTCAAAAACGCACTTGCCGTGGTGTTTGGACAACCCCGGCAGGTCATTGACAACCGTGTCGACGCAATTCTCCAGCGCCGGCAGCTGCTCTTTGTCGACCAGATTGCGATAGTGCACCGACACGGCGAGCTCATTGTCCTCCACCTGGGAGCCCGAAAAGTCAGCGACGGTAGCCACCAATTGAGAAGACGCACGCTTCAGCACCGGCAAAGTCTCCGACGCTTCCTTCCGCCGCAGGGACTCATCGCCGCCCATCGGGCCAGAGATGTCAAAGCCGTGACTCCCAGCGTAGTACAATCCTTGGTGGTCGTGGAGCCCAATCAGGGACTGCAGCTTGACGCGACCGCGGCCGCTGACAATGGCCGTTGGGAAGAGCGTTGCGAGCTCCGACAACACCTTCCTCATCCCGGCGCTCAGCAGCGCCGCGTCGGGGTCCTTCACAATCGGAGTCAGGGTGCCATCTGTGAACAGTGAACATGGTACACGGTGAGATGGAGCATCGCGGACAGTATAAGTGCGTCAAAGAGGCAGCAATCATAAACCACATGCGTACCATCGTCCGCCCTAGCGATAGAACGCGTAGGCAGCGACAACCACAAAAGTAACGTCAGCAATTGCGCTGGGCACCATTCGGCATGTCGCTCAAACGAGTCCAACAAGAAACAACAAGAGGAAACTAATGGTACCCATGCAAAAACTGCCTCACCTCACAACCTCCTCACCGCACCCCCCCCCAGAGGCTAGACGCACCATAGTCCAGGAAAAACACCGGCCGCCGCCGCCCCGACTCGAGCGCGGCCTGTAGCGTGTCAACACGATCCAGGGCCGGCGGAAGCTGCATCGGGTTTTTCTCCACGATCGGGCCCGCGGGCACCCGCCCCGATGGTTCCACACCCAGCGCCCACACTGCCTCATCGCGGCCCGGTCCGCCGGCGGCGTAGCCATTGCAGGCCTCACTAGCGCCGGAGGTGGCTGCCGCGACCGCGCCAGGTGCCCCGGCCGCGTCCGGCGCAGGCGCCATTCGCCGCGGCGGCGGCAGCGCCCGGTCGTCGCCTGACACGGGCGTCACCTCAGAAGTGTCGCTGTAAGGGTCCGAAAAGTCTGCCGATGGGCGCTTGGAGGGGGACGCGGCGGGCTCATCGTCGGATGGAGTGGCCTGCGCCGCAGGGCGCGGCCGGTCGTTGGATCCCAGCTCGACTGCTGCTGTGCACATTCACGGGGGTGGGCGCGCCGTAGGGGGATGGAGGAAGACACGAAATGGGCAAGCGCAGGGGCGTAGGAGTGTGGGGTGGCCGGCAAGAGGGAAGGACGTCGGAATAAACGGGCAAGACGGTGGTGGGGCAGAGGCAGTGCCGACCCCAAGCGTGCAGTTCCAAGTGGAAGAACGAATGGAAAGGCAACGAGAGTCACTACGTAGTCGATGAAAAGGGCGGAGATGGCCGCGAGCCCCGCGGGTGGTTTTCCTCCGGACGCGGAGGCGAGCGAAACACACAAAAGAGAGGGCTGGGATGGGCGCCGCGCACGTCCGAGGGAAGGGGGGCGGCGGACAATGTGGGGATGACGGGGCGCGGACACGTGCGGGCTGGCACGGGCGGGGCCCTCGTAGACCTCGGTCCACCGCAGACCACACCGGGCGCCCCGTGCGGTGATGCAGCTGCCTGTCAAGGCCGACGCCAGGCAGTGCAGCGGCCGACGCGGGTCCAACAACACGGCGGCCCGCCGTCGCGCACCCGCGGCGGCCGACGCGGCGCGGCGGGCCGCGGCACGGTGGCGCGGGGCGGGCGCGGTCGGACACTGCACGCACCGTGTGTTGCGGCGGCGGTCGGCGGCAGCGCGGCGGCGGCGCCGAGGGGCGGGCGCCCGCTGCCCCGCCCACTGTGGCGTCGGGTCTGCCACGAAGGCTCTGCCTGCAGGCGCGGGTGCGCAGGCGCTGGCGCTGGCAGCGGGGGGCGCGGGGCGAGGTGTGGGGAAATCAAGCCCCCCCCCCCTCCAAAAGCACGCCAGCGCTCACGCAACGGGCAGCCCAGCGAGGCGGCGGTGGCGGGGGCGCCGGCGGCCGCGCGGCGCCGCCGGGCACGCCGCCGAGTGGCGGTGGCGGCGGGCGGCGGACCCGCGCCTGCGGGCGCGTGTGTCCAACGAGCACGAAAAGGAAAACCAGAAACTGCAGCCGCGGGGCGTGGCGGCGCAACGCCGACGCGGCACGCCGGCGCGGGGAGGGGAGGGGGTGGGCAGCCGCCCCGCCGCCGTCGGCTTCGTCCCGCCGTGGCGGCGGCCGGCGCACTGCGGAGAGGTGTGGGAGGGCGGCGGGGAGCAGACCACGGAAACCGTGTGTTGTGGCCTCGGTGTAGACTGCCTGGTCCATTGTAAGCTCAAGCTGGGTCCCGCCAGAAACGCCACTTGGCCCCCCCAGCTTGGACGATCCAACTTCGACGTCCGTGGTCCGCACTGGTGGCCACCGAGTCGGTGGTGTAATTGAGTGTAAAAAGACGCTCCCTGCGGCCACAGGCGCATGGCACCACACCATGGACGGGATGGAGTTGGTCTGACAGACGGGCTCTCGTCACTTGGGGAGATAGACACGTGGCATGGGAGATACGAGCGCTCGCGCGAGGCTGCGCGTCTGGCACGTTCCGCCAAGAGGAGCCCAATTTCTTCGGCCGCTAATGCCAATTGAGTGGCGCGATCCGTCTCGCCCAGCAGTGATTGGATCCGCACTCGAGGGTGCCACACGACGCCCGCTCCCCCACACCCCCAAGTGCGCGTTTCCTCATTCCTCTCGATGCAAAATCCGTGGGCGCCACGTCACCCGCACGCGGACGAGCCGGCCCGCCTGTGCGGGTCTGGTCGACGGCGTTGACGGCGTGTGCCCCTTTTGCTGCCGCCGTTGCCCAGCGCTGTGTATCACTGGCGGTGCGCGTACGCACGAGTGGTTTTGTGGGTCGTTCAGGAGTACGGTGTGGCTGCCCAAACGGCGGCTGCTGCAACGCCCTCTTCCGCAACGCCCTCCTCTGCAACGCCGTCCTCCGCAACGCCGTCCTCCGCGACGCAGCCCCTCGCTTTCCGTGCCTGCCCCCTGGGGGCTGTCCCCGCTCGCCCCGCCGAGGCACTCGACGTGCACCCGCTCCGTTGCCTGACCGGCGCGCCGGCGCGCCGGCTGTGGCCGTGAGGGGTGGTGCTGGCCAGCGGCCAACGGACCGTCGCCCCTCTCGCCTCGACGGACGCGGGGCGACGGGCGGGCAGCGGGGCGGCCGGCGGGGGCTGGTGCCCAGTCGGGGAGTGAAAACCCTGTCGTCGTACCCAGAATTGTCATCCACAGACGCTGTAGATTAAGCAAAGTACCAATTGACACGCTCAACGGTCGGGTCCCCCTCGGGGAATTTCCGTCCTTGTCAGACCAGCGTTCCTGGCCGTCGCCCGCCTTCTCCACCGACCCCGGGCCGTGGCGACGGCACGGCGGGCCATGACTCCGTCAGACGTGCCGCACACCGCCCGAGGGCGACGGGCGACCGCGGTCGCCACGCGTCGAACGTCGCCAGGCCGCCCGAGCCGGCGGCGCGTGGCGCCACCCCGGTGGCCGCCCGCCGCCCGCTGCGTCAGCAAAAAAAAAAACAGTCGGCGGGGAGCCACCCCCCTCGGCCCGACGGCGCCCCCCGCCGCGCTGCTGCCCGCGGGCAGCAGCGGCTCGCCGGTTGGCCAGGCCGACCGTCAGCTGGCCGCTGCGCCAGGTGGCGTCCTGGCAGTTGAGAGACCACCCCTGCCACACCTGGCACCGTTGCCGGTGCCACGCGACGGGCCGGCGGCCACCCCGTCGGCCGCCGCGCCACGCGACGGGCGCGTCGCCGCGCGCCCGCCACTCAGCCACCCGTGGCAGGGGCCCCCCCCCACCCACGCTCGCACGCCGGGCCGGGAGCGTGAGGCTGTTCACCGGGCCCGGCGCCCGCGCGGCACGCGCGCGGCGCCTCCCCCCGTGCGCGAGCTGCGCGCCGCGCGGCCGCCAGCGCAGCGGCAGACGCGCACCCCCCGCGCCGCCCGATCGGGTGTGGCCCGCGGCTGGCCGGCCTGCACGGCCGCCGCGGACACACCCCCCGTGATTCATTACGCGACCGCTGCGGCGAGGGCGCGCGCTCCCCGCCGCGCACCCGCCGTTGGTGTGGCGCCCGCGGGGCCACCCTGCCCGTCGCCTCCCCGCGCCCTCGCTCCGCGCAAACACCCCCGTCCGGGTCCTGACGTCCTCCGCCGGCTTGAC
>Ga0114953_1002158_pt1 | contig 13835 bp, 12 predicted proteins | sample SidtaG_FD_87298 | JGI IMG/M metagenome (GOLD analysis project Ga0114953, IMG submission 87298) | Marine algal microbial communities from Sidmouth, United Kingdom - Sidmouth_Male2 metaG | ecosystem: Host-associated > Algae > Red algae > Unclassified | place: Sidmouth, United Kingdom | collected...
AATCGACACCCACAAGGCAACACTGGTTCATCAACTCACACCAAAGCTCTGGAAACAAAACTTCGCAGACAAACCTCTGACATCAGACCATCATGTCAATAACGCCGCAGTTTAACCGCTTACTTTTTAATGATGTTGATTCGATCGAAAAATATAAAGAGTCTGTTCAAGAGAGTTTAAATGAACTTATTGTAGATGATCAGTAGGAACTCCCCAAAACCACTCTATTTTATCACTTAGCTACACGCTATTTGAAAGTGGGGGCAGTATAGTATGTGTATACGTATCAACCTGCTCTTTGTATACCCTTGGATATCCTGAACTCTGCTGTCGATCATCCATCTCAATGTACTGTGAATGAGCCCTGGCCAAAGTTGTGTCGATGTTAGGAAATAGATTATCCAATGATGTAATACCAAGCCTAAAGCCTAAGCTAAATAAGGGCGCTCAGTTCAAAGGTTGATGATAGGGGTTGGATGAATTCGGTGTCCATTTGGGCAAGTTGAAGTTTGCCAGAGAGTTCATCATTCACAGCCTGCCATTGGGTAAACGCGTCTACGACCCAAATACCAGATTCTCGTGTACCATTGCCGGAGTTTTTCACACCCCCAAAAGGAAGATGGGCTTCTGCGCCTGTGGTTGAATTATTGATGCCACTCATACCTGCCTGAATGTTTTCCTTAAATAGATAAGCATTCATGCGGCTATTGGTATAGATAGCAGAAGATAGGCCGTAAGGGGTTCCATTGGCAACCTCAATGGCTTCGTCGATGTCTTTGACGGGAATCAAGCTCACGCAAGGGCCAAAGACTTCGTTCTGAGCAACCCAATGATCAATGTGAACGTCGGTCCAAATGGTGGGCCAGGCATAAAAGCCTTTGTCAGGGTCTGGCTTAAAATTGGCTGGTTTATTTTCAGGGGTGATACGACCATGTCCATAAAGTAATGTTGAACCACTTTCTTTTGCCAATTCAAAATGGTTTAGGAAATGATTCAGATAGTGTTGGTCAATCATCGGCCCATAGAGTGCGTCTTTTTCAATATTGGGGTTACCGATATGAATGGCTTTGGCACGCTTTAAAAAGGTATCTATAAAGCGATCTGCAATGCTCTCATGGAGAATAATATTGCCTGTAGATGTACAACGTTGACCAGAAGTACCAAAACTGCCCCATAACGCACCCTCAATGGCCAAATCTAAATTTGCATCATCCATAACGATTAAGGGGTTCTTGCCCCCCAACTCAAGGGAAGGTATTTGTAGGTTGCGCCCACAAATTTCTCCGATTTTTTTCCCAACTTGGGTTGAGCCAGTGAATGTGACTTTGTCGATTCTGCCCTTATCAACTTCATCCACTAACCATTGGCCAGTCTGCCCGTCGCCATGAATCAAGTTCAGGACGCCATTAGGAAGGCCAGCTTGTTGCCAAAGTTTGGCAAAGAGATATGCAATGCCTGGAGCTTCGGGAGGGGTTTTCCATACAATTGTGTTGCCACATAGTATCGCTGGTATGGCTTTCCAGGAGGCCACAGCAATCGGGAAATTGGACGGTGTGATCATAGCAACCACACCATAAGGTCGTCGGTAGGTAAAGAGTTCCTTGTTGCGCATCTCAGAGGGCACGGTCTGTCCATATAGCCGTCTGCCTTCGGACTGAAAAAAATGACATGTGTCGATGACTTCTTGAACCTCTCCCTCAGACTCCTTGACGGTTTTGCCCATTTCACGCGTCATAAAGGCCGCCAGGTCATTTTTATGAAGGGATACCAGTTCTCCAAGCTTGCCAATAATTTGCGCACGAATAGGCGAAGGGGTGTCCCTCCAAGGTTTTTTCATTGAAGCAGCAGCATTAAGGGCTGCGTCAACATCATCCTGATTAGACCTTGGCGCAATAGCTACAATATCATCTAGGTTTGATGGATTAACTGATTGGATCAAGCCGTCATCTTTGAAGCTCTCTTTGCCTGCAATGATGTTTTGGGCTTTAAGGGTTTTTTTCTTTGCTAATGCATTGTCTAAAAGTTCCATGATATCTCCTATAAAGATTTTTTAAGAATATCAAGTGCCAAAGAAGCATCGTCTTTGGAAAAATCTAAATGTGGACGAAGCCGTAAGCTTTTGTCACCACATCCCAAAATAATTGCCCCGTGCTCAAACATACGCTTGGCCACTTCATCTCTATGCTCAGTGGTCTGACAGTCAAAAGCAATCATCAAGCCGCGGCCTCTGGCATTGGATATACGATCATCACCACTGGCTATGTCTTGAAGTTCTCCGAGCAAGTACTCGCCAACATGTGCGGTGTTTTGAATCATATTTTCCTCTTCGATGATTTCGAGGTATCGCTGTACACGTATCATATCTACAAGATTACCACCCCATGTTGAATTGATACGACTGGACTCTGCAAATACATGTTTGGGGATTTCATTAATACGTGCGGTTGAGGCGCATCCAGCAACCTGCGCTTTTTTACCAAATGAAATTAAGTCTGGCGTGACCCCAAAATGTTCAAATGCCCACATTTTTCCAGTCAATCCAAACCCTGTTTGCACCTCATCAAAGATCAAAAGAAACTCATGTTCATCGGCAAGCTCTCTTAAGCGCTTAAAGAAAGAGGGTTGAAAGTGTCGGTCGCCACCTTCGCCTTGGATTGGTTCGATGATCAAGCCTGCAATGTCATGGGGGTGTTGTGCCAAAGCCTGTTCTATTTCTTTTATAGCTTGTTCTTGAAGTACTTGAGTCGCTTTTTGATTTTTTTCATTGATGGGAAAAGTCATTGCAGGGCTGCTAACGCGAGGCCAATCAAACTTTGGAAAGTATTTAAATTTTCGTGGGTCCGATGTATTGGTCAGCGACAAGGTATACCCACTGCGACCATGAAATGCTTTTTTAAAATGAATGATTTTACTGCCCTTTTCGCCGCGGTTGGCGTTTAGGTTTTTTTGAACTTTCCAATCAAATGCAGCCTTAAGCGCATTTTCTACGCCGAGTGATCCCCCCTCAATAAAGAAATAATGGGCAAAGTGACCTTTGCCAGCGACGCGGGCGAAGACATCAACAGCTTCTGAAAAGCTCTCAGTGTAGACGTCCGATAGAGAAGGGCGGTGCAGGGCCTGTGACGCAATTTTTTCTCTGAATTCAGGTGTATTTAATTTGGGGTGGTTAAACGCAATAGGTTGGCTGGCAAAAAATGAAAAAAGATCCAGGAAGTTTTTCTCTGAGTGGGTGTCATGAATGAAAGAGCCTTGGCTTTTTTCCATATCAAATACAATAGGCATACCATCAGCCAGAATATATTGATTTAATCTTTTATGTACTTTTGGTTTGTCCATCATGCAGGTGGTCCTTTGCTCATATGTTTTTGATTCACTAAGTTATACCTGAGGAGACTGGATCGTCAAAAAAAAAGGCGCCCTCCAAAAGAGGGCGCCTTAATACGCACTTGAAGAAGTACGAAGCTATGTAAGCATTTTTGCCTTAAACTTTTAAGCCAAGCGCAGTAGCTACGTCCATAGAAACAATAGTGCTTCCATAAGAAAAGCCCTTAGCTTTTGCAAAGTTGCTTGCAGCTCTGAAAGTACCAGGTCCTATAGCACCGTCAATTGAACCAGTGTAATAGCCTTTGGCTTTGAGAGCTTTTTGAAGAGCCATCACGTTTGAAGCAGTCATGTTACGTTTGCAAAGTACCTTTTGGTAAGAAACGGTTTGCTCTTTAACTACTTTTTGGTGTGTGATGGTGTCATATTGTGCAGGAATTTCTTCCTCAACAGTTTTAGCTTCTTGAACCAGTACCTGTTTGGTGACGGTTTGGTATTTAGCTTCTGTTGGGATTTTCTTTACTTGCGCAGGGGTAGCCAATACTTTTTTAGTAGTGGTTTTATAACTGGCAGGTACTTCAACCTTACAAGATACGCCGTCTTTCATTTCCCACTTACTGTAAGCAGGCTTAGCAAGAACGCGCTCACTTACAGTTTTGTAAGTTGCAGGCTGTGTTACTAGTCTGAATCCCGCATCCTTAACAAGAACTTTTTCAGTTCGTGTTTCCCATTTTTCAGGAATGACTTTGATGCGTTTTGAGGCTTCAACTTTAACGACTTGCTCAGTTACTGTCTCAAACGTGGCAGGTGTTATAAGTTCAGAAAAACATTCTCCCGCTTTGGCAGTTGCTCTGTAGCTATCGTCAGCGAAAGACTGACCCTGGAATCCTGCAACCACGAGGGCAGCGGCAAAGATTGTTGCTTTTTTCATTATCATGCTCCTTTTTAAAACATATATTTTAAATATAATCTTGATGTCATTGTTGTGCCCTATGCTGTGAAATGCTGATTATACAATCTGCGCCCACCCCATGAACAAACAATGTTCAAAGACATTGCGTTTTTATCTTAGCAAATAATTTTAGCAAGTCTTTTCTTTTGTGTAGAAACTACTGGGAATCTGGATAAGCGCATTTCATTGGGTTTGACACCCCAGGCACGCGAAGCATCAAGGTCTTTTTGAGCTGGGGCGTGAGTCTATTACGAAATTTCGCATATGCGTTACAGGTGTCCTTACTACTATGTACATTTTAACGCCCTTGACAAGAGGGGTCAAAATATGGTCCAATAGATATATTGGTTACATGAAAAATTTTAATTATAACAAATATTTAGAAAAAACAAACTTTTTTATTATAACCTTGGCTTTTTTTGCTCTTTATATGCCTTCAACTGCCAGGGCCTCAGATTTCGTCACCCCATTAGATTATTATCAGCTCGGACAGACAAAGCTTGAGAACTATTTCAAGAAACAATCTCAAAAAGGCACTGAGCCCAATCTAAAAAAATTAATCAAAAAAGTAGAGAAATCTACGGTCATTATCAATGCAAAAATTGGTATTCCTTCGCGGGGTGAGAGTAAAACGGGTATCCTCACACCAAATGATGGCATCGAGGTGTATCGTGATCGCAGTACAGGCATCATTATTAATGAAGGTACCCAGATTCTCACCACTGCCCATAGTAACGATGGCAACGTCCTGGAGATTGAAGTCATTGGCGCAGATAAAAAAGTAAAAAAAGCTTCCATTGTTCAAAGGCTATTGCATCCTGGGTCTAAGGATAATGCTTTACAGGATTGGGCTGTATTGGAGCTCGAAGAGCCATTCCCAAGGTCAATGGCGGTATCTTTTGGAAGGGTTCAAAATAATGAAATATTAATTATGCTCGGGTTTTCAGAGCATTTGGGTAAAACCCGCAATGGGCGGGTGGTACAGACTGCCATAGACAAGAAAAAATGGTATCGTCCATTAGGAGCTATTGTTCGGGTCCAACAGTTGGATGGCAAAACTTTTTTTATGGACGGCATTGCAGGTGGATTGCCCAAAGGAGGTGGCAGTGGAGGGCCTTTGCTTAATACCAAAGGAGAGCTTGTAGGCATATACGTTTCGTACCTCACCGAAGACAGCTACAAGGGGCGTTTTTATGATTATTTTGATTCGGTTCCCCTTTATACCATGCGTGGCATGTCTGTTAACTCGATAGTAGATCAATTGCTTGTCTTAGAGTAGGCGCCCTCATGCCTGCTGCGAGAGGCCGTTTCAATGTTGCCGCTATTTAGAGTCTAAGTAAAACTAGAAAGAGCTTGAAAAAGAGCTAAGTTTTTGCGACTCCATAGAGGTATGAAAAAAACAGTGTCTGGATCCCGCTTCAATATCAAAAGGTGGCTAAAAAAGTTACATCACTTTAAGACATCAAATTTTTTATTGCCGCGCCTTGTCAATGGCTGGTTCTTATGCTTTATATAAACTCGGCCCCTGAACCTAGGTTTGATTATTTTTTGCCGAGATTTTTAGCTTCAAGAAGACATTTGTCAATGGACTCTAGTTTGGTGTGGTGGGGTCGCTATGGAATATGATCAGTATTGCGTCCTGGTTGCGCAAATGCAAACTTGGGATCACGCCTATTACGTGCTGGATGCTCCACATGTTTCAGATGAAGTCTATGATGCCAACTTAAAAAAAATTAAAGCGTTTGAATCCAAGCATCCAGCTCAAATTTTATCTTATTCACCAACCCAACGGGTTGGGACGCCACTTGATACAGCATTTAAAAAATATACCCGTCCTCATAAAATGTACTCGTTGGATAATGTATATAATAGAGAAGAGCTCAAAGCATTTTACACCCGTCTTGAAAAAGATCTAGAGGTTAAGCATGTCGAGCTTGTGATTGAACCTAAAATTGATGGGGTGTCTATTGAATGTGTTTATGAGGGTGATCAGCTCAAAATTGCGACTACGCGTGGAGATGGTATTACGGGAGAAGTGGTGACCCATAACGTAAGAACCATTCGAGGTGTTCCATTGAAGCTTTCATCCTCTACCGGGTTATCTTCTTTTACGTTGCGCGGAGAAATTTATATTCATCGAGACGACTTGGTGCAGGTTAATCAAGACAGAGCTTCGAGTGAGTTGGCGCCTTTTAAAAACCCTCGCAACGCAGCATCTGGTTCATTGAGATTACTGGACCCTGCTGAAACAGCCAAGCGGCACTTGCGCATCTTTTTTTATGATTTTCTGTCACCGGATCTTGTTTTTGAGTCGCATGATGAGGTATTTAATTTTTTTAAAAAATATGGCTTTCCAACCCATGCAACCATTCAAAAAGTTCAAGGCCTTAAGGCAATGGTTTTTGCATGTGAGGGGTGGGACCGAAAGCTTAAAAAATTGCCCTTTGATGTGGATGGATTGGTTATCAAGGTCAATCGTAAAGACTTTCAATCCAAACTTGGATTTACAAGCAAGTATCCCAAGTGGGCCATGGCATACAAATTTGCAGCGCAACGGGTTGAGACGCAACTCTTAGATGTGACGTTTCAAGTCGGTAGAACAGGTGTGCTAACCCCTGTTGCGCGCCTTGCACCTGTGATGCTTGCAGGCACCGAAGTCTCAAATGCCACGCTCCATAATATGGATGAAATAAAGAAAAAAGACATCCGTATTGGGGACTTTATCTGGATCGAAAAAGCTGGAGATATTATTCCTCAAGTTATTGAAATCAATAAAAAAAAGAGGTTGGGAAGTGAGCGAAAAATCACACTTCCATCTCTATGTCCTGCATGCAGCTTTAGGGTGGGTAAACTCTTAGAGGGGGATGCATCAATACGGTGCATGAGGGGATTCCGATGCATTGCGCAGCTTAAAGGAGCTATTGAATATTTTTGTTCTAGAAAAGCAATGCACATTGAGCATATTGGCCCGTCCCTGATTGATCAATTGGTTGAAACGAAGACCATCAAGCATGCAGGTGATTTGTTTGCGTTAAAGCTTTCAGACCTGATTGAACTTGACCGAATGGCAGAAAAGTCTGCTCAGCGGGTGGTGGATGCTATTTTGGATGCCCGTCAGCAGGTGACGTTACCTCGACTGCTGACTGCCTTAGGGATTCCCTTATTGGGGGAGCAGGGAGCAAAGTTGTTGGCTAAGCATTTTGGTGATTTTGAAGGATTTGTGACGACACCTGTGGACAACCTTATCAATGAGCTGGAGGGTATTCACGGTATGGGGCCTAAAATGATTGATTCAGTTATTGCGTATCTAAAGGACCCAACCTCCCAGACGTTATTACAAAGCTTGCTCGCCCATGGCATTAACCCAAGGTTTCGAACTATTGAGCATGGCGCTCAAAACGACATCGGCACGTTTGTCATTACGGGCACATTATCTCAGGCAAGGCAGGATATTATAGATAAAATTGAGTCACACGGTGGTCGTGTCACCAAGCAAATATCTCAAAAGACAAACTATTTGGTATGCAACAACGTTTCGACCTCATCTAAGTTTGTATTTGCAACAGAACATCATATTAAAATTATCACAGAAGAAGCTTTGGAAAAGCTCTTAAATGGTTGATTTTTTGCTTGTTTTTTTGTGGGTTACTTTGTAATCTTTAAAAAGGCTAAAGCATTATACGAATTAAATCTGAAAGAGTTCTCTGTGCCTTATGAAGTGATTGGTTGATCAACTTTGGAGAACTATGCAGTTGACCACAGCGAGGATATGTTGAGATGGCTTATACAAAAGCAAGCATGATTGATGCCATTTGTGAAAAAATTGGGCTCCCTAAAAGAGAATCCACGGAAGTAGTTGAGCTTTTATTTGAGATGATGAAAGAAGCGCTTGAGCGGGGTGAGAATCTCAAAGTTTCAGGGTTTGGGTCATTTTTAATTAGGGATAAACGCTCTCGTCGAGGTCGCAACCCTCAGACAGGTGAAGCTATGGAAATCACAGCCCGGAGGGTTATTACATTTAAACCCAGCCAAATCTTACGTGATATGCTTAATTACGAGAGTTTTTATTAAGGCCTGCTGACAGCTCAAATTAACCCCCAACCCACTTTGCTTTATTATTTAGCACCATGCTTTTTCAATGTGTGGCATTTAGTACGCATTCGTTTTTTTCGCAAAGCTCGCCTTGACTTGACCTCATGCTAGGACTTCTCGTGACATTTTTTAAACTGTCAACAAGCCCTAGTGGGATAAAAGTAGCAAAAATAAAACTGAGGTTTTTTCTTATACATATTCAGAGATATGCGGTATAATTCTGATTATGATTCAGAGATCAATTAAAATACCGAAATCAAACAGTTTTTTTCTATTTGGAGCGCGCGGAACTGGTAAAACCACACTGTTACAGCAGAGATTTACGCCTGAGGATGCGCTGTTTATTGACTTGTTGGATGTGGGCACGTTTGATGATCTACTCCTTGATATATCTCGGTTTCAGACCATGATTCATCAAAAGGCCTATGCAAACAAACCAGTCATAGTGGACGAGGTTCAAAAACTACCTAAACTATTAGACTATATTCACATGGAGATTCAGCGCACCAAACGGCAATTTATTTTAACAGGATCAAGCAGTCGAAAACTCAAGCAAAAAGGAACCAATCTGTTGGCTGGAAGAGCATGGGTTTATGAACTGCATCCCTACACCTACAATGAAATAAGAGGTCATTTTGATTTAAAAAAGGTTCTGGAATGGGGATGTTTACCTGAAAGCATTGAGCTTGAAACCAACGCTGATAAAAAAGAGTTCTTGCAGGCGTATGTCATGACCTACCTTCAAAAAGAAATCCAACAAGAACAATGGGTGCGCCAACTTGCGCCGTTTAGAAAATTCCTGGCCATTGCTGCCCAAATGAACGGAAAAATCATCAATAAATCTAGTATTGCCCGCCAAGTAGGTATCGATGATGTGACCGTTGCCAATTATTTTGAAATTTTAGAAGATACTTTGTTGGGTATGTTACTCCCTGCCTTTAATCATTCAGTGAGAAAGTCCCAAACTAGCTCACCTAAGTTTTATTTTTTTGATACTGGTGTCAAGCGCGCGCTTGAAAAAACATTGGTGGTAGAGCTTCTTTCGCACACCAAGTCATGGGGAGATGCATTTGAGCATTGGTTGATTTTAGAACTGGTTAAACATGCATCTTATCAAAGGTTAGACTGGGATTTTTCTTATTTCAGAACCAAAGCAGGTTTGGAGATTGACCTGGTCATTAAGCGCCCAGGACAATCGCTTTTGTTGATGGAAATTAAATCTAAATCGCGCGTAACCCAAGCAGATGCCAAGGCGCTTGAGCTGCTCGGACCAGATTTGGACTCTCAAGCGCAGAGATGGCTTGTCTCCTGTGACCCAATGGAGCAGCTCTTTGGCAAAACTCGCGCCTTATCATGGCAAAATGCAATTAAAGAGCTTTTTGGAGATTAAGCAGATATCGCTTCTAGAGAGGCCTAACCAATGAAGAGGCCCTAGAGTTCAAAAAAAAGCAGTAAAGTTGGTTTGGCAAAAGGACAGGGTGGATAAAAGGGGTGTGTCAAAGTACGTGTAGCGTACGAGGGGAGAGGCCAGGATTTTTGTGTTTTATACCAACCCCATTAAATAATGACGGAAATTTAAGCATGATTATTTCCCTCCAGGAAATGGCTCGTTGGTGTGTCGTGGCGACACACCAACTGCGCTAGAGTTTCCTTCTGGGAAGCAATCATGCCGCCAAATCATAGTTTTATGTCATGCGCTAAAAAACCGTAATTATTATTTCCTGTAAATGGTATTATTTACTTGAAGGCAAGGGCCCTTAGCCCTCATTGGGTGCCATCTGTAGATCCAACATTTCATCTTTCCCCGATGCGTTACAATCAACTTCATCATTATCTCAACAAACAACAAAGGCCTATATCATTAAAACGTTAATTGAGTCTGCATCTATTCAAAATTGTAAAAAAAATCACGACCTTGAGGACACATAGTCCCCTTTGCCGTTCCAGATCCCATGTTCAGACAATGGCATAAACCGCATGGTGGCAAATTCATGGTGAAATGGTCTGACAGCCCTTTCTTTCATAGCTTTAATATGGCTTTCACCATCAGTTACTTTGTTATGGCCTTGCACCATGTTAAGCATTTCACGCTCATTTTTCCATATGCTGAATGTGGAAAATGTGTTGAGAGGTCTCATTGCAGCCAAGGCCATTTTTTGACCTGGATGATCACGGACTTGGGTTTCAACGGGCTTGCCCCATTTGATAAACCTCGCTGTCTGGGATATCTGCAACCGCGCCAATGTCAGCGCAACCATTGGATTGGTACCCTTTAATTCTTTGTCATAAATGCGTGATTTTTTTAGCTCTGATATGTCTCCCCACTTCCGATACAACTTCATCCTCACGTGCCAATGTTCTTTGGATAAACCATTTCCCTTGATCATAAATTCTTCTAAGCACTGCTCCTCTTGCCACCAAGCAAAGAGTGCGCATTCTTTAAAACGATAGCGTTTTGGGGAAATGATGGATTGACCCAATTGTGTTAAAAAAAAACATTCTAAATGCAACAAACCAGAACTGCCAACTTTCATGGGCTTAAAAAATAAACGCTGCAACGTTTTGAACGGGTGCATTTTCAATAAATGAAAAGAAAATATTTCCTGATTTGTTTTCATGTGTTTTGACGATTTAAAAGATCCTCATAGGATATCTATCTGCTTTCTGATATCTTTGGAATAAGTAAAGCTAAAAAAAAACACGATTTGTTTAACCTATGGATCAATACAACACTTATCTTCTCGTATACCTTCTGATCTCATTTGCGGTTGCTCCTCTAATGACCAGGGTATTTTTTTTGAAATCCTCCAACACATACCAAGCCTTACATATCATTGCCCTTGGAACAATACTCACAGCTTACTTTTTAAATATCAAATACTTGGTTCTGATTTGGCCGATGTTTTGTTTATGGGGCCTTTACGTTTACTTTAAGCAAAACCATTACAAAATACCGACACATTTGTTTGATTTGACAGGCTATATCCCTTTTATATTCAGTATCATTGGATCTGTATGGCTTTTGGGAAGAACATTTGATCTTAAAATATTAGGGTACGATCCAATATGGAGCACATATGCAGCGCTCCATTCAAACTACTTAGGGTGGTTACTTATTGGATGTTTTGTTTTTATCTCAAAGACATATTTTAATTCTAAAAACAATATCTATGCTTGGGCAAGCATCGCCTTTGTTATGCTTTTTCTATGTGTAGCCTTTGGCATATACAAATACACTCCTCTCAAAATAGCTGGCACACTTGGGCTTTCAATATTAACGCCTATACTTATAGCCATGTTCTTGAAAATAAATAAGCGGGGACATAGCATGACAAAAATTATCACCCTGACTTCAGTTATAGGCATCCTGTTTTCGATGGCCCTAGCTTTAGGGCAACAATTTTCGCTACCCATTATGGGCCGATCAATTTCAGGCATACACATGATCACCACGCATGGTCTCATCAATGCATGTATTGTACCTTTGTTTTTTTTAGCAATATTTACAGACACGTTTCGCGATGACGCCATATAAACACATTGTCTTTTTTGATGGCGTCTGCCACCTTTGCAACACAACGGTTAAAGTACTCATGCGCTTGGATCACAAAAAAAAACTTAAATATGCGCCTCTTAAAGGAAAAACGTTTTATAATGTATTTACATCAAATCCCCTCCCTGATTGTGACAGCGTTGTTTTTTTCACAAACGGACAATGTTTTACGAAATCTCAAGCAGGTCTCGAGATTTTAAAAACACTTGGTGGGTTCTATAAAATAATAGGCTATGCTTTGGGGCTGATTCCCTCATGCATTTTAAATATTGGTTATGGTTTTATATCTCAAAATAGATATGCGTTGTTTGGAAAAATAGATTCGTGCAAACTCCCCAGCCAAAATGACCAATTACATTTTCTTGAGTGAATACTGATTGTCTATGTCTAGGTGCCAGGCTACTTTTGCGGATGCATTTTGTCAAAATATGTAGGCCTTCTTCCACTTGACCGATTTTGACTAAAAAGAGAACTCCGTTTTTCGCAGTGCACTTCTTAGATGATCTGAATATGCTTCATCTTCTTCTTGATTAAGCCAGTCCAATTGTTCTTTTCTGATCCTCGGAATATGTTCATCAAAGTTGTTTCGAGAACATTTGCATAGAGCCCGTATACAGGCCCTAATGGAAGAGCAAACTATTCTCTATTATGGCTCTAGCTGAAATAAAAAAAGGAAAGTGGTCACTAGGAATTACATGTCTTCTAGGCATGCATCTACGTACTCAATTCTCATGCCCATTTCAGCGCCCATGACACTGCGCCTTTCGCAAAAGTAGCCTGGCACCTAGACAATACTCAATCAAAAGCTAGATCATAATTCATTTCGTAGAAGAATGGTAGCTTCTGATCTTCTAGAAGATACAGGCAAAATGAGTCAGGAGCGAGGCCGCCCTGCTGTGTTGTACCGGTCTAAAACGCAAAAAAAACACTTTTTTGTTCGAAACATTGAGGGGGGCACAGATGATTTATTTTCAAGGTTTAGATATTGCAATGTCAGACTAAAAAAACTATTAAAATATAATGAGCCTTACAAAGCGTAAGCTTAATAGTCTAGTGAAAAAAAAATAGTTGGCCTTGGTACAAAAGTGTAAAAGATTCTGGATCGCCTTCCCAAGGTCTATACATAAAATGTACTGATAGTGGCCTTTTCCTTTCTTTAGGCCTTACTATATCAAGGTCGCGTGATTCAGTTTTTACTGGATCATATTATTATTCAAGGGTTACAAGGTGGGCTTCTATATGGGGGGACATCCCAAAAAATTCTTACCAAAGAGTAAGCGCACTTCTTTCAATAGATGAGAGGGTCAAAATTTTTAAGCAAGAAAATCAAAATATTAGTGATCATTGGTGGAACGTGAATGATATAAATTTTTTGGAAAGTTTTATAGAAACAATACAGCTAACAGAAAAAAGAGTAGTGAATGATAAGGGTTTAATTATTAATATCAAGAAGAGTGAAAGTGTTTTGGAATTATATGATTTAGCTTGTAAGGTCATAAATGCAGTCAGTTCAAAAAAAATAACTTATATAAATTTTAATCATCAGCCTGAACACAAAGTTGATGATATGCCTTTGTATTGGTTCAAAGCTGCAGAGGGTGTACTGAAAAAAAATAAAAAAACTTTAAATAAAAACACTGTAAAATTATTAGCGGTTGATGCGTATAGAATATTTTATTTAAAAAAAATTTCTGATCTATCTGGTAGAAAAATAGGATAAACGGCTACCTGCAAGATTTTTGTCTAGGTGCCTGTCTACTTTTGCGGATGCATTTTTCAAAATATGTAGGCCTTCTGTAATGCCCCCGTTTTAGCAAGCCTTTCTTAAGAGAGTATTTTGACGTTTTGAGAATTGAGTTTCAGCTTGATTGGGAGTTTGATAATTTAAGGAGCTATGCAGGTACTTTGGGTTGTACT
>Ga0114953_1002166_pt1 | contig 13794 bp, 21 predicted proteins | sample SidtaG_FD_87298 | JGI IMG/M metagenome (GOLD analysis project Ga0114953, IMG submission 87298) | Marine algal microbial communities from Sidmouth, United Kingdom - Sidmouth_Male2 metaG | ecosystem: Host-associated > Algae > Red algae > Unclassified | place: Sidmouth, United Kingdom | collected...
CGCCCCCCCCCCACGGGCCCCCGCCGCCCGCCACCCACCCCCCCCCCCCCCCGGCCCCGCATGCCCGGCCGCCGGCGGCCCGGGCCCGCCCCCCCCCCCCCCGACCTTTGCCCGCTATCTCCGATCCCCACGTGCCGTCCCCTTTGTCTCGCTGGTCTTCCTTCTCTGCCAAACATACCCCAGCCGACGAGCCTTGTATTTCCTGGCGGCGGTCCCCCTCTGCGGGCCTCTGTCCACTCTGCGTATGCATGGAGTTTTCTTCGCCGGACCTGCACCCGTTCTTCCAGGCCCTTAAGTACTCCCTGAAACAGCTAGACGTCGCCAGCGCTGGTCGGTGCTCCTTTGTCTGCTGCGCCCAAGGCTCGGGTGGCAAAATGGCGCTGTTACACGCGACGGCCTTCCCGACCGGGCGGTCCTCCAGCTTCAAGGGCGCCGCCGCTCTGGCCATGCAACAGCTGTTCGACGCCATGTCTTCATCGAGGGTGGTTACAGAGGGCATCTCCTCGCAGCATCAATCCGGATCGGGGAAGGGACCCGAGAGACCATCGCTCCCCCCCCCAAGAGCGGCTCCACCAACCACGCCACACGGGAGGGCTCCATCATCATCTCCGGGCGGTGGAGGCGGTTCTTCTACGGCCAGCTTTTTTGTCAGTTCGGTGCCGTCGGTGTGTCTCGCGCCCTCGCCGGCGTCTACCAATCGGCCGGCCGGCAACAGGGAGTCCGCCAGCGGCGGGGAGTGCGCCGACGACGAGGGGCGCGCCAATGAAGCGAGGCGCGCCGAAGACGGGGTGGGTAAGATTGTAGCGGTTTCCGCTGATGCGCTTCCCACTCTCCCAGCGGAGATGGTCATCCCGGAGCTTGCTGGGGGGTGCGAGGACAAAGATGATGCGGACGTGGCTCTCTCCCGCTCGCAACGGGATGCGCGGTCAACGGCGGCGATGGCGCGTCGGCCGCGCCTGGAAGAGCTGGCGCGCAACCAGAAAAAGGAGGTGCATATTGACGACCAGTTTGTCAACATTTTTCGTAACAAGCTGCGGAGCGGGGGCAGGCGGCAGATGCACCTCTTGGACCTGAAGGCTTTCTTCGACCTCAAGGCGGCCTACATCAAGAAGAAGCTGGACATCAAGCAGGTCGTGTACGCGAACATCGCCCCCGTGTCCATCCTCGGTGTTTCGGTCAAGATGCGGGTGGCCGTCACGCGCGGCTCCAAGCCCATGACGCTCCCGCTCACAATGAAGATCCGGTCAAAGATCCGTTTTGCGAGTGTGCTTTCGTTAATATGCTACAGGGCGCATATCAAGGACCCCTTCTACCTGTTCCTCCTCGACCAATTTGCTCCTGGGACGCGTGTGATGGTCGAGAAACGGCCGTGCTCCCGAACGCAGAAGGTCGGCGGGGTCACCCAGGACGAGAACGATGGTGACTCGGCGGTGGACGACGATGGCGCGTCAGCCTCGGCGGGTGACGCCGGTGGTCCACCGGCAGGGCTCAGCCGGGGAGGACCGGCTGCGAGAGATGGTGGCGGTCCGGCTGCCCCGCGTGGTACTGGTCCACTTGTTGGGGGGGCAATGGATTTAGAGGCTTCGCTTGGTAGTGGGCCGGCTGCGGGAGGTGTCGGTGGTCCGCCAGAAGGGTCTAATGCCCACGCATTGGCCGCGGGAGATGCCGGTGGTCCAGCGGCACCGCGTGGTCCTGCTACAACAGCAGGGGATATCATTGAATCTGGGGCTTCGGCCGGCGGTGGTCCGCCTACGGGGGGTGGCACTGGTCGACCTGTACCTGTCCATGGCCGCGGATCGGCCGCGGCCGATGGCGGTGGTCTGGCGGCGCGAGAGAGTGGGGGGTCACCTGGTGTTGATTTCGGTGACTCTGTGCACTGCAACGGAGGCACCTTACATCTAAGCGGTGGCCTCACTGAAGCTGCATTAGCAGCGGCCGAGGCTGCAGGCGCCGCCGCCGCTTCAAACTTGGGCGATGCATACGGCACCGCGAGCGCCTTTGCGGAAGCGACGGCTGCGGCCGCCAGTGCAATGCGCCCTCCTGCCCGAGAGAATGAAATCAGAGCCGGTGGTGGCAGCAATGCGCGCACGACAGGTGGTGGCCGAGGCGCCGCCGCTGCGCCCCCTAGTTGTGGCTGTGCACATTGTGCCGGTAGAGGATCTGATGAGCCTGTGCCTGGGGGTGGTCGTGGTAGCGGCGCCTGTTCGGAAGCCGGTCACGGAGATGGTGTGGATGCTCCAGATGGTGGTCACGGCCTCGCTGCCCTTCTGGATTGTAGTCGTGGTGCTGGTATGGGCAGCCCGGCGGGATTAGCACGTCCTGGTCGTGCCACGCTCAGTTCTGGGGCGACGATCGCTTCTATGGTGATGGCGCGCTGTCGGGGTGGGAGGGGTGATGGGCCCCTACCCGTCAGCCGGCGTGGTGGTGGTCGTGCTGTTGATGACCGCTCCAAGCTCGATGCTCGGCGTCCGCCTGGCGCCCCTGCTGATGGGCACGGAGCTGCAGTGCGTCGCCGTGCGGGTGACGCTGACGTTGCTGGCGCTCTCGGTCGGACGGGATTTGGGCGTCGGCCCTCTGCAGGCGGCGGGTCTGACGTGCGCGCCTTCTTTATGGGAGCTGTGGAGGGAGTCGCATACTCGCACCCCTGTTTTCACGCATTGGCAGAGCAAGCAGAGCCGGTGACGGAGGCGGCATTTGGAGACAATGCTCATTGCATCTCTCCTTTGCAAACCCCCATTTTCGGCTGTCCAGTCATCCAAGAGCTGCGCCGCGAGGACCGTGTCGTTGCTTTCGGTGCGGTTGACGCCGAATGTGTCCTTGTGCCCGACACGCAGCTGGCGCCCCGTTTCTCGGCCGTAACGCTCCGCAACATGATCTCGGACGCTTCGGACGTACCATGCTGGGCGTGGGACAATGGCGCGCTGACGGAGCCAGTTCTAGGGAAGGTGTCCCTCTGCACTCTGGTGTGAGAGACGAGAATGACGGGGTACATTTTTTCTCTTTCCGTTGCGCTGGTACTGTTCGCCTTGTTTGTGGCGCCCCCTCTACGCAGCGGTTGACTGCTTTCTGACAGGCCGGCTCCCTTTTGCTTCTGTTTCATGACGCGCTTACCGTTGTGTCATATGTGTGCCGCAGACCTCGTGTGACCCTCTGGGACCGCCGACCAGGTGAAGGCGCGAGAAAGCTGGAGAGCTCCGCGGCTCTCAAAATGGCTTCCCCATGCTCTGGCCTCAAAAGTCTAGGGGATCTTGTCTCCAAGCACATGCCGGCATTGATTATCCATGAAGTGCAAGTGCCGGAACACTGCAAGCACGAGGACTATCCCGCCATGGAGCTTTTCTGCCAGACGGATGCCTACGAGTACCTGCTGAACTTGCATTTCACCACCAAGGGCGCCTATTTCCAGAAGACCATGCAGCAGCTGTGGCGCAACCCCCAAGGAGAGCACAGGCGGCTTGTTGTTTTGTGGAATGCCCGCTTTGTATCCTGCTCGTAGGCCCTTGTGGGGTCAGGGAGTGGTGGAGTCGTTGTTGCCGCGAAATATACATGGATCATGTTTCTTTTGTGCTTACTACTGGGAGGAATGGCCCCACTTGTTCGAGTTGCCCAGACTACACGGAAACGAAGAGAGACTGGCCGAGGGCGCATCTACAGGTGCGTCTATGTTCACGCCAGGGTCGGCCGGCCATCGACATGCGGGTCAATACCGCATTCTACCAGAATACTCTCGTAGAAAGCCACAGCACAGCGGCTCACCCGAATGTGGCTGCGGCGCAGGCCTCGAACACGCACACAAGATAATGAGCACACTCGAGAAAGAGCAGTGTACACCAGACCACACGTCGTCCAAGTGTCCAGCTCAAAATCAATCTCTATTGCGTCCAGAATGAGGCCTTGAGAACGGTGCACAGTCACTGCCCACCCAAGGATCAGAGGAATCAGCTCACAGTACGCCACCTCCACTCCCGCTGAGCAATACGCGGAGAAGCGCATGCGGGGGACCTCCACCAGCTGCCCGTTGAAGTCGCAGACCACGACATCCTCCTCCAGCAACTCGCAGCTTGCTACGACGGAGCGGTGTTTGAACTCCGTCGCCGTCCCACGCATGCCCGGCGCAACGCCGTCCAGCTTGCGGGTTAAAATCGCAAAGGCCGACAGCTTAAGCAGCAGTGACAGGTCGACGCAGCTGCGCAAAGCCAACAAGGCCTCCTCAACGACCGCAGCATAGCTAGAGAGGACAACGTCGTGCCCCGTGAAGACGCGGACGGGGGACTCGATCGTCCTGAGCTTGGCTTCGTTGATTGTGAGCACCGAGCTTCTTATGATGCGCATCTTGGTGATGGGGCCCGCGAACATGTTGGACCACGTGCCATTGATGAGCTCAATGTCCGAGTCCCCAGCGCAGCCCCATCGCACCCTGTCCAACACCGACTGAAAGTTGGAGTCGCCTGACTGCCGATGGAAGCCCGTCAAGAAGGTGACCGTTCCCGCTGCCCCAGCAAAGGTGGAGCGCCACGCTGGGCAGTTGAAGACCATCCCGTCAACTGACGTGTCCGTGACCTTAACGGGTACGACTTGAAGCGGGTCCCCAGCGGCTGTGCAAAGTATTAGTGAACAGTCGTGCATGACACACACACTAAGAGAACAACTTGAACTCAACGTCAGTTGACGTCTACAAGCAGAAGTGGATCGAAAGAGAAACTGGCGCAGTGGGAGGCGCTCAAAAGGCTCCGAGAGAAGCCCACAACAGAATGTACACAGCGACAGACTTACCAACCAGCTGACAACCGGCGAAAGGGAGGTGTTGAAAGTGGGCAGGCGCGACTCGACGCATCACAAAGGCCACTCGCGTAAACAGGGACGATGGCAGAGTGCAAACCTCATCAATGAACATCACACGCAACGCATTGAGGCGGCGGACGACGTTGGGACTGAGCAGCGTCTCCCTCAGCCACCCCTCCTTAGACAGCGGCCGCGTGTCCATACCAAAAAGTGAGTGCAGCGTTTGTCCACCGATGACCAGCGCCGCTGCCCCTGACAGGGTCACCACTGCAACGCGCTCGCTGCCCCAAGTCAACCGTGACGCCGACACCATCCGCCGCATAACCTCGCTCTTCCCGCACCCCGCCCGCCGGAGCAGCGCCACGTTTGATCCCGACAAATAGAGAACATGTGCCCGCTCCTGACACGGGTCAAGTGCAACAGGTGTGACTGCCTCTACGTATTGGCCAGCCATGCTAGACGACTGCAACCATTAAGAGAGGGGGAGAAAACTCAAGTCAGCGCCGTGTGCTTTCGCCATCTATTTCTCGGAAACGCCGGCTAGCGGGGCTTCTGGGCTTCGCTAAGAACAAGAAAGAATCATAATGGCAACGTACTTTCTCACCTGTTGACAGAATCGACGGCGCTTCGCGATGACTTGATATGCGCTCAGGCAGAAGCGGGAGGGCACTGTGCAGAGAAGGTTGATCAGACGTCGATACGGACGACCTGTTGAAGACGCTGGTGTGCTCCCCCCTCGCTCCACCGCGCCAGCCCGATCACCCATCCGTCGCGTGACGTCTGACCTGCGTATGCCAAGAGGCGGTCCACTGGCGCCTTGACGTGTCCGTCAGTGTCTGCCAAGAGCGAAAAGGAGAGCTGGACGACAGTCCAACGTTCCTCGGAGTGTTAGACGGCTGCTTCATGTCAAAAACATTTTCAGGACCTTCTACTCCATGCGCCAGTCATGCATCTTCACACTCATCGAGGCGCGCAAGCGGATCGCTGCAGAGACGTATAGCACGCACACGTATCATTTCTGGAGAGCCATCACAGTCTGAGAACAGGGGGTCAGCGGCACCTGGACCGTGCCATCAGACAGCAACGAGGGTTCCTCTAGACAGAGTACGTGTTTTCCACAGACGTGCGGTGACCATGGCACGCATACAGTACCGCTCACACGAATGGATGGCAATTGTATGTCCGCTCGAAAGCGGTACGCGCATGTAGACAGCCAATCAAAACCCAATATCTCGCGAGTTTGAAATGGAAATCTGATCTGATGCCGCGTGGTGATGGCTACCCCCACGGATCGTTGCAGTGCCATTCTTTCCCGATGCCCTGTACGAAGAAAAGCGTCGCCTGCTGGCTTTGTTTTTCGTCTGCCGTTAGTTGCGGGAAAATGTGTTGCTCACAGGAGCCTGCTATGCACAACACTTCCAGTGCGGTTTCCTCTGACAGCGCATTCCCATCTAGCGATACGACGAGGCTGCGCGTCAGTTCGTGTGGGGTGCGTTCCCGCCGGCCATATCCGCGACCAAAGAGCCCTCCGCCTGCGCGAGCAGCGCTAACAGCGACCCGAAAAACCTTCCGGAATTGCCAAATTTTCTACGGGCAGGTACTACGTGTACGCACCAACAACCGTCTCCTATGGGAGACAAGTGGGTGTTGTACTTTCGTATTCCGCCGCGGTGCGTACCACCGTCATTCTTTTCTGCACATCGGCGTACGGTTCATCAGTGCGCTGCGTTGCTCTTCTGTGCATTCCGATGAGTAACATCTTAGGGTGGGGCAGATCCCGGTGACTAGTGATGTGTGCATGGCTGCTTTTTGCTCAAGAATCCGCTCCCTCCTTCTCAGTATCGGAGGCGATAGTTCTCAAAAGGAAAGGAAGCTGCATCCAAAGTCTGCACGGTGCGCCATTTGGACCAGTGGTGCATGTGGGCAAGAGCTGAGTGGGTAGCACTGCGGCGCAGAGTGACAATCTGGGTTCTGGTGTGGCAGCTCCGAAATGTCACAGCTGTTACGAACGCAGGGGACCTACCACAGATACAGGCGGATGCCCGAGAAAAAGCGCCACTGACAGCTGCATTTTCAGCGGCTGCTGTGCATGTGCCTCTTTTCACCAGATACATGGGGGTTGCATCCCTGTATCGTGTATTGCACAGTACAGGGAACCTCTGGCAATGGTCATTTTGTGGCGACTTCATGGCCTTCAGTCGCGCTCCGGACGTCATTAATCGATGTGGCGGACATGTTTGGTTCGCAAGCACAGGTTGTCGCAAATGGAAGTGTGCCGTGGCTGATAGACACGGCGGCGCAAACTCGCATCATTGGGTATGGTCCTGTTCACTGACGGCAGTCCTCCAATCTATATAACCCTTGCAACTGATCCTCCTGAGCGATTTAGTGCCGCACTGTTCATATCCTTCGCGACCACATGTTGACATCATCGTACACAACGGACAGCTGCAAGCAATAAGATAATGAGCTGACCCTCTGGGCATGACAGGAGAGTATTGGCAGCGCCGTCAGTACTGGTACTGCCATCCATACAGGTACAGGCTGACAGGGGCTCCATACATCCGAAAGGTACCAAACGGTGCCAAAGCGAAGGTATGTTGAGCATCCGTGCGGCGGCACCAATACGATCGGCTGCAGCAAAATTGCTTGATGCTCTTACTGATTGCGTCTCTTCCATCCTCTTGACGAGTTCTGGATGTGTTCTCTGCCGTGTCTCCTTGCATACGAGTGACGTAAAGGTGCTGCCTTCTGTAACAGTTGGATGCACCGCGACCACGCGGACACGCAACCTGTGGTATCCTGACTGCAGATGCGCGGGATCGAGTGCAGCGCATGTTCCCGAGCAGGTCCCCAACATGCTTCATTGACGACAGAAGAGATGGGAGCAAGAGGCAGGCGGAGAGGAATGCAGATGTCCTGCATCGCAGCTCGACGACAACGGCAAGAAAAGCGCAAATGAATGCGAATGAATGAGTTCCAGGGATTTGTATGATTTAGCACATGTTCTTGTGCTTTCAGTTGGAATTATCATTGTGATGCACCCGTACTAAGTCCGCTATACATCTGCTCCGACGCGGTTCTCGGGACCTCTTGCCCTGCCCTGCAAGACCTTGGGTCAGCCTCTGTCAGCTCCACCGACCCCACTGCTCGGCTCGTCGTCGGTCGGTTCCACTGCAGACGCTTCAGTCTGCACGACTTTTTGCCATGAGTCGATGAGCGGCTCTGACTGCTTCAGTGCTCATGTTGACAGCTGAGATGCCCTCTGGCTGTTGGCAGTCAGTCCCGCTACGCCGCACCGCCGTCACTGCCGCTTGCTGTCGCTTTTTCTATTGAAGCCGCATGCCCCTCCCCCCCACCATCATGCGCCATCATTTCCCGTGCCTGCCCACCCCCCTGGCAGACTGCGTCCCCGTCATGGCTGACAGCCTCCCCCACTGCGTCATTGCCGGCAGCCTGCCCCGTCCGGCCACCACTGCAGTCTACGGATGCTCCACAAATCCATCACCTCCTCCTTCTTTCATTGCTGCACCGTCCCACATTGGTGTTTGCCACACTCTGGCGCGCGGCCGAACATGCTTTTCTGTTTTTCTGACTGGTCATCTGGTTTTGAAGGCGGCTGTTCCTTGGCGTGTGATGCATTCACAGCGATGGCATGAGTTCGGCCGTGACATATGAAGCCGAGAGTTCGGTAGCGATCGTACAGAAAACAGTAAAGCACTCAGGAAAAAAAGAAGACCAGACAATTCTTATCTTCTATCGAGCCCAAAGAAGCGTCATCAATGCCGCCGTCGTCGTCCGCCTTCTCGTCTGACGAGGACTTCGAATCTTCCGAGCCAGCAGACGCATCCCCGGAAAAGTGAGACGCAGTGCCATCGTCAATGCCCTGCACCTCGTCACACCCCCCCTCACTTGCACTAGAAACCGAGTTAGACGCTTCCCCGCTCTCCCTATCTTCCTCGTCCGACCTCGTCCCCTCCAACAACACGCTGTCTCTCGACTCACCAGGTGTGTCGTCGCAACATTGGCACGGGTGACGGGTGAAGTATTCTCCGGCGACGTCGACGTCCTCCGGCAGCCGGTCCAACCCGAGCACCCACTTGACCTGTGCCTCGTAGTTCAGGATGGCCGTCTGGTAAGCCAGCAGGTTGGTATAGGGCTCCACGCCCATTCCCTGCAGCGTCATCTGCATGCGCCTGATCGGGGCGTTGCATTGCTTCGGGGCGCCGGTGTCGCCGTCCATCTTTTGGTAAGAGCGCCGGTCAAAGGCGTCCGAGCAGAGATGGTTGAAGATGTGAAAGCGATCTGAAACCATCGTGCAGTCCATCAACAGCCATCCCAGCTTGCCAAGAGCCACGCGGAAGGCACCGCAGGCAAAGTCGTATATGAGGAAGTGGGACAGCCACGCAAAGCGCGTCAGCAGCATGTTGAGAAGAACTTGTGGCGCCTCCTTCCGGTCCAACACGGTGAAGGCGAGGATGAGCGGGTGCTTGCAGCCTCAACAAAACGTCATGGCCCCCGGGGAGAGCTTGTGGGCCTTGGCGAAATGCTTGGAACACATGCCCGACTTGAGCACCTCCTCCCACAAGAAAGCCTCGGGTCGGCACTGTGGGAGACCAGGCGCGCAGGTTCCCGTCCGCTCGTGGTGGGTCTCCACCTTCGGGTACGCCTCCTGAAAGTCCTTTGCCATGTCCTCCTGCGTCCGCTGTCGGCACTCCCACTTGTTCTGGTACTGCACCGTCTTTTCCGGCCCCGTCCGCCACTCCAACACAAAAATGTCCACCACGTCCGCTACGCACGACAGCCCATCCGCCAGCGCGGCAAACATTTTAGGCATTGCCGGGAACAGGGACACGGCCGAGCGCACGCCGAGCTGCATGAATCGCAGCTCCCGCAACAGACCCACAACCGACTTTCTGCCGTCCATGTCGTCGATCTCCGCGCCGGACGTTGCCATGCCCAGCACGTCTCGCACCTCCTCGCCGCTGTCCTCCTTCCGCAAGAGTCCGGCCAGCTGCCTCAGCGTCTCAGCGTGTTGCGGCCTAAAAGTAAGGACGACGCTGTCGATGGTGATCGCCGTGATGAAAGAGATCAGCTCCCGCCGGCTGTCTTTTTCCGTATTCTGGACCGCCGCAGAGAGGTGAGCATGTGTGGTGTTGACGTCCCCCTTTCCAGCATTGAACGTTTTTCGACCACAAGCCGGCCGCCCACGAGTGGTACGCCGCTCCGAGAATCCGGAGTCATCTGCAGCATCCGTCGTGTGCTTCCGCTTTCCTTTTGGAGGGGGTGGCAGGGTGACGCGGGAAACCACAGAACCAGGGTTGCGAAACCCCAGCCTCCCTCCAGGCTGCAGCGGTGTGGGGGCGGCAGTAGCCCGCGTCACTGGCGCCGGCGTGGCGCATCCCGCCGACGCGCTTGCCGCTGCACCTGTCGTCCGTGGTGGCGAAGGAGACGGCGCTGACCCTCTGGGTATGGTGCGCGGTCCAGCCGCGGACGCCGTCCCCGTCGGGGACGCCAAACCCGCTGACCCACGTTTCGCTGCACCCGTGGTCATCGGTGGCGTGGGCGACGGCGCTGACCCACCCGGTAGGTTAAGAAGGCCTGTCGCGGGCGCCGTCGTAGTTGGCGTTGACGAATCCGCCAACGCACTTGTTGCTGCACCCATCGGTGGTGTCTGAGTGGCCGACGATCCCGTCTTGTCCGGCGTCTGCGCGTCCGGAAAATTGTTGGAAATGTACGCCGAGAGGTGGCGATCGGCCGCGGAGCGCCGCTCCGTCTCGCCACGACTGCGCGTCTTGTACTTAGTCAGGCCGGTTTTCACCGCCAAGAGCAGCTAGGACGCCGCCTCCAAAATGTTGAAAACCGCTCCCAGCACGTTGCTGATCGTCTCTTCCCCGACGGTCGACTCTACGCACGGGTCGGGGGGGAGCGCGGCTGGGACCAGAATCATGATGGCCAGCTCCGCCGCTCGCACAGACTTGGCGTGCAGCTTATTGTCCGTTTTTTCCTTCAGTACGTCCCGTACGATGCGGCGCACGCCCTCACCCCTCACCAGGTAGGCTGCCTTGACCGCGCGCCCTTTCACAGGCACAGGCTCGATGACGTGCTGGAAGCGGACATGGCCCGCCCCGCTGCCGAAGCTTACCCATATCGAGTCTGCCGACACGGAATTATACCTGCCGTCCGCTCCCAGACAATGGTGGCACGTAAAAACAGCAAGGGACAGCTCGGTAACCATCAACCTCAAGCCCACCAACACCAAGCTCCTCAAAGCGCGCCCGCTGCGCGTCGGGCCCGCTCGGGGAAGCACACCGGCGGTCGCCTCCCTGAGCGCGCTGCGCAGCCACGGAGTTGTCACGGTCGTCAGCGGCAGCCCATCCGAGGTGGCAAGCGACTTGGAGCGTACCCACGTCACAGTAGCCGCTGACGTCATCGTGAGCAAGATGATGTGCTCGTCCCTGCCATCGCGCGAAACCCACTGCGAACAAGAAGAGCACTTGGACACGTTCACCTCCATCTGGTAAAAGCCCCGAGTGCACACAATTACGCCAGGCTTCGTGGATGGCGCTGAGAGGGTGTGTTCCTGGCCACGCTCAGTACAATACTCGCAGCGCACAGGGGAAGGCACTACGAGAACATCACCGAGAAGCGCCTTTGCCGCAATTTCCGCATTGACACTCACAGCAGCTACGCAATCGTGAAGCGGTATTGGAAGACGCGACACGGCCGACACCTCCAGGCTCTGCACAGCACTCTGTGCAGATGCCCTATGTCAGTGATGCGGTGCCCCCGACTCTTGTTCAATGGATAGGTGGGAGCACACACGAGTCCGCACTCCAGGGCAGATACCACAAGAAGAGCGTGTGTGGGTCAGGTACAGCGGGACGGGAAAAGGCCCAAAAGGAGAGGGGCAAACGGCCACGTACAGCGCGCCCACTACATGAAAATTCATGCCACCCGCCGCCGCCGCCGCGAGCTCGTCGCCCGCCGCGGCCGTTCACACGTCACCAGCCTCCGTGGCCTCGTCGCCATCCATGTCCGTATCTTTGCCGTAGCTTTGAAAAAAGATGCTGCCGCACTGGCTCTGATGAAGCGCCCAATCCACCAGCAAGCTCTTCCAGACAAGTGCCCATTGCACCGGCGTGTTGACAGGTAGTAGGGCGCTCGTGTACGAGGTTTTCTTGGTAAACGTCTGAGCCGCCGCATGTGCATCGGGCGCGGCCGTCTGAGGCCAGCCACACGCACACACTTGCACAATCGCCCTGCCCATCGCGACGCCATGCCGCCCACCGAGCAACCACTCCAAAACCTCCAGGCACCAGCCGCACCTCCTCGCGAACAGCGTCCTGCGCCCATGTTCGAAGCAGCTTGATGGTCTGCTGACCAGCGCTGACGGGAACGTGGCACTCGGAGGCGAGCGACTCGGCTGCCATCTCTGACAGGTACGTTCTTATGACCCGCCGCAGGCCACGCCCAAAATGCTCCTTGGTACGCCGGCCAGAGCCCCTTTTCCTCCCGCCGCGGCCGTGACTATGGCCAGGCCTGCTCTGTCCGTACTGGCGCCCAGCCCTGGCGCCAAGATCGTGTGCTGGAGCATTGGTCGGCGGAATGAGGTCGCGAGCCGGACCACCGTCCGCATCAAGACCGCCAGCCACGCAAGCAGGGTCACCTCCGTCGCCAAGAAGAACTTCCGTCCCGCCCCCTTCACCCGCTGCATCGAAAAATAGGTCGCCCAGACCATCGCTGTCCTCGGCATCGAGGGCGTCACTCGCCCCAGCCATCTCATTTCCGGCCGCGTCGTCCTCGAGGTCATGTCGGGTGTAGTCTAACACCGATGGCACGCTACGCGGTGCCCCTCTTTGAGACTCCAGTGGAGCTTGGGAAGGCGGAGCTGACGCAACGAGAAGCGGGCTGGCGTCCGTGGAAGAATCTGTTTCGCCCAGAGACCCTACGGCCGCGAATCCATCCATGGGCATACGGTCACAGCAAGGAACCCCCGAAGTCAGACAGAGGCCCAGGCCGCATCCTCCACCGCACGCTCAGGGGGCCACGGCCCAGCGCCGCCAGAACGCGGCAGTGCGTGGAGACGCCAACGCCAGCAGGTGGCGGCAAGGGCTGACAGGGAGAAAGAGAGTGACGTCCAGCCAAAATCGCAAGAGGAAGATTGCGTGCGGGCCGGGGTTCCAGCTACGAGGGCGCCGGCGGCACCATTTTCGTCTCCCCGCAGCGCCGGCAGCACCGGTGTGTGGCGGGCGCGGCCAGCGACGACAAGCCGCCCGACGACAGCGGCAGCAAAGACCAGAAAAATACGAAACGGGGCGGCGGAGGGCTGGGGGGGGGGCGGCGGCTCTGGCGGCACCGGCGCCGCCCGGAAGCACCAGAAAACCCGGAAGCACCGGCCGGTGGCGGGCACGGCCAGCGACGCCAAGCCGACCGACGACAGCAGCAGCGAAGAGTCGGCAGAACTCGACTCGGGGCGGCGGGGGGCTGGGGGGGGGGGCGCGGCTCCGGCGGGACCGGCGCCGCCCGGCAGCACCAGAAAACCCGGAAGCACCGGCCGGTGCCGGGATCGGCCAGCGACGACAAGCCGCCCGACGACAGCGGCAGCAAAGACCAGGAAAATACGGAACGGGGCGGCGGAGGGCTGGGAAGGGGGCGGCGGCTCCGGCGGCCCCAGCGCCGCCCGGCAGCACCAAAAAACCCGGAAGCACCGGCCGGTGGCGGGCACGGCCAGCGACGCCAGGCCGCCTGACGACAGCAGCAGCAAAGAGTAAACAAAACTCGACGCGGGGCGGCCGGGGGCTGGGAGGGGGGCGGCGGCTCCGGCGGCCCCGGCGCCGGCCGGCAGCACCAGAAAACCGGGAAGCACCGGCCGGTGGCGGGCACGGCCAGCAACGACAAGCCGCCAGACGACAGCGGCAGCAAAGACCAGAAAAATACGAAACGGGGCGGCGGAGGGCTGGGAAGGGGGCGGCGGCTCCGGCGGCCCCAGCGCCGCCCGGCAGCACCAAA
>Ga0114953_1002200_pt1 | contig 13681 bp, 9 predicted proteins | sample SidtaG_FD_87298 | JGI IMG/M metagenome (GOLD analysis project Ga0114953, IMG submission 87298) | Marine algal microbial communities from Sidmouth, United Kingdom - Sidmouth_Male2 metaG | ecosystem: Host-associated > Algae > Red algae > Unclassified | place: Sidmouth, United Kingdom | collected...
GCGTACTATGTGACTGATCCACCGATTAACTAATCAACAACTTAGTGCCGAAGGCACTAGGCACCGTTAAACGAGCACTCTCGATACCCGCTTATTTGGTTCAACCCTGGATAACTTAATTGAACGGTCCATCAAACGAATAGCAAGTTAAAGACTTCCACAATTAAATTTTTGTATTAAAAGTTAAAAGCTTCGGAAATGTCAGAATTAATCAAAAAAAAATAGTTTTTTACTCAACTTCCAGTGATTAACTCTTAAATTTGACAACTTATTTAACCAATAGTTACACACCAAGACAAATTTGGAACGTTAAAATTTTGTTATCGTCCATTTAATACTACTATTTAATTTAATATGAAGAACCTACCTTTACTTATAAAAGTAACCGCAATATTATTACTAATTGCATTGGGAAACCAGCTAGCAGCACAAAACGACCAGCAGCAAGATGTCAGTCGATTATCTGGTAACTTTCAATCCACCGCCAGCTTTTATATACCTGATTCTGCTATCGGTGCCGTTGGGCAACCACAATACGACCGGCAGCTCTACGGTGCGGATGCCTGGTTACAGCTTAACTATAGCAACTGGGGTTTTGACGTTGGCGTTCGATTCGATTTATTTAATAATTCACAGTTGCTCAACCCAAATGGCTCCTATACCGCACAGGGCATCGGTCGCTGGTTTATTAAAAAACAAGTAAAAAAGCTCGGTCTCTCTGTAGGATATCTTTACGACCAGATTGGTAGTGGAATTATCTTTCGCGCCTACGAAGCCCGTGGCTTGGCCATCGACAACGCTTTATATGGTGCCCGCGCCACGTACGATCTGACACCCAATTGGCAACTTAAAGCATTTACTGGTTTACAAAAAAGACAGTTCGATACCTATGCGGCCGTCATCAAAGGGTTTTCTGCCGAAGGGTTTATTCAACCCAAAGACGAAAAAGCCAGATGGTCGCTTGCTCCCGGTATTGGAATAGTAGGTCGTACACTCGATGATCAAACAGTCAACACTTTGGTCAATACGATTGCTACTTATGATGTAGTAGACAGTATCGGCGCTCGCTACAATACCTACGCATTTACTTTATACAATACCCTGACCGCTGGTGATTTTAGCTGGTACGTAGAAGGTGCCTACAAAACGGGAGAAGCCTACTTTGATCCGTTTGCTATAAAAACCAACCGGGATGGTTCGACTTCTTTGGGTAAATTGGGGTTTTCTGATGGTAATATCTTATATACCTCACTGAGCTACGCTGGTAACGGACTGGGCATCAATCTGGATGCCAAACGGACCGAAAAATTTACCTTTCGGGTCGATCCTTTTCAAACGGGGGTACAGGGCTTTATGAATTATTTACCTGCCTTGACCCGGATCAATACCAACCGACTCAATGCCTATTACAACGCTGCGATTCAGGAATTGGGGGAACTGGCTTTTCAGGCGGATATCACTTATGCTTTTAGTAGAAAATTACGTTTTAATGTGAATGTTTCGCGTATTGATAATTTGTCGAATGAATTGTTATATCGGGAATATCACTTCGAGGGTTTTTATAAGTACAAACGTAAATGGACGCTTTCTGCCGGGGTGCAAGTCCAAAATTACAATCAGGAGGTATACGAAGTAAAGCCTGGTGTACCCATCGTAAAAACATTTACTCCCTTTGCGGAGTTCTTATATAAATTTAATCGTAAAAAATCAATTCGCATAGAATCACAAGTAATGCTAACTGATCAGGATTTTGGAAATTGGTTATTTGGTTTGGTAGAATTTAATGTCGCACCACACTGGTCTTTTACCGTTTCTGAAATGTATAATTTTTCTCCAACCAAACGGACGGATGGCGTAGCCTTAAGTTATCCACGGGTAGATGTGTTTTATACGAGTGGTGCCAATCGATACTCTCTTAGTTTTGTAAAACAAGTGCAAGGAATCGTTTGTGCTGGTGGTGTTTGTCGTTTAGAACCTTCTTTTAGTGGGGTACGATTATCGGTAAATTCTAGTTTTTAATTTAAAAAAATATAATTGTTATGAAAAATATATTCAAATTATTTCTTTTGTTGTGTTTAGCTGGATTCTGGAGTTGCGACGAAAACTCGCCTACGATTCCTTGTTTGAGTTGTGAAGGAGATGAAGTGACCATTGAGCCTACGGATAAAAAAATACTGGTAGAAGAATTTACGGGTGTACGTTGTGTAAATTGTCCAGCGGGCAGTGCAGAAATAGAAAATCTACTGGATATCCACGGAGAACAGTTAATCGCAGTTTCTATCCATGCTGGTTTTTTCTCTGCACCTTATGCTAATAGCAAGGAAGATTATACGATCCCCGAAGGAACCGCTCTGGAAGGTTTTCTGGATAGCCCTCTAGGATACCCAACCGCAGTGATTGACCGTAAGCTATTTGAAAATCAGGACGATCGACAATTAAGTCAAAGCGCCTGGGCCGGATTGATTCAAGAAGAGAAGGGGCAGCTTTCACCCCTGGTATTAGACCTTAGTCTAAACTTTGATGAAGCTTCCCGGGAACTTACCGCAACCACCAAAATTCAACCTGCCGAAACCTTGACGGGAGATTATCGCTACTCGGTTATGGTGATTGAATCTGGTATCAAAGATGTACAATTGACGCCAGAGGGCGAAATAGATGATTATGAACACAAACATGTCCTGCGCGATATGATGACACCATTCGACGGGGAAGCCATCGACGAAAATTTTACAGTCGGTGTAGTCATCGAAAAAGAACATCAGATGACCGTACCGGACGGCTGGAATTCTGCTAAAATGAGTGTAATTGTGCTGGTACACCAAACGGGGGACAGTAAGGAGATTGTGCAGGTAGAAGAAAAGAGCCTGGCAGATTAAAAAAACTCATAACGCTACTTTCTTTGGGAATGGTCCTTCAATTGTGTCTGCCCGCTTTGGCTTTCTGATCTGGTTATCCAGGCAGGCTTCATGACCGAGTGCGGACGACCAGACACACGCATATACGCACATTTCCTTTTTTATTTCTCATCCCTGATCCTAAGGATTGATGAAAAAATATTTCGCCTTTTATCTCAATCTATATTAATCGCCATTCCTAAAAGAACCGATCCCGTCGGGCATCACATTTTAAAGGAGCAACTTATAGCACGGTCATCTATTATTGAACAGGTGATCTTCCCCACCAACTTCTCTCCAAAAAACCTTCCATCCCCTACAAATTGATTATCTTTACCGACTAAATTTCTGCAGGCCAGCAGCTTACAGAAATTTCCATGAAGTTTTTAAACAACTTCTATTAAAAAACAGACAAAGTTTACCATAAATGAAGATCTCACTCAACTGGCTCAAAGACTATCTTGACATCCCGCACGACGTAGAAAAGACGGGCGAAATTCTGACCGATATTGGTCTGGAAGTGGAAGGCATCGAAACCGTCGAACATATCAAGGGTGGCTTAAAAGGAGTCGTCGTCGGTCACGTCAAAACCTGTGGACCGCATCCCGACGCGGATCGCCTGCGCGTAACGACCGTTGACGTGGGAAGGGGGGAAGACCTGCACATTGTCTGTGGAGCACCCAACGTAGCCGAAGGACAAAAGGTCATGGTCGCCACGATCGGTACGCAACTTTATTTTAGTGATGGAAAAGATCTAAAAATTAAAAAAGGAAAAATTCGCGGGCAGGTGTCCGAAGGGATGATCTGCGCGGAAGATGAACTCGGCATTGGAACAGACCACGACGGAATTATCGTGCTACCCGAAGATACCGTCGTCGGAACGCCTGCGAGTGAACATTATAATATCTCTGCCGAAACGGTTTACGAAATCGGTTTGACGCCCAATCGCTCCGATGCGACGGCACACCTCGGCGTAGCACAGGATTTGGCGGCAGCCCTAAAAATAAATTATCAACACGACGGTAAAGTGAACAAGCCCGACGTTAGTGGATTTTCTGCTGGCTCCACTACACACCCGATTTCTGTCGAAGTAAAAGACGTCGAAGCTTGTCCACGTTACACAGGCATCGTGCTGACGGGCATCACCGTGGCGCCTTCTCCCGAGTGGATGCAAAAACGATTGACCGCCATCGGTGTTCGGCCCATCAATAATATTGTAGATATTACCAACTATGTGTTACACGAATTGGGACAACCACTCCACGCTTTCGATTACGATCAAATCACGGATAAAAAAATAATTGTACAGACATTACCTGCCGGAACCAATTTTGCTTCGCTCGACGAAGTTGATCGCAAACTGAGTGACGAAGATCTGATGATCTGTGATGGTCAGGGCAACGGCATGTGTATGGCTGGGGTCTTTGGGGGCATAAAATCGGGCGTTACCGAAACAACAAAAACAATCTTTTTAGAATCCGCACATTTTGATGCACGCAGAACGCGCCGTACGAGTACGCGCCACCTTTTGCGTACCGACGCAGCCGTTTGTTTTGAAAAAGGAAGTGATCCCAACATTACGGAGTATGCTCTCAAACGAGCAGTGTTATTAATAAATGAATTGGCTGGAGGAAAAGTTGCGTCTGAGATAATCGACTTTTATCCCAATCCGATAGCACGTACCAAAGTCGAAGTTAGTTTTCGCAACGTTCGTCGTTTGATTGGTGTCGAAATTCCTACCCAGGAAATCAAAGATATTCTCACTGCGATGAATATTGATATAGTGAATACGACCGACGAAACAATGACCGTGGCTATTCCCACTAATAAAGTAGAGGTGACGCGTGAAGTAGATGTGATTGAGGAAATTTTAAGAATATATGGATTCAACCGGGTACCCGTTCCAAGTCAAATAAAAAGTACGATGGGGCAGGGCGATGGTGTGCCGGTTCATACACTGCGACAAAAACTGGGAGGTTATTTTAGTGCTCAGGGATTTAATGAAATTATGGGGCTGTCATTGAGTCAGTCGCGCTATTTTCGGGATTTGTTGCAACTACCGGAGGAAGAATTAGTATACGTTAATAATACTTCTAATATCCATTTGGACGTGATGCGGCCTACGATGCTCTTTAGTGGTCTGGAAGCTATTGTTCATAATCAAAATCGGCAAAATGCAGATCTGAAATTTTTTGAACAAGGATATACCTATCGACCCGACGGCGAAGGATTTAAAGAAGAGGAGTTTTTGACGGTATTTTTGACTGGACGCCGGGAGGCCGAAAGCTGGCATCATCCGAAAAAGGCACCGATGACCTATTATACTTTAAAAGGTTATGTGGAGCAGCTCATGAATCGAATAGGAGTAGGTAATTATCAGACAACCGTACTGAACGGAAACGAAAATAGTGCTTCAGATACGATGACGTATGGACTACGCTATCACCGAGGTACGCAGATAATTGTAGAGTTTGGGAAGGTAAAACCCACGTTGACACAGGAAATGGACATCAAACATGATGTGTTTTACGCCGTTTTCAGGGTGAAAAGTCTATTGGGAGTGGTAAAGAAAAATAAGATAGACTTTGCGGAACTCACTAAATATCCGAGAGTTAGACGTGATTTAGCCTTGGTTATTGGAAAAAATGTTAAATTTGAAGATATTACAGGAATTGCCCGTAAAACCGGCAAAAAAATCCTGAAAGATGTTAATTTGTTCGATGTATATGAGAATGAAGACCAATTAGGTAAAGGTAAAAAGTCCTACGCGGTGAGTTTTATTTTCGAAGATCCTACACGAACGCTTAACGATAAAGAAATAGACAAAATAATGCAGCGACTCATTTCGACCTACGAAGGCGAACTGGGCGCGGTCATCAGACGTTAAATGACAGCTACGGCTATAGTTATTGACTTAACTTTAACACGATAGAAGAGAAGCCAATAGCTAATAGCCAATAGCTAATAGCCAAAAAAAAATGCAACAGCAGATTCTGGCCGAGAGGCTTACCGGAATTGAAAAAAAGGTAAAACAACTGGCCAAAAAGATGGAGCAGTTGCAGAAGAATAATTTGGCATTAGAAGAGGAGAATCGAAAATTAAAATCAGGGTTGGCCGTCTATAAACAACAGGCCAGTCAACCACCCAACGTGGGCGTAGCGACTACTGCCTCCAATAGGGCCAATGATAAATCCGGAGCAGATAAGCGTTCCAAAAAAATGAAGAAAGAGATCGAGCAGTACCTCAAGGAAATTGATAAGTGTATTATGTGGTTGCAAAATAACTGATATGGAAACGAACGAATTAGTCAACATAACAGTCGTCATCGCAGAACGCTCTTATCCCCTTAAGGTAAAGGAAGAAGATGTTAATAAGATACGGGGAATTGTGGAGGAACTTAATGGTAAAGTGACAACCTTCCAAAAGACATACAGCCGCAAGGACAAACAGGATTGTTTATCCATGGCCTTACTGACTTACGCCGTAGATTTACATAAAACAAATCCTGCCGATACCTCCACCAGCAATCAGGAGGCGTCTTACGTTGAGATTACTAAAAAAGTTGATCAACTGGACGAACTACTGGACTTTTTATTACAATAATCATATTGATAAAAAGTTTCTCTTCTTCATTTTAGAACAACGATCTATCCGCCTTTTTTCTGATTTTTATTTTCTCGAAGTAAACAAAATTCGCCCAGTCGTAGATCCAAGTGATCGCGGCCCGGATATTTTTTTAATAGAGAGAAACGGAAATAATAGAATGGAATAAAAAAGCGTTCCGTTCCCAAATCAGTTTCTTACTCAAAACTCAATATAATTATGGATATAGTAATAGCAATTGTTGCTTTCATTGTCGGAGGAATTATCTCCTTCTTCGGTGCCAAATCAATGGTCGGTAAAGACAATGATGCCCGTGTCAAAGACCTCAATGGTCAGGCGGACAAAACCCTTGCGGATGCCCGTGCATCTGCCAGTCGAATCACGGAAGAGGCCAAACGCAAAGCGGACGGAATCGTTTCCAAAGCAGAAAAGAAAAACGAAGAAGTAAAGCAGCGAAAGATAAAAGAAGCCAAGAAAAAATTTGCAGATTTTAAATCTAAGTTCGAAGCAGAGAAAGTAGAGCACAAGAATGAACTCAGAGAACGTGCGCAGAGTGTTGTTGATAAAGAGAATGCACTCAAAGAAAAGGAAGTTAACATTCGTACACAGGAAAAGGAATTTAAAAATCGTGAAAAAGAATTGGAGCAAACAGCTTCTGAAAACAAAGCGATTCGAGACAACCTCGATAAACAGGTAAAAATTGTCGCCAAGAAAAAAGAAGAACTGGATCAGGCCAACGAAGAGCGTATTCGACTCCTCGAAAATGTAGCCAAGCTAACTGAGGCAGAAGCCAAGGAGCAAATTCTCGAAGCGGTTCGCGCAAAAGCAGAAACGGACGCAATGTCCATTAGAAAAGAAGTGGTGCAGGCTGCTCATATAACAGCAAACAAAGATGCCAAGAAAGTAGTCATCCAGTCTATCCAACGAATGTGCGCGGAGTTTACCATTGAAAATACGGTTTCTGTTTTTCCATTGGAATCAGATGATCTCAAAGGACAAATCATCGGTCGGGAAGGTCGGAATATCCGAGCCATCGAAGCAGCTACGGGTGCCGAGATTGTCGTAGATGATACACCGGAAGCAATTGTTATTTCCAGTTTTGATCCGATTCGTCGGGAAGTGTGTCGATTGTCTCTCAAGCGATTGGTGGCGGACGGAAGAATTCACCCAGCGCGTATCGAAGAAGTGGTCGCCAAAACCCGCAAGCAACTCGACGAGCAAATTGTTGAAATAGGAGAACGGACCGTGATCGAATTAGATATCCACGGACTGAATCCTTACTTGGTAAAAATGGTCGGACGAATGCGTTTCCGTTCTTCTTACGGACAAAACCTCCTCAAACACTCCATCGAAACGGCCAACCTTTGTGGCATCATGGCTGCCGAATTGGGGCTGTCCAATAAAGATGCTAAACTGGCAAAGCGAGCCGGTCTACTCCACGATATCGGAAAAGTAGCAGAGGAAGAAACCGAACTTTCCCACGCAATTCTGGGAATGAAGCTTTGTGAAAAACACAATGAATCAGATATCGTTTCCAACGCAGTAGGTGCGCACCACGATGAAGTCGAAATGACCAATATGGTGTCTCCGATCGTTCAGGCTTGTGACGCGATCTCGGGTGCTCGTCCAGGCGCGCGTCGTGAAATCCTGGAAAGCTATATGAAGCGAATCGGCGAGTTGGAAACCATTGCTATGTCGCATGACGGCGTACAAAAAGCCTACGCGATGCAGGCCGGTCGGGAACTGCGCGTCATGGTCGAAAGCGAAAAAGTAAGCGATGAATACGCAGATAGTTTGGCCTTTATGATTTCTGAAAAGATTCAGGATGAAATGCAATATCCGGGTCAGATTAAAGTGACGGTGATCCGTGAGAAACGGGCGGTGTCGTTTGCGAGATAAAAATTATTTAAAAAAAACCTCGGCCTTTGGCCGAGGTTTTTTTTAAATAATTTTTTAATAAGGAATATGGTTGACTGCTATTTTCCTTTTTAGAGATATTGTCTTTGATCTTTTTTGGTTTTCAGCCACTGTTTTCCCTTCTTTCTTATTTTCGTTTTTTCAACTCAAAAAAGTAGGTACCCGTGACTGCCAGACTAGACGCTCCCGTCATGTAATCGCTGACATCCGAAATCTTTAAAGTACGCATATAATCTACGGCAAAATATATGGGTCCGAGATAATAGCCGAGTTGTAGGTTTAAGCCGTAAGCTCTCTTATTAATACTAAGCGGTATATTTTCTAACCATCGCATTTGCCACTCTGTAAAATGCGTAAGATTTGGTCCGATACCGATGGACAACTTATCTTTAATCTTACGGTTAATCAAAACGGATAATCCAATTTGTCGGTAAGACAGCTCATAAACCTGGGGAGCAAATGTTGCTAGAAAATTATCGACCGTTTCGACGTAACTCTTCTTCGAGTAATTGGCTCGAAAAGCAAGAGACCATTGGCTGGATAATATTTTCTGCACTTGAAAACCAAGGACGATACTTCTACGTCCCGAGCCATTATCTTTTTCGTTACGCTCAATTAGCATTCGATCTTGCCAATAGCCATCGACGACCGTACCTTCCCTAAAAATACGCTGTGTTTCGAGCGTCGCAAAATCGTAGCCGAAGGTAGGGCCAAGGAGGGTTTGGGCGGAGAGGGAGAGGGATAAAAAGAAAAAAATTAAGGTAATGTATAATTTCATAGTTAATAATTTAAGCGTGTAAAGATTTTAGTCCTTACACGCTAGAGGTTATTTAAATTATTTAAGAATAATTACTTTTTCTGTTTTTATAATTCTTCCTTGTTTATTATAATAACAGTAAATGAGTAAGCTGTTAGAGTTTGAATCTTTAAATTCTTTGTCAAAATTTTGGCCTCCGTAAATCATTCTTCCGTTGATATCGTACACCCTAACAAATTTAGAAACTTCTGTGTCGATTATATTTTCGGATTTTTCTTGCGCAGTAGCATTTAAATTAGAAGACGAAATTGATGCTGAGGGAGGGACTGCATTAGACGCTACATCATTACAAGCTGGGTCATCTCCTTCGCAATCTTCCAGTCTTATGTTATAATCTACGTTTCTATTACTATCCATGTTTCTAAGTCTTACCGTTAGATTTCGTGGATAAGAGCTATATTCTGACCAATCTGTTACTTTTAAACAGTGTCCAATATAAGTATTATTAGCACCAGCTCCTTGTACTGTCCATTCAGATGGAAAAGTCCACCGATATGCGTCATCAGAAAAACCTTCTTCAATGCATAATATCATTCCTGAACCGCTTTCACAGTAACGAGGCTTTATGTGTACGTAGGCACACGTTTCTCCGTCACCCATTCCAATTCGAGTGAAGGCTCTGCGAACTGCGGCAGATTCCTTCGAACAAAGTCCCCAGTTCATGTCTACAGCCATTATTACTGCTTCCATAAAGTCAGGATAATCATCATTTCTAGTCTGTAAAAGGGGTAAAGCTTCCATTACTATATTAATAGCTCCTTCAATACCTAATCTAGGAATAGTTGGTTGATAATTTGGACCATTATGTACACCAGGTGCACCTTGAGATATCAAATAAAACCAGTGACTAAGAACAACAGATCTTTCATGTCGCTGAAAGGTCACTTGCGCTTGCTGCCAAGTCGTAATATCAGGATTTTCTAAATCTCTATCAGCTAACTCTTCAACTTCAGTGACGTCATCTCCCATTACCCAATCTAAACCATCTTCTGTACAGCTAATACCTTCATTGTTTTGGATCAAAGACTCAAAATAGACCCCAAACATATCAGAAACTCCTTCGTGCAGAGATTGAGCTCCAAGAACATCGTAAGCTAAAAAATTATTCACATAGACATGTCCTAATTCGTGGGCAATGACATCATTTAAACCCATAAAACCTTGTTGATCAGGTTTAGCATAACCAAGCGATATTGTAGTGTTTTGAGGTAAAGTATTAGCAGCGGCACCTGCACCAGGGAAGTTATTATCATTAGTAACTCCAACATTAACATTCATAAATTCATTTGGTGCGTCGTTAATTAGCTCGTTAAACAATGGAACAATATTGGAAACAGAAAAATGAGCTTGGTAAACATCTTGTCTGAAAGTATTATCCCACTCATTTCCATTTATTGTTGGAATGAATTGCTGGTTATAATTGGCTGGAAGTAACGGATTTAAGAAATCTGGAAGATTGAATGTTCTGATCGTACCATTTTCTGTTTCTAGCCATGTTCCACCATTTGGGCTAGGAGAATCATCAAGATCTTGTTCGCAATAGTTAAAAGTTGGTGCATTCAAATGCATACTAACGTCAGCCGTTTTAAGAATAGATCCACTACGGGCATCTACCCACGTCTTGTAGGATCTGCCGTCATCTCTAATAGAATTTACTTTATAAGTCAAATGATAAGTGCGTGCTTCGGTGAGTCCCCATACTATTGATAGCCCAGAAACACTAGTGACGCCATTACCAACAATATCAGTTGCTTCTTTAAATGTAATTTTTGCAGAGGTGTTTATATCTATTTCAGTAGCAATAGCTGGAGAGATTCCATAAATAGCCGACTGGGCACATCCTATTGAGGTGCCAGGAGGTGCAGCCAGAATCGTATAACCGCCGTTATCAACGTGTATCCCCTGATGGTACTGTTGATATTTATAGTAAACCCTATTTGGATCAAGCTTACTAATTCTCTCGGATACAAGATTGAAAGTACTTTCTGGATCTGCTGATAGTAGGTCGGGAATATCACTAAGTTCCAGGGAGGCGGCATTTGCTGGGTTTAGAATTATTCTTCCTTTTGGGTAAATAGTGTCAGCGTAAGCTCTTACTTGTTCGAAAGCAGCTAAATTATTTCTAAAACCATTGAAAGTCGGCGAATCTGACCTAGTTGCCGGTTGTATGATTTGACTTGATGAGAAATAGGAAGCTGATAAGAATAATATGACTAAGCAATGTTTAGCATACTTTTGCGTAAATGCGTAAATGCGTGTTATTTTTAAAATTCATAAAGAGAGGTTTTAGACAAGATTGCTCTTGCTGTGAGGAAATATAGTACTATTTTTTTTAATTATAAAAGTACTACTAATATTACAGATAATATATAGCGATTTTGTACTAGAAGTGAAGCAGAAGTATAATGAGAGTCCATTTTCTTAATATGGATCGGTTAGTGATCTCTACATTCGCATTATTCCCTCTATAATAATATGAACCCACTATCGTAGTAGAAAACTGAAGATCAAAAAACTAATCCACCCTTTGGTACAAATTTTGACTTTATCTAATGTGAAATAGCTCCACTTTCGTACCTCAATACTCCTGTTTTATAGATAAACTGCTGATAATCAGTTCCGTAAAAACAGGATGACCTACTAATAAAAAACGATCGACTTTAGTTCGGTCCCGTTACTATGAGTAAATATTCCCCCGATACCCTGCGTATCGACAATAAAAATTTGGGTTTTTATACTTACTTTTTACGACTCTTTTTGTCGTTACTGCTCTGTGGAGTCGGACTTTCGTCGTTCGCTCAAGCCACGGATGATCCCGTCGTAGAAAGAATTAGCAAGGACATCCTTTCTTTGATTAGAAAAAATCTCAATGGTCAATCAGCTAGCGTAGTAAACACCAATCTTGAGCCAGCTGATCGCCTATGTAATATCACCGAACCCAATCTCGACCTGTCCAGTAAAGATCAAATTTATCAGTATCGGATTAAAAAATTAAAAAAAGATATCGGGGTCAATTTAAAAGCGCAATACTTTATCAACCACGATCAAAGCTTTGATGCCGAAGATGCCACGGACGGAAATCTTAGTGGTTCCCGGACACGGGTGGGCGTCGAATGGAATATTCTGCGGGAAGGCTGGTTAGGGAATCAGCAAAAAGCAAAGCGACTAAATGACCAACGGAAGCTGGATAATTTAAAATTTGCGCTGGATAATAATGATAACAAATTATACTATCGTTTTAATCTGATGATCTATTTATTCAACGAAGAAAAAATAAAACTGCTCTCTGTCCGGGAAGCACAACTCATCGAACAACAGAAATTACTTTACCAGGTTTATTTTCTAAAAGGAATACTGTACGAAGAAATTATTGACATCAAAAGCCGGATTGAACAGGTCAAAGTTCAGTTAAAAAATTATCGGGACTATAACGAGTGGTTTGAATCTACCTTGGGTGAAAATCACATCGACACCGACTTTGCCATCGCCGAGTTACCCGTCTTACACGTCAATCTGGACTACTTGCTCCACGAAAATTCCAAAGAAGTATTACTTGATTCTATCCAGCAACTAGAACAAAAAATTGCTTTCGGTGAAGGCCGCGCGATCAACGACGTGGCCCTACGGGTACAAGCCTACCGTAATCGAAGTGACTTCAACGACGAACTAAGAAACACCCGAGAATTTAATTCCATTGGCGTCGGTCTCAGCGTTCCACTCGAACTTTTATTTAATAAAAAAACTAAAAACAACCTGGCCTACGCCAAAATAAAAAATCGACAACATTTTAATAATTACGAAGCCCTCAACACCTCTTCGGAAATCATCAATTATTACTACGAGTATAATTACAAAATGAAAACCTACATGGAATTTATCCATAAGGAAATGTTATACCGCGAAAAGATTAGAGTAGAAACGGTCAATCAAAAAAATTATCACGATATCTATCGCTCCTTGCGCATCTTGCGTCACCTCGATATTATGCGGAATATTCAGGCCGAAATGCTGGATTTAAAGCAACAGATGTATCTCTTATTATTAAAAATATACGGAAAGACCCACTACGAAACCATCCAGAATTTTGTCCGTCCCCTCGACGTCAATGACTTTTACCAAAGGCTACCCGCCGATCGTTTGATGGCCATTACCTCACAGGATTTGGAAGCCAATAATGCCGAATTTATCCGGGATTATTTGACTACTAATGGTATTCGAAGAATTGTGTTAGCTCCGGGATTAGATGGGAAAAATACGAAAGTGCTCAATTTGAAAAAAGCAGTAAGTGGTAGAAAAATTCAACTGGCCCGAAAATTTTCCGGAGCAGAGTTATTGAAAAATTCCAATCCTTCTGGCTCGCTTGCTTACGCCTTGTCTGCCGAAAATTTTGCTGGAGTAGTCCTTGATTTTTCGGATTATAAAAGCATCGAACAGCGGATGGAAGTACAAA
>Ga0114953_1002204_pt1 | contig 13676 bp, 23 predicted proteins | sample SidtaG_FD_87298 | JGI IMG/M metagenome (GOLD analysis project Ga0114953, IMG submission 87298) | Marine algal microbial communities from Sidmouth, United Kingdom - Sidmouth_Male2 metaG | ecosystem: Host-associated > Algae > Red algae > Unclassified | place: Sidmouth, United Kingdom | collected...
CGCGGTCCGGCTTTCGACCATGGCTTTGCGCGCGAGGTCGACGGCGTAGAGGACCTTTGATTTCCTAAACAGGGTGGTCTCGGGACTGTTGACGTATTTGGCGTTGGATTTGGCCGGGTCGAGAATGCGTCCGCTGAATCCGATGACGCGACCGATCTCGTTGCGGATCGGGAACATCAAGCGGTCGCGGAACCGGTCGTAGCCGTGGCTGCGCGTTCCGTCATCGCGTTCCTTGAACGAGTGCATGCCGGAGAGTTCGAGTTCCTTATCTCCGTAGCCGTTTTCTTTGGCCCAGGTTTCTACCGTGTCCCAGGCCTCCGGCGCGTAGCCGATCAGGAATGCGTCGCCGATCTCGCCGTCGAGATTTCGTCGCGTCACGTAGGCGCGCGCCTCCTCGGCGCGTGGGTCATTAAGCAGGAGTTCGCGGTAGTGCAGGGCGATGCGGCCCATCAGCGAGTAGAGGCGTTCTTTGTTGGGCCCGCCGCGTCCTTTGTTGCGATCGAGAATGTCATCAATTGACATGCCTGCCCGTCTGCCTAGTTTTTTTAGGGCGGTGATGAAATCTATTCCATCCAGCTTCATTACGAGATCGAATACGTCGCCGCCCTCACCTGTGGAGAAACACTTGTAGAATTGCTGATCTGGGTGGACCACGAAGGAAGGGGTCTTCTCCTTGGTAAACGGAGAAAGGCCCTTTAAGTCCCTTCCACTGCGCTTTAGTTCTACGTATTCTGAAGCGAGTGTAGCGATATCTGTTCTAGATTTAACAGTATCCTTTATATCATCGAAAGATAGCTTTGAGAGCGCAAGATCACGCTTGCGAGCAAGGGAGGTGCGCAAGAACTGCTTGCGCTCGCCATCGAACTTGGCTTCGGGATCGAAGGAGACGTAGCGCAGCCGGTTGATTTTTGATGACTGATTGCTCGCATGCAGCCCGTACTGCTCGGCATACCAGGCGGCGAGGTTATCGAAGGACTCGCGGAAGGACTCGGCGAACGGGTTGATTTGAACGATGGTGAAGAACCCTTGGCCACCGATACTGTCGGCGACCATGCAAGTGTAGGGGTCGGCCTCGACGGCCTTCTTGAGCGCGTGGCGTTCGTCCCGGTGATAGAGCTGCGGGTTGTCGGCTGCATCGAAATCCATGCAGATCAGTCCGGAGACGCGCTGCAGGTTTTCGACCGCGTGGCCCTTTGAAAAGGTACCTGAGCAGATGAACGCGGGGACGAACTTCTTCGCCTCCTTGTACTTGGCGACGCTGTGCTTGCGCTGCTCGCGGACGCCGTTGACCAGATCTTCCCACTTGCCGTCTGCAATCCACTCGGCGAACTGCTCGACAGTGATGGTCTGCGGGACGGCAGTCTTACTCATGCCCCGCTCGTGGTAGGACATGAGGTACTCGGCGGGCACGAAGTCGCCGTGGGAGTTCTGGCGGGGCGGGGTGTCTTGCGGCAGGGGCATCGTCATTGGGGCGGCGGGCAGGATTAAGCGGAGGGGTTTAGGGCTGCTGCTATCTCGGCGAGGAATGCGTCGATTATTTGTTTACTCATAATATTTTCCTGTTATTTATTTGCGACCGCCGCCTCTTCCACCGGCGCGAACTTGGCCGCGACGACCTCAAAGAATCCGTTCGTGTTTTTCTTGATGGTGATTGTTTCCGGCACCCGCCAGTCCACGCACAGCGCGTCCTCGATGCTCTCGATTCCGTATTCGCAGCCGTGAGCCTTCGCCCATTTTTCGGCCTTATCGCGGGGGTATCCGGTGTGCTCGAAACAAACCCATTCCGTGATGGTGCGGATGCGGTTCGGGTTGCCGCCGTCCGTCAGGTACGAGACTTTCATCGAGTCGGTGCCGTTCAACTTGCGGTGGCGGCTGACGGAAAGATCGCGGACATTTACCTCCATCGGCTTCAGTCCGCCCATCGGGTCCAAGCCCTGGTCCTTCTCGATCAGCTTCGGCTCAGGCGGCGGGAACTCATGGCCGCAACCAGTGCAGATGCGAACGCCGGCTGGCACGTAGAGGTCGCACGCCGGACACGGTTTAACGGGGGCCTCGCCGGTACCATCGCTGTCAATGCGCTCGCTCCAGTTGATCGCATCAACAGGTCCGTGGCGCAGGATGTTCTCGCCGTAGTCGAGGACGAGGCAGTCGGCCTTGCCCGGCGCGATCCGCATTCCACGTCCGCAGATCTGAACGTAGAGCGCGAGTGATTGGGTGGCGCGGGCGAATACAACGCAGTCGATGTTCGGCGCGTCGAAGCCCGTAGTGAAAACGCCGATGTTAATTAGGATGCGCAGATTGCCGGAGCGTATCTGGTCGACCATAGCGCGGCGGCGTACAGGGTCTGTCTCGCCATCAACGACTTGCACCGAGTGCTCGCCTTGCAACTTGAAGCATTCCGCCAAGTGGTCGGCGTGCTCGCAGCCAGACGCGAAAATCAGAATTGATTTACGGTCGTGCGCCTTGGCCAAGATGTCCGTCACCATCCGCAAATTGAGGTCGTCCTTATCGAACGCCTTCGCCAGATCTTCGTTGCGGAACTCGCCACCGCGAATACGAACGCCGGACAAGTCTGCCTCGGCTCGGCCCTTGCGACCGATCAGCGGAGCGAGGAAGTCCGCCTCGATCAGCGGCGCGACGTGCACCTCCTTGATCACCGCGTCGAACATCCTGCCAGGACCGACGATAGAGCCGCAGTTCATCCGCCACGGCGTCGCGGTCAGGCCGATGATCCGCATAGCTGGGTTGATCTCCAAGAGGGCGGCGATGAACTGCATGTACATGCCCTTTGCCTTCGGGTTCACGAGGTGGCACTCGTCAATGATCATGAAGGCGAACGCGCCGAACTGCGTGGCTTTGCGGAATATGGAGGCGATGCCGCCGACGATCACGTTGTCCGTTGTCCGGCGTTTGCCGAGCGAGGCGCTGTAGATTCCGACACTGGTGGTCGGCGCGGCCTCGATGATCGCGGCGGCGTTCTGCGAGAGCAGTTCCTTTACGTGAGCGCAGACCATGAACCTAAGATTCATTTCGGGGTGGCGTGTCCGCATCCCCTCGATGAACAGGCCCATCGTATATGACTTGCCGCTGCCGGTCGGCATGACGACGACAGGGTTGCGGACGGCCATGTAGTCGTTATCCATGAGGGCATCGACTGCGGCCTGCTGGTATGGCCTGGGGGACTTCTTCACGCGTGGGTGTCCTCTACTGCGAGCGCTGGCGCTACCACAGCAAGCCTTTGAATCGAACCGATTCCTGATGATGGAACAATGACGATAGGTTTGGTCGGCTCAGACCAGTAAATATCGCCCCCCAAAACATCAATGCCCTCGCCGCCTCCGGTTGCGTCAACGATGTACTTGAAGCTAAATACTGATTGCAACTTTAGGGAGATAAAGCAGGGTAGAAAATGCCAATCGTTTCGATACCTGTAACTTTTCATTCCAGATCGTTTTGGGATCAATTTTTTGAAATTCGGCGGCTCATTCTTTTTGTCAGCTGCGAACAAGAAACTTTCAGATGTATTTACGATCACCCTGAATAAACCAGATGGCAGGTCGAAACCCTTGATTTTGAGTCGATGCAACCTTGACCCATCAGATGCGTAAGCCTTACCTTTCTTGATGAGGAACCTGTTGTAAAGGGGCGGTCGTTGTTCATCCGCTGCCGCCGCCAACATCAGCCACTGGAACGACGGGATGAGTTCTTTAGGGAGGATGATCGCTTTCATTGTATCGCTCACGCATCACCGCCCTTGCGCTGCCACCATCGTCGCTTTGCGGGATGCGGCGCCATCGCAAAGGAAATCCTCAGCAATGCAACGCGGAGCGAAATTTTACAAAGCGGATTATCCTCTTCTGTTATTTCCCCTATAATTATTTCTTGCAAATCAACTGCGATGTTAATGTATCCTCCAAGCAGCCTATGGTTTCCCTCGGACCTTGCCTGAACGATTTGTCGGGTTAAGCAGTCGCAGATTTTCATTATTTCCCCGTTCATGCCTCACCGCCCTTCGCGTAGCACGCCACTGGAACGATCTTGATCGACTTCAGTTCTTCAATGAAATCCCTATTGTATACTTTTCCCTGCGACTTCTGAAGGATCGCGTTGTTCCGCGAGATCCTGATAGCTAATTTAGCCTCAGTTCGGTTCTGGAAAATCACTGCGGGACCGTCTCCAGCTTCAATGGCGCCATCGCAATCAGGGTCGGCGCAGAACTGCCAATAATATGTCCCCATATCTGGGTCGAAGACTACCATGCAGGCGGATTTGTTTAGTTGATTGCTCACGCATCACCGCCTTCATCGAGAGCGGGACCTATGGGCATTCCTGCGAGGGGCAGGTCTTTCCATGCCGTGTCGAAGTCAGGGCGGCGGGACCAGCGAACGGGTGATGATACCTTCCCGAAACACAGAAAGTAACTCGGCAATCCGTATCCCCGACTGGTGACCAGACTGACCAAGATCCATGCCTTTAATTGGCCAGTTTTAATCCAAAGCGGCTTGCTCAGGTCGGGCAGTTCGGCGGCGGTCCAAGTGCGGAAGCGGGTCGAGGCGGGAAGGCGGATGTGGCTGCCGAGGGTCGAGAAGAATTGAACTCCACCAGGAATTTTTGATACGTCGCCAACCCACGTCACGTAGTCACCGCGCTCGATCTCGGCCCGCTGCGCCGCCATCGGGTCAACGGGGTCCGGCACTTCTGGCTTCCAGTCATGGCGGCGACGGCGGGTGTTTTGCCCGACTGTGGTGTTTCCATCTAAAAACCAGCCGTCCCCGCCGCACGCCTCCCAGCCTTCCTCATGCGTATCGAATCTTCCTGAGCGGTATTTGTATAACCGTGGGTCCAAGGGTTCACCGTTCTGCTGTTCTGTGTTGCTCATTGTAGTTTTCCTTTGCGCACGAGATCCAAGAAAGCGGTCCGCGTTCCGGCGGCGGCGATCTCGAACGACTCGTACTGGTTTGGTTTAAATTCTTGGTTCGCGCCATTGACGAACACCCCGGCGTCGGTCTTGTAGGCGATGAAGTCGGTTCCCGCGTCGATCGGTTCGCCGATGCGCAGAAGGTCGGGCCGGTAGACGTGCTGGCGGCAGGCGGCGCGCTGAGTCTGATTGTCGGTAACATTGTCGAATTTGCGACAGTGCCATTGTCCACCCGCTACCGGCGTTGAATGGATGCAGGTCCGGCAGTTCATCAGCGGAACCGCGTCGCCTTTGCAAACGTCATACGCGTCGCAAAACTTGCACTCGTACCAGTCGGGTTTTTCCGAGACCATCCGCAGCGGCTCCTCAGAGTAGATGACCCGCTTGGCCTTCTCGCGGATCAACTCCCATTGCAGCGGATCGAACTCCACCTCTTCGACGTACAGCTCGGACGTATTCTTGTTCTCGACGGTGTAGAGGGCTCGGTCGAGTTTCCAGCCCGCCATGCCGGACATCATCTGCGCGTAATGCATCGGTTTGGACTCGCGAACGCCCTTATTTTTGAGCGCCTTGAAGTTGGCGTCGTTCATGGTCTTCGATTCCCAAATGAGCGTTTCGCCATCGACCCGCGCGAAGCCATCAGGGTGGCATTTGAAGTGGCCGGCGTGATCGACGAACTCGTATTGCTTGCCGGTGGCGGGGTCTTCGGTGGCGAGTTCGATACCCGCCTTGCGGATGACGTCGGCCATGCGTTCTTCGCCGTCGTGGCCCGCCTGGAATAGGATCAGCTTGCGCCCGTCGAAGTCCTCCTGCGCGTTGACCCAGCGGAACGAGTACCATAGTTTTCGCTCGCAGGAATCGCCGATGACGGACGCGCCGACGTAGGTCCGGCGCCCGAGCCATGTGTCTTCCTTGACGCCCGCGTACAGCATCTCTGCGGTTACGGGTACGCGCTGGGTGGCGGGTGGTTCTGCGGTGGTGCTCATCTGTTGCCTTGTGGTTTTGAAAAAGATTCGCGCGGCGCGAGTAACTACGGAGACTCACTTCCACTATGAAGGCCCGCGCCGCGCGAAATTGAAAAATTGATGATTGAATTCTTGCCCTCCCTTTCGCCGCTGTCGGAGATCGGCATATGCCCTGAAGGGAGGGGCAAGAAATTAAAGGTTGAAAGGATCGCCGGGGCGGAGGTGGGGAAAAAGGAGGAACCCGTCCTCCGCCACACCGGCGAAATTGAAATTGGTCCCGTGGATTTAACGCGCCACGGGCCGCGTGTTTGATCTAGGAGGTAGGCGAGGCGGATGCCGGCGGCGTCTGCGCGAAGCTCGGCTGGTTCGGCGGCGGTGCGTCGGCAGCGGGTGCGGGCGTGTTCGTCGGCATCCCTTGCGCGGTCTGCGCCTGGGCGGCAGGGGCAGCGTTAACTGGCATCGCGGCGGCGGCAGCAGGTGCGGCGGAGGTCACGGTGTCGAATGGTTTGAAGTAGTAATTGGTGTAATCTCCATTTGCCTTCCCAGTGACCTTGACGCGCTTCCCGTTGAGTTCGGGGATCGACTGGCCACCGAGGTTGACGCTACCGAGTCCGGCGGCGTCGAGCAGCTTCTTGACGCCGTCCTTGGCGATGTTGACCGTCTGCTGCTTGCTGTGCTGAAGGCAGAAGCGGGTGGAGTCCTTTCGGCCATCGGCGGTTTGGAAGGTGACCTCCCACATCCAGCTAGATGGGTCCTTCTTTCCCTTCACCCACTTGTTGCCGGTGATAGTTGCGTCGATGTTCTCGCCGATGATGCCGTTTTCCACGACGTGGGAACCTGCGTCGAAGTTGAAGTTTTCTGGTCCGTTCATAATATTTCTCTTTGTTCGTTTGGTTTTAGTTTATGCGTTTGCGGTTTGGTTTTCTTGTGCGCGGGCCGCGTCAACGACCTGCTTGAGATGGTGGTACGGGTTGGGAAACGGCAGCGGGATTTCCGCCGGAAGCCGTCCCCAGACACCGCGTCCGCCAGAGGGGCGGGTCGGGTGCGGTTGCGTGAAAAGGATGCGCTCGCCGCCGATGGCTCGCTTGCGCTCGCGGAGCCCTTCGTCGTCGTGCTGCACGAAGGTCCGCAGCCCGAGATAAAGAGAGACGTCCGTCCATTCGCGAAGAAGGCCTTCGGCGTGCTTGTTGAGGCGGATTTCCCAGCGGTCGTAAGACTCCTCCGAGGGATCGTTGAAGCCCTTTGCTTGAACGTGGCCGATGAGGACGATGGTCATGCCGCGAGTGCGCAGGCCGTCGAGCTGGCGAAGAAACAAGCTCCAGTTGTCGAGGGCGAAAATGTAGCCCTTGCCGTAGCCGAACTTCTCGATGCTCTCTTTGCCGTGCTGCTCGCAGGTAAATGCGAAGATCAGCGATTCCAGGCGGGTGACCGAGTCGATCACCAGCGTCTCGTACTGGTGGTCCTCGGTGGCGAGAGTCTGAAGGGCGCTGCCGAGATCGGCGAACGAGTGGACGGTTGGGAACTTGGCGCAATCGATGTCGTCAACGCCCTCCTCGCCAGCCACGGGGATGACAATGGGGCTGGGGAAGTCGCAGGCGAGAGTGGACTTTCCGACCTTCGTGCCGCCGACCAGTACGATGCGGGGCGGGCGCTCAACGCGACCGGTCTGGATGGATTCGAGATCGTAGGCCATTACACCACCTCCGCTGTCTTCAGTTCATCGACGATCACCGAGATCTTGCCCGGCTTGCCAGTGACGGCGGCGGAGACCTTGCGGTAGAGGTCGGGGTTCTCAACGGCGAGCGCTTTGTAGGCCCGGGTATCTAGTTCGTACTTGATGCGCTCGGGGCGCTTCGCGGCGGGGATGTTGTCGCGCAATGTCGCCCAAGCTTTGTCGAAGGACCGGCGGTACGGTGCCTTGAGCGTGATCTTGTGGCTGGCGGTGTGGTGCGCGGTGGAGTGGTCGGGGTCGGGTTCGCCGATCAAGTCGATGAGGGCGACTTCGGCGGCGAGGACTTCCTCCCTGGCTCTTGCGGCCTTATTTTTCGCGCGGTGGTACGCCGCGATTGCTTCTTCGATTGGTGTCATTTGTTGCCTTGTGGTTTGTTTATTCGTTCTATTTTTCGTTGTTTGTAAGAGTGATTTCGATGCGGGGATATTTGAGGTCGTGGACCGGCGCGGCGTAGGTTTCCTCGGCCACGTAATCCGGCGAGTCATCCGGCCAGCAGCCGTAGTCTGTGAGTCCGTCGATCAGTGCCTTCACGGTGGGGGAGATGGCGACGGTGTCGGGGCGCGGTCCCTTGTAAAAATGGCGGATGCGGACATTGACGGGGGCAGGGAAGGGGCACGGCAGGCGTGCTTCTAGTGCGAGTAGCTTGCCGATGGCTCGGACAGGCTTGATGTACCGCGCCCGCTTCCGCCAGTGCTGACTCATGACTTTATTGATCGTCATCGTCGGGCCGTCGTAGATAATGGTGTACTCGGCGCTCACTTGGCCCTCAGCAGCTTCATAGCTTCGACGAGGTCCAAGCGGACGACGGGGTCGGTGGCGTTCCGGTAGGCGCGGCCAATGAGCGCGAGTGCCTTGGCGTTTCGGTTCGCCGTAGAGGCGTGGATCGCGATGTGGTACTTAGAGTTTTTGGTTTTGACCTGGAACTCTTTCGCGTTGCCGGAATCGTGGTTCGGCTGGATTTCCTCGATGGATCGTACAGGTGATGATTTGAACAGTTCGCCATCGTCGCGGCTGATTAGGATCGGCGCACCCAGTTCGAGGAGGTTCAGGTCGCCGGAGTAATTGCCGATGCCGTCCATGCGTGTGATCGTCGCCATCATGCGTCACCGCCTTCGAATGGAAGATGCACGCACAGTTCCAGCCCGGTAACTCTGTAAACCTTATAACCCTCGAACCGCAGGGATCTAACGTACCTTGCAGGAGTCATATCGTGATTGTTTTTGATGACGCAAAGAACGCCGTCTTTGACCTTGAACATGATGTCCTCGTCGCTCTCCATGCCCGCCTTCTTGGCGATGTAATATCCCTCCCTCATGCGTCACCTCGGCGGATGATGCGGCGCAGGCGTCGCGGGTCGGCGCACCATACGTCCGGATTGGAATCCGGCTTGTAGGCTGGATGGTCCTTGTTGACAGCGGCCAGCTCGATAAAGATGAGGGTCGCGAGTATTGGAATGGGTCCAGCGATCATGATTTCTCCTGTTCATTTTTTTTCTGGCGACTGATTTCCTTTGTCGCGCAGTTGAAAACGTGTTCCCCCACTCTCGCGTCGGTGCAGTTCCTGAGTATCTTCCGCTTGCCCGTTACCTTGTACTTTGAGAGGTCAAATCCATTTGCCTTAGACGCTTCCTCAATGGAGTTGTTTTCGCGCAACCCGTTTGATGGCAAATCAAGGTCCGGGATAGGAAAGTTCGACCAGATCAAATGCCTTCCGACCTTTGCAGTCGGCTTAATCAGTGGCTCGTAATATGGCCTCACGTTTTCCACGGCCCAGAGACCATTGTGGTGGTGACCAAGAAAAGTGATTAGACCATATAGAGAAGTCATGTCTGGAACCACTCCATCAAATCCCTTGCCACGAACGCCGACGTTGTAACGATATTGCGAGTGGGTCGGGCATGGTGGCGATGCCCAGATAAAATCGAACTCGGCATGATGCTTCGTGACGAACTCAATGGCGTCTGTATTGTGGACAGTGTCTAGATCCCAGATATCTGAGTAGATTTCTGAAATATCCTTATCTAGCTCGACCGCCGTGATGTCCCCCTGAAAGCCACGCCTCGACCCGCCGATCCCGGAAAACATGTTTAGGACTTTTATCATGTCATGCATGATTTCTCCTTGGTTTTAGGCCGCGGGCGTACGGGGTCCAGGCGGCGCGGCGGTGCGTCAAGGTACTCGGCGAACGCGGCGAGGATGAATATCACGAACACGCCGGCGGTCGGCAGGATGAAGACGAGCGCGAACAGTGCGGCGTTGAGGGTTTGGAGTAGGGCACTCACGATCCCACCTCTTCGGCGTCGCGGTAGATGCGTTCGAGTCCAAGCGCGGGTCCGCCTTCGCGGGCAAGGTAGTCCTCGCACATCCGCTCGTAGCGCCAATTTTCGTCGCGGGCTTGCAGTTCGATGTCGGCGGCGAATTGGATGTTCTCAAGGTCGCGGTCCGAGAGCTTGGCCACTGCGGCGCAGATTTCGTCAAAGGTCATGATGCACCTCCGGCGGTAGCGGTTGCGTTGGCGTAGCGGTCGAGCCATGAAAGCTCTTTGTTCATGGCCAATTCAAAGTCATCGCCCATTGAGGCGCGGGCGTCGGAAACGAAGGCGGCGATAAGCTCCATCGCGTCTTCGAGAAGGTCGGTCTGTTCGGCGGTGCTCATGCGTCACCGCCGATTGTGATTGTGATGGTCTGGCCGATTCCGAGGCGGGTGAATTCGTCTCGGTCGCCATCAAAGACATCGTAAATGTCAGATACTGGATCAGAATACCGGCCTCCGTACTTTAAGCCAATAAGGGTGAAACTGCTATGGCCTGACAAGGCTATCATGTAGACACTACCATCTTTATGAACAAACTTGTCCCCTAAGCGGTCAGGTATATTTTCGATTTTGAGTCCGCCTAATTCTACTTTGTCTTGGATCATACCTCGTACCCCCACTGAGTAGAAACACAGTTCTCGGCGCGCTCGATCTCGTAGGCGTTCTTGCGGCGCTGGTAATCCAACTCCTCGAACCATTCCAAGTCCTCGGCGGTCGGGGTAAAGTCGGGGAGCTGCGGTAGGAGGCGGTCGGCGATGGCGGTGAGGGCGCTGTCGAACGAGTGGGCGACGCTCATGCCACGATCCGCGTCGATGATGTCAACGCCGCCAGCGGGGCGGGAGATGATGCAGATGTTCGCGACTTGGACGGTGTGGACCGTGCCGAGGATGGTTACGTTTGCGTCGAAGCCGGTAAGGGCGGTGAATTTGCGGGCCGCTTCCGCAGCCGGTGTCATGGCCTCAAGGGCCGCGATGGTGCCGAATTGGCTTGCATCTGGGGAGTTTTTGGAGTCTCTGTTTTTCATAGCTGTTCTGCTTTGCCCCGTACGGACTCGTAATCCTGCGGGGCTTTTTTGTGGGTTGTGAGTTGAGGTTTAGGTCATACCTATTTCATCGAAGGGTGCAAGACGAAAAAAGAATCAAGTGCGCGGCGAACGATTTGGGAATGCTTCTCACCGCGAACTTTTGCTTCTTCGGCAATGAGAGCTTTATGCTTTTCCTTAAGCGTAAAGCTGCATTTTACCATAGGGTTTTCGGACTTTGGACGCCCGCCTTTGTTGTTCGGCATACAGGATCAATACAGACCTAAAATGCGTATGTCAAACGAACATGTCGGTTTTTATCGGATTATATCCCACTATATCCCCATTGGTCTGCGAAGCGCTTAAGAAAGCTGCGCAATATACCCGCGCCGCCCACCCAATGCGTGGCTGCGCTCGAACACGCGGCGCCGGAAATCCCAACGCCGAACGACCGGCCACGCGCGACCCTTGCCGTCTAGGTACGCCAGCCTGCCAACGTGGCGGTATTGGATAGGCAAGAACTGCGGGACGGGATCAGGGCCGTTCACGACCCGCCATGTGTGGTCGTAGTGGCTGTCATCCCACATCGCAGCCATCCGGCGGTCGAATGCAGGCGGGGCGCCGAAGGTGATTACACGGTGTACGTCGCGGCCTAGATCGTACGCGAGATTAATCGCGATCGCGCCGCCCTGGGAATGGCCACAAATGATGAGATCTAAGTCGCCCGCCTGCAACGCGTCGATGGCCTTCAGTATCCTGTGGCGCAACTGGTCGGACTCTAGTCGGAAACCGCAATGCCGTCCCTCCTTCGGTCGCACACGAAAGTTGGTCAACCAGTCGAAGAAGCTCCGCATGGTTCCGCGCACGGCAACGACGCAATACGGACCGGCGACTACTACTAGCGCGGATGCGACGCCGATGGTGATCCGTTTGTGGGGATGGAGCGCGAAATCGATCGATCCGCCGTATGCTCGATGTGACCACCAGGCGCAGCCTTGAATCAAGCCACGGTCAGCGTCCCAGTTTTCGGCGAAGCTCATTTTTTGCGTCGGCGAAACCCGTAAATCTTTATTCCGCTGCCGACCGCCCAACTGATTATGGCAAGGATGGCGGCGATGCCCGATAGGAGTCCCGCGTTGGCGGAAATCCATGCGGCGACGGCGGTTGCGGATGCGAGGTAACAAACGCCCATGCAGGCACGGGCGATTATATCAATTTGTTGGTGCATTCTATGGCGTGAATTGTAGGCCGTCTTCGCGTTTGCAGCCATTGGGGATTGTTTGCGCCAGATTAACGGCAGTGTCCCCCGGGATCAAAACAATGTTGGTGCCGTACCCGCATCCAGGCATTCTAAAGCGAAACGTCGGTCGACCGCCATTTGTCAGACCTACGTAGGATCCTACCTCGCTTCCCCCACCATATACCAAGCTCAGAGCCCTGATAGGATCTCCACTGGACGACGGGCGAAGCAGGACAACCAAGTTGCCGTCGCCCTCACTGATAGGTTTCCAAACGAAGCCCGCTTGGTTCAAATCGTTGTACGTCTGGCTCCGGTCGATGACGCCGCCGTTCTCGTTTTCGTCAGGGATGTCGTCGGGGTCCGCGCCGTCTTCCACTTGTCGCTGTCCCGCGGCGATCTCAGCGGCGGACGTTTCGCGGATCGCGTTTTCCAAGTCCTGACCCTCTTGATTCACTTCGCCGCGTAGCAGTCGGATCTCTTCGGTGTTTCGGGACAGGCTTTCCTCGACGCCGGTGACAGAGTCGGTCAGGTCGTCCACTTTGTCGCCGCCTTGCAGCAGCGCCGAGTCGAGGAAGTCACCGCCCTCGCTGCAACCAGAGCCAAAGAAGATGGCGCAGGCCGCGACTAGGCCGATGACAATGGCGTGCAGCGCGAAGCCGCAGCCGCATGGTGCGTGATAATCTCTGGTGCTCATAGTCCTGCTGCGCTCCTCATAAGCCAGCCCGCAGCGAGGCCGAGCTTGCCGGTGTTGTTTGACCACGGGTTGCCTGACTGCGGCGGCGTGTTGGCCCGTGGAATGCCGAGTTCGCGAATGTATCGGTCCTGCTCCATCATCACCCGCATGTCCTCGACGGCCAATGCGCGTTCAGCGAGGTAGATACGGCGGGCATCTGGCCCCATTGCAAGCATGTCTTCCAAGGTCACGTAGTAGTGGGCACCTGACTTCTGCGGACCGGCCACACGCTGCGTCTGCGTCGCGGTGACAGGGTTGCGGATGGTCATGCCGCCGAGGCTGGCAATGCCAGCGTTGCGGATGGCGTTACCGCCGGTGGTTTCGCAGCCGGTGCAGAGGAGTAGCGGCAGTGCGGCGAGGAGGATGGCGAGTGCATTCATGGTGGTAGATCGTGTTTCGATTATCAGTTTTTTAGCCACTCGCCATCGACGGCGCGGTACGTCACGCCATCGACCAGAGCGAACCGGCCATCAATGTCGGCTGGATCATCGATTGATGTATAGAGGTAGTGCCTCAGCACTTTTACCGAACGCGGCCCCGACTGGATGTTCATCGTCCCGGTTGCTGCGGGGTCTGGCAGGATCAGCCCTTCCTCAAAGGTGATGGAGTCCAGGAATACCGCGAAGTCGTCCGTGGAATCGTCAGGCGTATCGGCGTCGTTGATTTCCGAACGGATAAAGTCGGAGGTCCACCCCTTTTCGGATGGGGACTTGAGGATCTTGGTTTTCAGATTCCACAAGAATTTGCCCTCGACG
>Ga0114953_1002205_pt1 | contig 13675 bp, 12 predicted proteins | sample SidtaG_FD_87298 | JGI IMG/M metagenome (GOLD analysis project Ga0114953, IMG submission 87298) | Marine algal microbial communities from Sidmouth, United Kingdom - Sidmouth_Male2 metaG | ecosystem: Host-associated > Algae > Red algae > Unclassified | place: Sidmouth, United Kingdom | collected...
AGAGAAAGCGTTTACAGTAACGTCAAGTAGTTCTTTTTGATTTATGAAACTTACAAGTATTGTGAAGTTTATGCCCCTTAAGTCATAGTTCGAGTTTATTGGGTGCCATTTTTTATAAGAGTTCTCCTCTCTATAGATGTGCCAGATCTCTGGTGAACTAATATCGTACGCATAAGGAAGGTTCATGCCATAGTGTTTACGAAAGATAATTGTTTTTTTGCAAACTAAGTTATGGTTTTTGATTAGGTTAAAGTCGTTTCGATTCTGAACAGGCCCTAGATCCAATCTAAAATGACTTTGCCGGCTTGGCCTTGGTTGAGTAAGTCAAACCCTTGCTTAAAATCATCAACGTGCAATCTGTGAGTGATCACGGGTGAAATATCCAATCCGCTTTGAAGCATGGATTTCATTTTATACCAGGTTTCAAACATTTCCCGCCCATAGATGCCTTTGAGCTGAAGGCCTTTGAACACGACTTTTGACCAATCAATGCCCACTTTATCGGGTAAAATGCCAAGCAGGGATACCTTGCCGCCATGGTTCATCACCTCCAGCATGCTTTGGAAGGCTGACGGGACACCTGACATTTCCAGCCCAACATCAAACCCTTCCTTCATACCTAGATCAAGCATGATGTCCTTAAGACTTGTCTTTTGGGTCTGAACATTGAGGGCGCGTGTGGCGCCCATTTTTTTGGCGAGGTCTAATCGGTAGTCATTGATATCAGTGATGACCACATGCCTTGCGCCAACATGTTGGGCAATAGCGCACGCCATGATTCCTATCGGACCGGCGCCAGTGATCAAAACATCTTCCCCAACCATATCAAAAGACAATGCTGTGTGGACCGCATTGCCGAAGGGATCAAAGATTGATGCTACCTCAGCCGATATGTCATCATCGATTTTAAAAATATTACTGGCGGGCATGGCTAAATACTCAGCAAAACACCCCGGGTGGTTCACCCCAACGCCCTTGGTGTGGCGGCAAAGGTGTCTTTTGCCTGCTCTGCAGTTTCGACAATAACCACAAGTAATATGGCCTTCGCCTGAGACGCGGTCTCCAATTTCATACCCATAGACATTCTGCCCCATCTCTACAATTTCTCCAAAAAACTCATGTCCGGTCACCAGCGGAACAGGGACATTGTCCTGGGCCCACTGATCCCAGTTATAAATATGTAAGTCGGTTCCACAGATAGCTGTTTTGTGTATCTTGATACGGACATGCGTATTTGGAATTTCAGGTTCTGCAACTTGATCTAACCATAAACCAGGGGATGCCTTTTTTTTGATGAGTGCTTTCATATACGATACCTTAGGCTGGAATGATCTTAAGTTGACGACCGACTTTAACAAAGGCAGCTATGGCAGCATCCAAATCTGCTTGGGTGTGCGCAGCAGAGATTTGTGTTCGAATTCTGGCAAGCCCCTTGGGTACGACGGGAAAGGAAAAGCCAATAACATAAATGCCTTCCTCCAAAAGCATGTTCGCCATTTTGGTGGCCAAAGCAGCATCACCAATCATGACTGGAATGATGGGGTGTGCGCCGTCAATCAAATCAAACCCAGCATCTTTCATATGCTTTCGAAAATACTGACTGTTCTGCGCAAGTTGTTCAAGTAAATCTTGGCTGCCTTCTAAGAGATCTAAAGCCTTAATTGACGTAGCCGTGATCACGGGCGCCAACGTATTAGAAAAAAGATAGGGCCTTGAGCGTTGCCGGAGCCACGCTACGATTTCTTTGCTGGCTGAAGTATATCCCCCCGAAGCGCCGCCTAATGCTTTCCCCAGGGTTCCTGTGATGATGTCCACTCGGCCCATCACATCACAGTACTCATGCGTTCCTTTACCATGGTCTCCAGTAAAACCAACCGCGTGTGAGTCATCTACCATGACCATGGCACCATACCTATCGGCCAAATCACATATAGCCTTAAGGTTAGCATATGTGCCATCCATAGAAAAAACACCGTCAGTTGCAATGATTTTATACTTTGCTGATGCAGCCTGCTTGAGTTTGTCTTCAAGGTCCTGCATGTCATTGTTTTTGTATCGAAAGCGGTTGGCTTTGCACAGTCGAATGCCATCAATGATCGATGCGTGATTTAGGGCATCACTGATGATCGCATCTTCTGGTCCAAGCAAGGTTTCAAAAAGACCTGCATTCGCATCAAAGCAGGAGCTGTACAAAATGGTATCTTCCATGCCTAAAAAGGAAGACAATCTACCCTCAAGTGTTTTGTGGATGTCTAAAGTTCCGCATATAAATCGAACCGAAGACATACCAAAGCCATAGGTATCGATAGCGCTTTTGGCCGCCTCCATCAGGTCAGGGTGATTGCACAGGCCCAAATAATTATTGGCGCATAGATTGATGACGTCTTTACCCATGGACCGAATATTTGATTGCTGTTGTGAGGTAATGATGCGCTCGGCTTTAAAAAGCCCTTGATCACGCAGATCTTGGATGGACGATATTAAATGCTCTTGAAATGACATGGCAGAGACCTCTTGTTTGTATGTGTTAAAATGTCATCTATAGCCTCTGACCAGAGGATTTTCCACAAGAAATTAAAAAAGGTGCTCTGCGCGTCTGGCGGACACAAAGCTATTACTTATAAAACTCACGGTAGCACTCAACAACATTCTTGCCAGCACAGATGGACTTTTCATTGCGGGGTTTTTCAAACCCTTGTTTTGTAAAAGGGTTGGGTCCGTCATAACCGGAGGTACAAAATGGATTGGTGGTGCTTTGGCTTAAGGCTTGTTTGGCCAAATCTGTATTTGCCATCACAGGGGTTAAAAAAAATAGAATCAATATAAGAGAAAATGCTGCCTTCATGCTCTAAATTTACCATATGCGTTAGAAAAAGACACCCTAGAAATAGTCATTAATTTCAGGAGGTTGCGCAGTCCTAAACATCAATTTCAATAATTTTCTTCATGATGAAAAAACCCACGGCCTGGAATAGGATCATGACAAGGATCATGAGCCAGCCAATTTTGGTATTGATCAGGGGTGAGAGGTATCCCGGGTTGAAAAAATAAAGAACAATCATCAAGCCAAAGGGCATCGCCATCAACATGGCGCCTTGGGTTTTGCCTTGGGCCGTCATGGCTTGAATCTTGCCTTCAATTTTTCGCCGCTCTCGCACAGTATTGGCAATGGTCTCAAAAGTTTCACTCAGATCTCCACCGGTCTCTCGTAGAATAAGAATAGAGTGAATAGCAATAGCCAGGTCTTCACTGGGTATCCGCTCAATCATGTTCTCCAATGCCTCATCGATGGTGCGACCTAGTTTTTCCTGACTCATGACCGTGCCAAACTCTTGTGAGATAGGGTGGGACATTTCGCGTATCAAGACTTGAATGGCTTGTGACATATTCAAACCAGATTTAAGAGAGTTGGCCAGCAAACTTAACCCATCGACGAGTTGCTCATTGAATTTTGTAATTCTTCTTTTCCATTTGATGGTGAGAAAGATCTTTAAGACATTAAATCCAACCAGACCAAATCCTATGGTGAAAAGCCCTTGCACCCAGCCTTGACCACGGGTGAGCAGGAAGCCTGCCAAAGCGAACAGGCCAGTTGTAAGACCTATGATGCGGTAGATGGTTTTTTTTTCAAGCTCCTCAAACATTTTGTAGGATATTTTTTGACAGTCATCAACATAGGTTATCAGACGTGAGACGATTTTTTCTTCTAACAGTGGGTAGATTAAATACAGCGACACGCCAACCAGGCAAAAAATAAGAAGAAACTGCAGGCTATCAAGCACTGAACAACCCCTTGGGGAGCGCAATGCCTTTGTCCTTAAATTTCTTAGCAAAGGTCGGCACCAAGCCGGTGGCTAAAAATTGACCTTTGACTTTTTTGTCCTTGTCAATGCCTTGCTCTTTAAATGAAAAAATCTCCTGCGTGGCAACGCTTTGCCCTTCGATGCCCGTGACTTCAGTAATACTGGTGACTTTTCGAGTGCCGTCACCAAGGCGCGAAAGCTGAACCACGACCTGAACCGCGCTGGCAATTTGTTCCCGGATGGCCCTGGAAGGCAGATCCATCCCTGCAAACATCACCAAGGTTTCAAGGCGGTTGATACTGTCTTTGGGGGTGTTGGCATGGATCGTGGTCATAGAACCATCATGACCCGTATTCATGGCCTGAAGCATGTCCAATGCCTCGGCCCCGCGGCACTCTCCGACGATGATGCGATCAGGGCGCATGCGAAGGGTGTTGCGCAGTAACTCTCGAATGGGAATGGCCCCTTCACCCTGAAGGTTGGCTGGGCGGGATTCCAGACGTGCAATGTGTTCTTGTGGTAATTGCAATTCAGCAGAATCTTCAACAGTGATGATGCGCTCATGATCAGGAATGAAGCTGGCCAAAACATTAAGCAGTGTGGTTTTACCAGTACCGGTGCCCCCTGAAATAATAATATTAAGGTGGGCCTGAACACAGGCGCGAAGAAAATCAGACATGCCCGCGGTCATAGCCCCAAAGCCAACAAGCTTTTCAGGTCCCAAAATATCAGAGCTAAATTTTCGAATGGTTAGTATGGGACCATCCAATGCCAAAGGAGGAATAATGGCATGTACCCGCGAGCCATCACGAAGACGCGCATCGACCATAGGTGTTTTTTCATCAATTCGCCGGCCAATGGGTGCAACAATGCGTTCGATGACGCCTAAAAGTTGTTTGTTGCTTGAAAAGCGTGACTTGACCAGAGAAAGCTTACCCTCCTTTTCGACATATATTTGGTCACTGCGATTGACCATGATTTCACTGATCTTTGGGTTGGCCAATAGGTCTTCGAGTGGGCCAAGGCCAATGGCTTCATTTAAGACATCTTTGACCAACTTTTGGCGTTCGGTTCGGGATGTGATCTCGGGCATATCACTGACGATCGACAGGATCATCTCTTGTGTTTTGGTATAGAGGCGTTCAAGGGAAGTTTCGTCTTGCTTCATCAGCTCTTCAGCAGTGAGCTGCTTAAAGTCCATTTTTTCAATCAACTGGTTATGGATTTTTACACGGATGGCATCGACGCGCTCGTGCTCCTTGTTGATCACCGATGGTGCAAAGGTAGCAGATTTGCCCGTGATGATATTAGAAACTGCGGCATGACCTTGGAGTTTTTCAAGTTTGCGTGAAACAGGTTTAAGCAAGTCTTTGGCCGACATGATGCGAAGGGCGTTTTCTACCCCCTGGCAATACGGGTCACGCGGATCAATGACACAAAGAGGTTGGGCATGCTGAACACTCTGACTATGTCCTTGGGAACTTTCAGGTAACGTAATAAGCGTCTTTCGTTTGAGTTTTTGCTCAATCACGCCTTGTTGAATCATACCACGTTCGTGATAGCGGTTGAGAACCAACTGAATCATGTCCGTCGGGAAGGCGAGCTCCTCAAAGGCTTGAATGCTTTGAGCGCTTCGCTGCACATGCAAAAGTTCTGGGGTGAGTGTAAAAAGAATCAATGAAGAAATTTCAAAGGCGTGCACACTGATCGGCGCAATGATGCTGCCTGTATCAATAATAATATATTGAAAATGGCGTTGCAAAATGGCAAACATGTCTTGGAAGTACGCATCTTTGAGTGATGAGATGTGTTTGAGCTTTCGAAAGGCAGGCAGCACGCTAATGCCATGGGCTGATTTTTCAATACTTTCAACAATATCGCGCTCAGACATTTTGTGCATATTAGGGCCAAAGTCGTAGATCGATGGCGCTTTTTTAACACCCAACAAAACTTCAATGTCCCCACAAGCATGCAGGTCCATGTCAACAAGAATAACCTTACCCCTTGCCAGGCGCGCACAAAAATATGCCAAATTAATGGCAAAGGTGGTTGCCCCAACACCGGCCTTGGGAGCGTGGACAGAAAGCGCGTATGAGTGATTGGCCTGGGCCATCAGTTTGAAGGATAGACCTCGTAAAGGTTAAACGAATCCTTAAGTTCTCTATTGGCATCTTGAGCAAATTTAACAATCCTTGGTGTGATAAAAATCATGAACTGATTGCGTTGCTTGCTGACGTCGTTGGATTTAAAGAGTGTAAAAAGAGATCCAAGAGGAAAAGGGTCTACAAATGCTTCCCCAGAAGAGGTTGGGTTGTTGCTTGACTGGTCTTGGGGGCGCCGATCAAAGGCCTGGCGAAAAGAGTGTCGGACCAACCCCCCAATCACAGCCGATTGTCCAGAACGGACCAGCTGGGCTGTTTCGATCGTGTTTCTAGAAATAGCCACCCCACCGGTAACATCTGGTGACCCCAGTGAGCTGACCTCAACGGTGATGGACATATCAATATCTGTCCCAATGATTTTAGGCGCAACCTCCAAGGTAACACCAACATCCTGGAATTCTAGGGCAACAGCCCCATTGCCTTGGGCCACTGGGAAGCCCAGTTTTGTGCCGCTTTCGATGGTTGCTTTTTCTCCACTTTTAACCGAGACGCTAGGGTTGGCTAAAATACGGGCGACACCCATGGTACGGAATAAGTTTATTTTGGGTAAAATATCATTGATGGTCCCGGTCACAGCGCCTGTAAAGTTTGAACTGCCCGAAACAGGATTGTAGGTATAGGACCCATTGGCACCAACGGTTGGAATAGGGGACCAGCGGAAGTTAAAGTTTTTTGAGAAATTTTTGGCCACCTCCACAAAGTGGGCAGTCACCTGAATGGTATCTTTGCGCGATGGAGGGTCCGATATAGAACGAACCTCAATGGCATTGATGATGCTGTTAGAATAAAGTTTGGCGATTTTTTCAGCCTTCTTCTTTCCCTCTGCCGAATAGACTTCTCCCTCCAGGAGGATTTTGCCTTTGACAGATCTCACATTGACTTCATCAAAACCTATCTCACGCTCAATGCGTTTGGCCATCAGCGCGTTGGTGTTTTTGTTGAGCTGGGTAAGGTTGGTAATGTTTTTGTTGGTTTTGGCTACCTTTTGGATTCGGGACAAATCTGAAGGCAAGACCACTTCCCCGTCGATCACGATATTGGGACCTACCCGTTTGATATCAATGCCTTCAATGTCTACCAAGAGTTCTTGGATTTCTGTTAGGAGCTTTGCAGGGTCAGTGTTGTAGACAGTGATGTCAAGAACTTCCCGCTGTTTGCCTTCCTGATCAAAGACAAATAGCGACGTGGTACCAGACGCCTTAGGGATCAGGGTGATGCGCCTGCGGCTTCGATCAGCTTTGAAGTTAACAATGTTGGGGTTTCCCACTGTCAGGTTGCCAATGGAGTGGTTGTATTGCATCACCTTGGGGTTATTGACAATCAAAGAGACTTGTTTTTGAGATTGGGCCAAGCTTGACAGGGGGGCTGATAATACAATCAAGCCCAGTAAGATAAAACTGCGGTATAATATATTCATGGTGTGTAAACTCCTTGTTCTCCTCTGATTTCTGTCCAAGAGGGGGTTTTTTGAATTTCAACCTGCTGCTCAATGCCAGTAACAGACTTGGTGGTGCTCCGCGTTTCTTTGAGTGCCTTGATGTCTTTGCCGATATTGCGTTCTTGAAAAGATCGCAGGGATGCCGTCAAGGACCCCACTTGTTGGGCAATGGACAAATCCATGCATTCTCTGGGCGTAAGGAGCAGTGTGAGATGATTGGCGCTCCTGGAGCCCCCGCGGGTTGATGAGAACATGCCTTTGTCAGATTGAGAGGCGTCTAGAATTTTTTGAAAGCGGTTTTCACTGCCAGCAGCCAATACTGAAACGTCTTGAAGCAGGGTGACCGCTTGCAGGTCTTTGACCACGCGTTGCTCATTTAGGGTGCGAAATGTCCCGATCACATCAATGTGATCGCCTGTTTGCACATGCCCTCCCACACCAGAAATTTGACTGACCGCAATCGTGCATGCGCGATAGCCCTTGGGAATTTTTGAAGATATTTTGGCATCATCGAAAAGGTCGACTTTGGTTCGCAAAAGCTGCTCGCCTTTCTTGATGACGGTCTGAGAGACCGGAAGCAGAGATAAAATATCGGCAAGATCTTCAGCCAACACGGCACCTGGTTGGACATAGGGTTTGGGGATCAGTTGGGTGTCAAAATAGCTTTCATTGAGGACAGTATTGGGCTTGATGTCTTTTTTGGCAAAAACAATGGACGTTTTTTTGTATTTGGATTCAAACTTGCTTTCAAACGATCTGATATAAGAATAAATCAAAATCACTGCCAAAGCGGCAAAAGCCATGGCCAAAAGTAGCGCCCGCCGGTTTTTCATAGAGGTGTTTGTTTATAGCACTATAATGGCTACGCACCAAAAAACTATTACGGAAATTCTTAAATCCCATCCATGGTCTTGTCACCCTGCCATGCCAAAAAATGTGCGCAGATGATATTTGATTTTGGCCAGGAGGGTCTCATGTTCTATGGGTTTAAGGGTCTTGATCTCGCGAATGTTTTTTTGCATGTCCAAGGCGGCCTGTTGATAGACTTCATTGGTGATGCCTTTGGACGTGTCGGCCAGGTCGATAAGCTTTTCGACAACGCGCTCTTCTAAGTAATAGGGTTGGGTCAGTTGGGTCAGAAAATTTTGGGCACGGGTGTTTAACGCTGCGTTGCTGCGAATCCGATCAAAGAGGTTTTGGTAAGGTTTGGTTTTGAACACGTTTTGAATTTCTTGGGCAGACATGCCTTTTTTTTGAAGGGCGATGAAATAATCATTTTGAACTTTTCGCACGTGGCTCTCAAGAATATAGCTCAGAAGGTCGGCCTGATTTTTTCGAATGTCTTGAACCTCTTGGTGAATACGCAGCTTGATCAAAGAGTCAAAGGGCAGCTCCTTGGGTAGCTCTTTTGGGGTTGGCTGCGCCAGGGCATGTGTACACAGACACGCTACGATCATGGCGCTGCAACATGTGTGGAAAAAGGTAGAAAACCTCATGGGCCAACTCCGGAGTTGGATTGGGATTTGTCCAGGGCGGCTTTTAACAAGGCAAAGACGACGTTATTTTCAAGGTTCTGCTCCATAAATTGTGCATTTGGTCCCAAGATGTCAGGTAGCTGCGCATCGGTAATCGTGTCTGGGTGGCCCTGAACATCTTCGCTAGAGGTGAGGTTGTTGACAGCCTGGGCGATCTGACTTTGAGCCGCGCCGCCAATTTTTTGTTCAATGCTAGCTTGGGCATAATTGACTGCGCTGGCTAAAGCGCTTTGCCCCACCGTATCGATGCTATTGCCTTGGGCAAGGGAGATGGCCGACTCAAAGCCAATTGAAGCTCCGGCCTTACCTATGGAACTGCCCTGAAGGCCGCCTTGTATTTGTTGACTGTAAAAAGCGCGATTGGCGCCGGCAAAGGCAGCTTCACTCACGCTCCCGCCATTGATCAGCGTGCTGGAGACACCACTAAAGGCGCTGTAACCCATTGACCCTTGGGGATTGCCTTGATAGTTTGAACCAGTCATGAGCTCAGCCATGGCATTGTTTTGAATGGTTCCCATGGCTGTCGCGCGAGCAACACTTTGAATATCAAACTCCCCGTGGGCAAGGCCCGTGGCTGTGGACGAGATGGCGCCAGCAGCGGCGCTGACCAAAATAGACTCAATCCCATCGCGCTCTGTTAAGCTGCCATCATCCTCACGACCGTGCGTGGTCCAAGAGCCAAAGGAGTCCGAAGAAAACAGACCTTCTACAAATCCTGTGGCCAATGCCTGCTCGTCTCCATGGCTTTGGGTAAAACTTAGGGCAGCTTGTTGCGCGCCACTGCCCATAAACTCTCGCACACTTCGGCCACCCGATTGCGCGCCCTGAAAAAACTCTGTGGCATCATCGGAGGACAGGCCGGCTGTTGCTCCATCCCAAGCTGCGCCCTCCCAATCGACTTCAGTAAAGCCGGAGTTGATATAGGAATTAAGTGCCGAATATGAAAAGCCTTTGATGGTGTCAGGTAAGATTTTACTGGATTGAAAAAACTGCATTTGATTGAAAATCAAATCCAAAAGCCGATTGCCCGCAATGCTGGCTGCCGTTTCAAGACCCACCTGGCCCATATTGCCAAAATCAATAAGTTCGGGGTTGGACAAATTGATATTGAGCTCGCCAGCGGGGATGCGCTGACCCGTGATGGGGTCAATCAAAAAACCTTGGCCATGACCATACAGCTCGATCTTAGCTGTATGGTACCTGGTGCCAGCACGCTTGGCTTTTGTAACTTGATTGTGCAGAGCAAGAAATATTCCAATCAGGACAGCCATGATGGGCAAGAGCAGGGCCAGCTCAATGGCCGATTGTCCCTGATCGGAGCGCTTTGATCTAAGCAGGCTCAATGGAGGTAGTCCTGTTTTAAGATTTCCAAACGCTCAATGACTGTGCCAGCTTGGTCTCGAATCGTTTGCTCGAACTCAACACGTGGGGCAATATCAAAGCCATCAATTTGCCGCGCATCAGCAATGCCAAACAAACGCGCGCCCTTAAAAGGCGCCCCCAGGGCATTTTCTGTGGCAGTGTTGAGCTCATTGCCAAAGCCATTGATAAACTGCCTGGCCAGCGACGCGGGATCCTGCAAAAGCTTAACCGGCAGATTGCCCCCAAAAGGCTTGGCAGCGGCAAAGGTCATGACCGCGTTGACGTTGCTTCGTAAAAATAAAGCTGGATTATCAAGTCGTTCTTCACGGCGGCCAAAGGTATCAGGTTCGGCACTATTGACACGGCGCTTGCTCAGGGCCTCATTATCCTCGAAGGGGCGCTTGGGTGGAAGGTAGTTGGCCCCTGTTAAATAATGCGTCCGGTAGTTGCTACTGCGTATCACTTTGACTTGGGACTGTTCTCTATTGCCGAACTGATATGTTCTGACCCCAGGTGTGGTCACGCAGGTCATGTCAACCAATGAAGCTGTGACCAACTGATAATTAAATGTTGGTAACATAAAGGGTCGGGTTTCAACCTCGGCCTCAAATAGTGGATCGTCACCATTGAAACCATTGATGCTAAAGCCCCACGCGTTATTATTGGCGTTAAGGTCCATAAGGCCACTGACGTAAGCGTCGATGGCCTGCTCGGTGCTAAAGCCCTCACCAAGAAGGGTCTTGAGTTTCTGCCAGAGGCCTAGCGGCATGTTCTTAGGATGCATGAAGACCTTGAGGGACTCAAAGCGTGCAGCCTGATTGGCCTCCCGGTTGATCATCGCAATCATGCGCATCAGGCCTTCGCGTTGTTGTTCGTAGTTATTGCGCAACCATTTATTGACCTGGTTTTGATACGTATTGCATTGGGCATTACATACATTTTGATTCAAATTACTGGCTGTGAAACTCTGTGTTCCCAGGTCATTTAATGTTTGCTCAATGTTTTGGATGACATCTCTGTCAGCCCTAATCAAAACTAAGTTCTTGGCAATTTGTCCCATGACTGCTGTGAGAGGCGTTCCTGCAGGGTTTGTGACAGGTGGGATGAGCGTTACGCCTAAGGGGCTAGGAATGGGAAGGATGCAATGATTGATCTGTTGGAGGGCGAGGGTTTTGAACCAAAGGGATTCAATGGCTTTGTTGATCTTGCGGATTTCATTTAAATAAGCCGATTGGATATTGGCAGCATGGATGGCTGCAAAGTCTGTGGTTTGCTGGAGCTTGACTTTTTCGCGCACATTCAACATCACACTCAAAACCAATGCAAACATGGCCGTGATCATGACAAAGCCAAAGGCCAGGCCCAGCGAAAGTTGACCACTTTGGTCGGCCCTTAAGTAAGGACCTATTTTGTAGCGCGCAGGCAAAAGCGGGGTCATTGTTCCAGCGGCACCCTTCCATACGCGACCTTATAGCTCAGGGCCAGGCCGTTGTATCTTTTGTCTGTGCCCGTGGCGCGGCAGGGGTAGTCTTTTTGGGCCATGTCCCACAGGATGCTGGCTCCCGGCAAGACAAATGGCGCACAATAGGTGACGACCACGCCTTGTCCACCTTCACAGCCCCCGGCATTGCGGCACATCAGGCCAACTTTGACAGCCCCACCGGATGTTGTGCTGGGCGCATCCGAGTAAGAGAGATCATTCCCATCTAGGTAGGTGCGGTCCATTACATCTATCGAAGAGTCTCGCTTGATGCGGCTCTGCTCCCACATCAAGCTTTCAAAAATGGCCATCTCTGCAGCTGCTTCAGCAATGCTTTGCCTTGAATTGGTCTCCGGAGATGTACTGCTGACCTTGCGGTAATCAATGGCATCAAGGGTTTGGTCCCCATAGACCTGAAAGGCGCGTGCTGCCACGTGGCCCCCGTATTGAACAGCCGCAGAGGACTGAATGTAGACCACGACCTGAACACAGGCAAAAAACAATGTAAACAATATGGGAAGTAGGAGCGCAAGCTCAACAGCAGCCTGACCCTGGGACTTATGGCGTGTTTGGAATCTGAGGTGCATGTGCATGGAGGTATGTCCTTTGGGCTCCCTTTTAGAAAAAAACGCCTGCCCAATCAGCCGTAGCGGCCACCAGACAAGCGTCATCAAAAGCGTGTTATGTGAAAAAGGCGAAAGATAAAATATAGAATCAAATCAAATCATGTCACTTTTCTATGACTAGTCCGATCCAGAGTCTTCAAGGGTCTCAGAGGCTTTGCCTATGGCCTTTTCAAATATTTTTCCGGTTGCAGAATCTTTGTCACTAACAAAGTTTTGTGCGGCAATGATGATGCCGGTTACGATGACCCCAATGACCAGGGCATATTCCATGGCTGACTGGCCTCGATTGAGTTGTCGTCTGAAGTATTTAAACATAGTGTTCTCCTTTTTACTTGGCCCCGCCCTACGGCGTTGCGCTACTTAAGGGATGGGCAATGCCAGAATCTTTTCCTGACCCAGGCTTGGATTGTCCTTCTCCAATGGCCGCTCATAACGGGCGTGTGATCCATAGAGGTTCTCTTGAACATAGGTTTGATAAAACAGGGTCGACAGCAGAAACAAACCAGCAACAACAGGAATCAACAGCACAAATTCAACCAATGCCTGACCTCGATATTTTATATCTTTTGCTTCAAGTGCCCTATGCATCACACATCATAAACTATCGCAAGACCAATGCCAAACATTAACGTTTTGTAAGTCACTGATTTCATAAAGCAATTTTTTTTTGACCCTCTTTCCCCCGGGGCTACTGTGCCAAAATAAGGCAGTTTGCCAAGACAGGCATGTCCCTTGAGCACTTTTTGGCTTGCTTAGGCATTACTGCCGCCACATTGAAAAGGCATGGTGCTATGTGACATAGTAGAGTGATTTTGGGGCCATGAAGCCCGAAACCAGACAATGAAAAAATGGAGGCAGAGATTCAATACCAAACCCAATCCACCACCGTCGTCGAGCTTTACTCTGATTCTTCCTTTAAATTGTATACTAGAGCCTGTTGACAATTCAAACACCTACTGCGAAGTCCTATCACAACGCCAGATCGAGGCATTGGTCTTCACCAAAAAATACTCATCATAGCTGCGCAAGTACGCCTTCGCTTTTTTTGGCAAGCCCGCCTTGACTTGACCTCATGCTAGGACTTCTCGTGACGGTTTTTGCATTGTCAACAGGCCCTAGAAAGTTTTTTTGAAATGTAGATTTACCCACTGCTGTCCCAACATTAATCTAATAAAGTCAACTGTTTAGAATCGGGTGGTGTTATTTTTTGTAGATGGTTTATGGGAAAGAGTTGATTTATCGGGGTTTTAGAGAATGCGTTGATGCCTA